>Ga0247781_1000042_pt1 | contig 33274 bp, 28 predicted proteins | sample UWRJL184509B5_FD_179922 | JGI IMG/M metagenome (GOLD analysis project Ga0247781, IMG submission 179922) | Plant litter microbial communities from Arlington Agricultural Research Station in Wisconsin, United States - UWRJ-L184-509B-5 | ecosystem: Environmental > Terrestrial > Plant litter >...
CGATCCTCGTACAACGCCACGTAGTTGCGGAACGGTCCGAGCCCCCGCGCCACCTCGAGCCCGGCCTCGCAGAGCAGCACCGGCACACCCCAGTGCAGCTGGGCCTCGTGAGTCGTCGACGCGAAGACCCGCAGCAGCGCGTCGTCGCGGTGCCACAGGTCGGACAGGTCCACCAGCACGGCCGCGGGGCACTCCCCGGCGGCCTTGACGATCACGGTTCGCACGGTCAGCGCGGCGTCGGGTGTCAGCTCACCGGTGACCCGCACCGTCGTGATTCCGGCATCCAGGTCCCGGTCGGTCTCCGTCCTCAGCATCACACCTCGGTTGTTCGGGCCCTGGTCCGCCTTTGCGCACCGAACCACGAAACGCCCTGGGAGTGTGGCCGCGCAATCCCTGGTCGCGCGCCTATCGCCCGAAGGGCGGACACCATCTCTCAAGCGGTGCCGCGGCCGGCGCTGATCTCGCAGGCCGCTCCCGGTGGAGAAGCCGACCCGGTCAGCGGCGAGCCAGGGGATCAGTTTTTTCCATTGTGGACACGCGGGACAGGACGAGGAACCGGCGTTAGAGTTCCGCTGTGGATTCCACCAGCGCAGCGCCCGCCGGCCTCGACCCGACCGTCCCGCACCCCGCCCGGCGTTACAACTACTGGCTCGGCGGCAAGGACAACTTCGCCGCCGACCGGGCCTCGGGCGACGAGCTTCAAAAACACTTCCCCAAGGTACGTCTTGGGGCGCTGGCCAACCGGGCACTGCTGCAGCGGGCCACCCGCTTCCTCGCCGCCGAGGCGGGCATCCGGCAGTTCCTCGACATCGGCACCGGCCTGCCGACCGCCGACAACACGCACGAGGTCGCCCAGCGGGTGGCTCCCGAGTCGCGCATCGTTTATGTCGACAACGATCCGCTGGTCATGGTGCACGCCCGTGCGCTGCTCAACAGCAGCCCCGAGGGCGAGACGGCATACATCGAAGCCGACCTGACCGAGCCGCGGAAGATCCTGGACAGCCCGGCGCTGCGGGAGACCCTCGACCTCAACCGGCCGGTCGGCCTGATGCTGATCGCGGTACTGCACTTCGTGCACGGCAACGGCGCCGCCCGGCCGATCGTGCGCGAGTTGCTCGACGCCCTACCCTCGGGCAGCTACCTGGTCGCCACCCACGCCACCAGCGACTTCGGCACGCCCGAGCAAACGAAGCTCTACCAGCAGTTCGTCGCGCAGGGCAAGTCCGACGTCTGGACCCGGCCGAAGGACGAGTTCACCGAGCTCTTCGAGGGCCTCGAGCTGGTCGATCCGGGCGTGGTGCCGGCCAGCGAGTGGCGCCCCGAGGCCGGGGCCGAGATCCCTTCGCGTACCGACATCAACGTCTGGACGGCAGTCGGCCGCAAGGTATAGGGCTCACCACGGGACCGGGCCCGCATCGTCGAAGAAGCCGCCGGTCGGGCCGTCAGCGGGCAGGGTCGCCAGGTGCAGGGCGATCGCCGCGCCCTGCGCCGGGGTGCGGTAACCGCGGAAGCCGTTGAGGTCGGTCGCGACGAAGCCGGGGCACCCCACGTTGACCAGGATGTTCGTGTCCCGCAGCTCCTTGGCGTACTGCACGGTGATCGCGTTCAGGAACGACTTCGAGGGGGCGTACGCCGCCGAGACGGGCCCGGTGTCCCCGGCGTCAGCCGACTGTCGCGTCAGCGAACCCACGGTGCTGGACATGTTCACGATGCGCGGCGACGCCGAGCGGCGCAGCAACGGCAGCATCGCGTTGGTAACCCGCAGGACGCCGAGCACGTTGGTCTCCAGCACGGTCCGCATCAGCGCCGGGTCGACCACGGTGGGTTCCTGCGGCATCCCGCCGGTGATGGCCGCGTTGTTCACCAGCACGTCCAGGCCGCCACGCCCGTCGACCAGAACCGCGGCGGCGGCCACGCTCGCGTCGTCGGTCACGTCGAGCGGCACACCGAACGCGTCGACGCCCGCCGCGCGCAGCTTCTCGACCGCCGACTCCCGGCGCTCGGCGTCCCGGGCACCGACCCCCACCGCCCAGCCCAGCGCCCCCAGCCCGGCCGCGATCTCGTACCCGATGCCCTTGTTCGCGCCGGTGACCAGCGCGATTGTCTGATTGCTCATGCATCGATCCTGGCCGTGGTCCGGGCGCACGGCCAACACCGTTTGGGTACCCGGCGATACCGTGGGGGTATGGAAACGCGGGAGCTGCGTTATTTCGTCGCGGTCGCCGAGGAACTGCACTTCGGAAGGGCCGCGCAACGGCTCGGGATGGCGCAGCCGCCGCTGTCGCGGGCGATCGGCCAGCTCGAACGGCGGCTCGGTGTGGGGCTCTTCCACCGCACGAGCCGCGAGGTCTCGCTGACCGAGGCCGGTGCGGTGCTGCTGCGCGAGGGGCGAGCCGCTCTGGACGCGGTCGAGGCGGCCGAGCGGCGGACGCGTCGGGCCGCGCAGACCCCGGGCCTGGTGCTGGCGTCGAAGGCGGCCGCGGCCGGGGAGCTTCTGGCGAAACTGCTCGACGCGTACGCCGCCGAGCCGGGCGCGGTCCCGGTCGAGGTCGTGCTGTGCGGGGTGGCCCAGCAGGAAGGGCTGCTGCGCGACGGCCGGGCCGACGTCGCGCTGCTGCACCTGCCGTTCGACTCGACGGCCGGCTTCGACATCGAGGAGTTGACCACCGAGAGCCAGGTCCTGGTGCTGCCCGCCGGGCATCCGCTCACCGCCCGCACGCAACTGCGGATGACCGACGTCGCCGCGATTCCCGGGCTGCCGTTGCCGCGCTGGCCGCGGCGGGACGGCTCCTACCGGCCCGGTCCGGGCCCGGAGGTGCACGACCACACCCAGTTGATGCAGCTCATCCGGCTCGGGCGGGCCGCCGCGGTGCTGCCCGAGTCGGTCCGCTCCGAACTGCGCGAGGGCCTGGCGACCGTGCCGGTCGTCGACGCTCCCCTGGTCACGACGGTGATCGCGTGGCCGCCGCACACCCGGTCGCTGGCGCTGGCCGGCCTGGTGCTGGCCGCGAGCCGCCTCTGACACCGGGGGAAAGGGGTTACCGCGGAAAGGGGCTGCGCACCGCGCGTGCCCGGAAGGCCTGACCGGTGCGGCAGCCCAGCGCGATCAGCTCAACGGCCTGCGACGGGCTCTCGGCAATTCAGATTTTGCGATCATCCGGATGTTGCCCGTATCTTCATGGCGTGACCCGCCTGACCCGAGCTCAACAGCAGGAACGTACGCGCGCCGCTGTCCTCGCCGCGGCGCGCGCCGAGTTCGCCGAGCACGGATATGCCGAGGCCAAGGTCGACCGCATCGCCGAGCGGGCCGAGCTGACCCGCGGCGCGATCTACTCGAACTTCCCCAGCAAACGATCCCTCTACCTGGCCGTCCTGCTCAACGACACCACGCCGGTCGACGGGGCTGAGCGAAGAGAAACGCTCGACCTGGCCGCAGCGGCCGAGGCGTTCGCCCGGGTCCGGCTCGAACGGCTGCCGCTCACCGCCGACGAACCCGCCGCCGGCCGGCTCCGGGCCCGATCGCTGACCGGGGTCGCCGACGACGAGCGCGGACGCGCCACGCTGGTCCAGCTCACCAAGCTCGAAGCGGCGCTGCTGGCCGTCGCGCTCGAATCGTGCGGCGCCCGCAACGCCCGACGGCCGGCCGAACTGATCCTCACCCTGCTGCACGGCGCGGCCCACCTCGCCGAGACCGCACCCGGCTTCGGCGACCCCTTCGACGTGGCCCGCGCCTGCCGCCACCTCACCGCGCTCGACCTCACCGACGCCGGCGATCCACCGCATCTCCCGTACGTCCCGGCGGCCCGCCCGGTCCGCGAACCCTGGAACCCACCCGGCGACATGATCGACGAGCTCAGCGGCCGACCGACCGGCTTCGACGCCGACGGGATCCTCGCCGTGCTGGGCGTCGACCGGCTCGAAGCAGCCGAGGAGGCGATCCGCGCGGCCCGCCCCCACGACGTCGTCACCGTGGTGCTCGCGACCGACGACCCCGACCTCGTCCGCCTACGCGTCACCGACCTGACCGCCAGCCTGCGCCGCGTGTTCGGGCCGGCGATCCGCCCGTCGCTGCGGCTCGTCCTCGACGACCACGGCGCCTTCGGCACCCCCACGACCCAAGAGACCGCCGTACGCCTGGAGGCCGGCCAGATCGTGGCGCGGGCCGACGGCCGAGGAGCCGCCTACGCCGTCGCCATCGCCGGCCGGAGAGGATGACCGTGTCCCGGATGACCGTGGTTCTGCACGCGTTGCGCTGCATGGGATTCGCCGAACTGACCCGGGTGGCCGACGTCGCCGGACAGCCCGAACCGCAGACCGAGTCCGACCTGATCGACCTCGCCGTCGACGGCCTGGTCACCCGCGAGCTCGGCGCCTGGGGCCTGACACCGGCGGGCCGGGCCGAGGACGCGCGCCGCACCGCCGACGAACTCGCCGGCGCGGAAACCCGCGGCGTGGTCGACGCGGCGTACGAGAAATTCCTGGTCCTCAACCCGGAACTGCTCGACCTGTGCTCGGCCTGGCAGCTCCGCACGATCGACGGGGTCACCACACCGAACGACCACCGCGACCCCGCGTACGACGGCCGGGTCTTCGACCGGTTCGCCGACCTGGACCAGCGCGCGGAACCTGTCTGCCTGGAACTGGCGGCGGCACTGCCCCGGTTCGGGCGCTATCGCGAACGGCTCGGCGCGGCCCTCGGACGAGCTCGCGGGGGCGCGCTGGAAGAGCTGGCGGACAGCCTCACGTCGTACCACGTGGTCTGGTTCCAACTGCACGAAGACCTGCTCGTCACGCTCGGCCGGACCCGGGGATGATCTTTCCCCTGGACGCGGCGGTGGACGAGCCCGCGGCGGTGATCGGCGGCAAGGCCCACGGGCTGATCACGCTGCTGCGCCTCGGCCTGCCCGTGCCGCCCGGCTTCGTCATCGACACGAACGCCTGCCGCACGTATCTGCGCGACGGAAGCCTCCCGGACGGGCTCGAGGCGGCCGTCGAACGTCTGGGCGCGGCGTCGGTGTCGGTGCGCTCGGGTGCGGCGGTGTCGATGCCCGGCATGATGAACACGCTGCTCGACGTGCGGCCGCCGATCGGCGACGCGGTCCGCGAGATCTTTCGATCCTGGCACACGCCACGCGCGGTCACCTATCGCGAGTTGCAGGGCATCCGGCACGACCTGGGCACCGCCGTCGTCGTGCAGAAGATGGTCTTCGGCGAACGCGGCAGCAGCGGCGTCGCCTTCAGCCGCGACCCGAGCACGGGCGAGAAGATCCCGTACGGCGATGTGCTCTTCGGCTGTCGCGGCGACGACGTCGTCTCCGGCCGCACGAGCACGCTGCCGCTCTCCGCGCTGGCGTCCCGGAAGCCCGCGGTCTGGAGGGAACTGACGGACGCGCTTTCGCGGGCGGAAAGGCACTACCGCGACGCGTGCCACGTGGAGTTCACGGTCGAGTCGGGCCGGCTGTGGTTGCTGCAGGTGCGGCCGGGCGGACTCACCGCCCCCGCAGCCGTGCGGGTCGCCGTGGACCTTGCTGACGAGGAGGTCATCTCGCGCGAGGAAGCTGTGCGACGGATCTCGCCACGGCACCTGCGAGCGGCCGCGGTGCCCCGGATGCTGGGTGGCGAGATCGTCGCTCGCGGGCGCGGAGCCTCCCCCGGCGTGGCGACCGGACGGGTCGTGTTCAGCTCCGACCGGGCGGTCCGGATGCCGGGCCCGGTGATCCTCGTCCGGCCGGTCACGTCCCCGCACGACCTGCCCGGCCTGGCCGCGGCCACGGGGATCGTGACGAGCCGGGGCGGGCTGGCCGGGCACGCGGCGGTCGTCGCACGCTCGCTGGGCAAGCCCGCGGTCGTGGACGCCACTGCCGTCGAGGTCGGCGAGGCATCAGCGCGGATCGGCGACCGGGTGCTGCCCGAGGGCACGCTGATCACGATCGACGGGACCGGCGGGGAGGTCGCGCTCGGCCACCCGGGCCTGTGCACCGCGATCACCGACACCCACCTGCACCGCCTGCTGCGCTGGGCCGACGACCTCTCCGGCGACCACTCCCCCCGCCCGGCCGAGGAACGCCTCCGGGCCGCCGGAGATCGTCGCTGACGAGTCGGCGTCGCGCTGCCTCAGCGACGCGCGAGACGCCGTTCGCCGGCCGTTCCGGTCTGATACGGCACGTTGTAGTGGGCGAAGACCGTCGGCTCGTCCACGGCGGCCAGCTCGCCGTCGAGGTCGATGGTCGGCGCCTCACCGATCACCTTCTTGTCGTAGCGGACGCGCAACGCACGGGGCAGCACGGTAGCCCCGTCGAGCGGCACGAAGGCGAGCTTGTGCCGACCGATCATGCCGACTCGCACGGTGGCGAAGGCCGGTTGATCGGTGGCGGTGTCCACGTACACCGCTTCCAGGTCACCGATCTTGTCGCCGTGGGGGTCGATGACTTTCTCTCCACGCCAGTCGCGCAGATTCTCAGCGGGAAACATGCACGTCAGATGCCCGTTCCCGGCCCGCATGAAACGGTGGCCGCCGGTCACCACGCGCAAAACATCCTAGGAGGCTAGTACATTATCCCGGGCCGGCGCCGAGGATTCGTCCTGGCATTCCCGGGGGTAATGACAAGGTCATGGCCAAGTACGCGGTGAACGACGCGGGGGTGGCGAGGGCGCGGCAGCTCATCGCGGCCAAGCAATACGTGCTGGAGAGCGACTGGGGCAGCGTCCAGCCCCGCGCCGACACCGAGAACGCCTACCTGGAGAAGCATTCCTACCAGGAGTACGGTGCCTGGCACCTCGGCCTGACCGAGGGCGCGGGCGACGAGACCAAGGCCCGGTACGCCTTCGTCTACGGCGACCTGCGCCGGCTGCACCGCAGTGGCCTGATCGCCTGCGTCTACCGCGCGGCCGAGTGGCGGCACAAGAGCGTCGAGCTGGCCGCCCACGACCTCCTCCAGGAGCTGGACACCGCAGCCGGCATCACCGACCACCAGGCCTGATCCGCCAAGGGGCGCGCAGGCCCGCATTCCGGACTTCTGTTCATCTCGGTTGTGCTGACTTTCCCCGCGGCGTCTTCGTCCGAGGAGCCCGGCCGGCGCGGACCGGCCGGGTCACTCCCGTCATCTGTTGCGCAGGCCGTTTCCGGGCAGGCCGTTGCCGGGCTGACCATTGCCGGGCAGGCCGTTGCCGGGCGGCTGACCATTGCCGGGCGGCTGACCGTCGCCGGGCTGACCGCCGGGGCAGACCGCGCCGGCCAGGATGCAGTCGTTGTTCTCCGGCGGCGGGGACAGCGGGTCGAGGCCGTTGCCCTTCTTGCTCGGGTCGCCGACCTTGGCGTCCGGCGGGAACTCGTCCTTCTCGGCGTTGAGCGCCTTGTTGGCCAGGTCCATGAACGTCTTCCAGGTCTCGCCCGGGGTGGAACCGCCGGTCATGCCCTTCTTGGTGCCGGGCTTGTAGATCGGCATGAGCTTCATCTTGTCCTTGACGACCTTCTCGCGGCCGATCCAGACCGACGCGGCGAGGTGCCTCGTGCCGCCGACCCACCAGGCGTCGCCGTTCTCGCCGGACTTGCCGTCCTGGAATTCCCAGGTGCCGGACTTGCCGATGGCGGCGTAGCCGCTGCGCAGGTTCTGGCCGTTCTTGCCGGGGATCTTCTGCAGCACGGTGTCGATGGCCGCCACGACGTTCGGGTCGAAGGCGGGCGTGGCCTTGATCCGCTCGGTGTGGAACGGCTTGAATTTGCCGGTCGCCTCGTCGCGCTTCTGCACGGACCTGACGAAGTGCGCCTTGTTGTAGAGGCCGTCGTTGGCCAGCGTGGCGATGCCGTTCGCGTGGTCGAGCGCCGTGATCGCGTACTGCCCGTACCCGATCTCGTTGCCGAACTGCCTGAGCTCGCTGCCCTTGGTCTTGTTCAGGTCGATCCGGGCCCCGATCTTGGTGGGGCTGGAGATGAACTGGATACCGGCCTTGTGCGCCGCCGCGGCCACCTTGTCGGGGCCGAGCGCCGCCGCGAGGTGGTAGAAGGGGAAGTTGTACGACTGGACGGTGGCCTCGGCGAGCGGGCAGCGCCGCTTGTCGCAGGTGAAGTTCGTCCGGCTGGAGTTGTTGATCGCGTCGCCGCCGACCTTCTTCGCCTCGGAGTCCCAGGTCGTGTCGAGACCGTACCCATCGCTCAGCGCGGCCAACAGCGTGTAGATCTTGAAGGTCGAGCCGGGCGGCCGCCCACCGCCGATGAAGTTACCCGCACTGTTGTAGTTCGGCCCGGCGTAGTCCCAGCCGACCCCGTCGTTGCCACCGTAGTAGGCGAGCACGTGGCCGTTGGTGGGGTCGATCGCGACGAGCGCGGTCTTGTACGTCGCGTCGAGCTTGCGCAGCGGCGACTTGGGACTGGTGCGGACGGTCGCCTGCTCGGCCGCCTTCTGCACCACCGGGTTGATCGTCGTGGTGATCCGCAGACCACCCTTCTGCTGCTGGTCGTCGGTGATGCCGATGGCCCGCAGCTCCTGCTTGACGTACTTGACGATCTTGCCGGTCGCCCGGTCGTTGCCGCACGAGGTGCGGCAGGCGTCGGGGTCGAACTTCGCCACCTTGGGGTAGGCGGCCGGCATCTGGTCGGCCCTCAGCCAACCCTTCTCGACCATGTTGTTCAGCGTGTACTGCCAGCGGATCTTGGCGTCGGCCAGGTTGTTCTGCGGGTCGTAGCCCCGGTGCGTGGGCGACGGCTCAGGCTGCTTGATCACCGAGGCGATGACGGCGGCCTCGGCCGGGGTGATCGCGCCCTTCTGGCCCGGCTGGGTCAGCGCCGAGCGGCCGCTGCCGAAGTACGCCTTCACGGCGGCCTCGATGCCGTAGGCCCCGCGCCCGAAGTAGACCGAGTTCAGGTAGCGGCCGAGGATCTCGTCCTTCTCGTAGTGATCCTCCATCTTGCGGGCGATCACTGCCTCGCGCAGCTTGCGGTTGTAGCTGATCTCCTTCAGCTCGGCCGCGTGCCGCGCGTACTGCTGGGTGATCGTCGAGGCGCCCTGCTGGTCCCCGCCGGTGAAGTTGTTCCAGGCCGCGCGGGCGATGCCCACCATGTCGATGCCGTTGTGGTCGAGGAAGTTCTTGTCCTCGGCACCCATCACCGCCTGCCCGATGACCGGGTTGATGCCCTGGTACGGGACCAGCTGGCGGTTCGAGTTGCCGATGGTGGCGACGACCGTCTTGTTGTCGGCCGCGTAGATCTGGGTGACCTGGTCCTCGGTCTTCGGCTCGGTGAACTGCACGTCGTCGAAGAAGTAGGCGCCGCCGACGACGCCCGCGCCGAGCACGATCACCAGCACCGCGGCGGCGACGGTCAGCAGGTTCGTCCGGCGGCGCCTCTTGGCGGTCTTGTCCTTGCCCTTCTTCGCCGGCCCACCGGGGATCGCCGGGTCGCCAAGGGGCGGAGTCGGCCGGACCGCGGCGCGCGCGACGCTCGCCGACCCCACGCTCGCCGACCCCACCGACGCTCGGCCGCCCACGGCTGCCGAGCCGACCGACGCGCGCCCACCCACGGAAGCAGAACCCACCGACGTCCGCCCGTTCGGGATGCCGCCGGGTCCGGGGCTGCTGCTGCCCGGCGCGGGGGCCGGAGCGGGGCTGGGCACCCGGGCCCGGGCGCTCGCTGACTGCGGTTCTCCGTTGGGGTTCATTCATCCTCGTCGTCGCCGGGGGATCTCCTATTTACGCGGCACTTCGCAGACGGAGAACGCGTTCCGCCCTGCCGCGCGCTTGGTGATACCGAGTTTCGGGACCACATGATAGAGGTGTCTGTCCGCTGTGCGGGGGCACGCGTTCAGCCACGTGGCGATCTCCTCGTTAGGTGGGTCGCGAAACCTCAACGAACGGCCTTCGCGGCCGAAGTGATCCGCGACACCTCGCAGGATCCCAGGACGGACGGAGTGAACGGGTGAATCTCCGGACCGAACGCCTGATCGACGGCGCCGTGGCGGGCACCGCGGTCCTCCTCGCGGCCTTCTTCGGCTACCAGTTCAGCGGGTTGGGCAGCGACACCCTGCGACAGCTCGGCACCGACATCGTGCACATCCCGGTGGCGCTGGTCGCCGTCATCGCCGGTGTTCACCTCGTCCGGCACGGCGGACTCGACCGGCGGGGACACCGCGCCTGGTCGTTCATCACCGCCGCCTACGTCTGCCAGGTCGTCGGGCACACCGCGTGGCTGGTCGAGAACGACTTCATCGGTGCCCCGCGGTTCCCGGCCTTCGCCGACTACTGGTTCACGGCGTTCATCCCGTTCATGTTCGTCGGGCTGCTCCTGATGCCCAGTGTCCGCCGGACCCGCGCCGAGCGCACCAAGCTCGTCATCGACTGCCTGATCGTCGGCACCAGCACGTTCATGGTGCTGTGGTACCTCGTGATCGGCCCGGCGATCCAGACTGCGGGCGCCACCACGCTGCAGGTCGTCATGTCGTCCTCCCTGCCGGTCGGTGACCTGCTGCTGGTTCTCGCGCTCGCCTCGGTGCTGCTCCGCCGTCGCGGCCACAACGACGCGACCCTGCTGCTGGCCGGCGCCGTCGCGCTCTACATCGTCGCCGACATCGCGTACGCCTGGTTCACCCTTCACCAGTCCTACACCAGTGGTGGCTGGCCGGACCTGTCCTGGCTGGCCGGGTGCTACCTGCTCATCCTGGCCACCCGCCGCCGGCACCTCGAGGGCCGGGACGAGGGGTGCGAACGCACCGCACGCGTCCGGATCAGCCTTCTTCCGTACGCCGCGAGCACCATCGCCTACGGTCTGCTCGGCTACCTGGCCCGCGAGCAGGACCTTTACCCGCTCGGCGGGATGATCATCGGCGCGATCGTGCTGACCTCGCTGGTCGTCGCCCGCCAGATGTACGCGCTGCGGGAGAACCACCACCTCGCGGTCACCGACCCGCTGACCGGCCTGGCCAACCGCATCCTGGTCAACGAACGCCTCGCCGAGCTGGCCGACCAGCCACTCCACGACGGCCGGCACGCCGCGGTCATGCTCATCGACCTCGACCGGTTCAAGCCGATCAACGACCGGTACGGACACGAGGCCGGCGACGCCGTGCTGACCGCCGTCGCCGCCGCGCTGCAGACCGTGGTGCGCCCTGGCGACACCGCCGGACGGCTCGGTGGCGACGAGTTCGCCGTCGTGCTGCACGACCTGCCCCACCGGGCCGCCGCCGAACGGATCGCCCAGCGCATCGTCGAGGCCCTGCGCACCCCGGTCATCTTCGGGGACGTGCTGCTCAGCGTCGCGGCCAGCATCGGGGTGGCGTTCCGCGAGCAGAACACGAACGACGCCGAGGACCTGCTGGCGCACGCCGACGCCGCCATGTACGCGGCCAAGCGCGCCGGCCGCGGCCAGTACCAGATCTACACGCCCGAGCTGGACACCCGCGGCCGCGACGCCGAGCTGCGCCGCGCGGTGGCCGAGGACCAGCTCGTCGTGCACTTCCAGCCGACCGTCGACCTCAAAGCCGGCACGATCGTGTCGGCCGAGGCGCTGGTGCGTTGGAACCACCCCGAGCGCGGCCTGCTGATGCCGACCGCCTTCATCGACCTGGCCGAGGAGACCGGCGCGATCGTCGGGATCGGCGAGTGGGTGCTGCGCGAGGCCTGCCACCAAGCCGCGGCCTGGCGCGCAAGCATCCCCACCGCCCGCAACGTTTGGCTCAACGTCAACCTCTCCCCCCAACAGGCCAAGCAGGACAACCTGGTCGAAGTCGTGACCGGCATCCTGGACGAGACCGGCTTCCCGGCCGACCGCCTGGCGCTGGAACTGACCGAGCACGTCGTCCTGGAGCCCGACGAGCCGACCGTGGCCCGCCTGACCACGCTGCGCGCGCTGGGCATCACCATCGCGATCGACGACTTCGGCACCGGCTACGCGGCGATCAACTACCTGCGGCGGCTGCCGGTCGACATCCTCAAGGTGGACGGTTCGTTCGTCGCCGGCATCGACGAGGACCCCCAGCAGTACGCCATCGCCGGGGCGGTGGTGGGCCTGGGCGCCGCGTTCGGCCTGCACGTGGTGGCCGAGGGCATCGAGACGGCGGGGCAGGCCGCGTCGCTGCTGCGGATGGGTTGCGCCTACGGCCAGGGCTACCACTTCCACCGCCCCCAACCGGCCGACGAGGTAGCCGCCCTGCTGCGCCGCGCCGACCTCCCGATCGGCTGACAGCGGCGGGTCCGCGGCTGTCAGGTGCGGCGTAGCACCAAGGCGCGGGCGGCGTCGATGCCGGGAAGCGCTTCCCCGGATTTCCTGCATATTTCCGCACATGGCGAGGATCGGCATGCATCGATGTTGAGGAAGCGCTTCCCCGACGTCGATACTCCCGGGGCAACCCCGAACCCCTTTCCCCGAAGGGAGCGTCATGCATCCATCCCCACGGCTGCGCCTGCTGCTCGCCGCCACCCTCACCGCCGCCGCGACCGTCCTCGTCGCGACCGCCCAATCCGCCAGCGCCGCCACCGTCACGGTGCAGGCCGAGGCGTACGCCGCGCAGTCGGGCGCCCAGACCGAGCCCACCGCCGACACCGGGGGCGGGCAGAACGTCGCCTACCTCGCCGAAGGCGACTGGCTGCGCTACGACGGCGTCAACCTCGGCGCCGCCGGCAACCTCACCGTCTCGGCGCGGGTGGCGTCCGCGGTCGGCACCGGCCGGATCGAGCTGCGCACCGGCTCGGCCACCGGGCCGCTGCTGACCCAGTTCGCCATCGCGGCGACCGGCGGCTGGCAGACCTGGGCCACACAGACGGCCACCGTCGCCACCCACCCGACCGGGTCGCAGACCGTCTTCGCGGTCCTGCGCAACACCACCGGCGGGGACTTCCTCAACGTCAACTGGTTCTCGTTCGGCGACGCGGCAGCGCCGCCCGCCGGGGACGGCTGGATCCCGGTCGACACGGCGGCCTGGAACGCCCAGCTCGCCGAGTTCCGAGCGCTGACCCCGCGGACCGTGCCGCCCACCTCGGTCCGAGTGCCGGAGTTCAACGCGACCTGCGCGTACAGCCACTCGCGGCCCGACGACCCGATCGTCTTCCCCGGGATGCCCGGCGCCTCCCACATGCACTCGTTCCTCGGCAACAAGAGCACCGACGCGTACGCCACCACGCGCACCCTGCTGGCCAACGCCGGGACGACGTGCCGCCCGGCGCCCGACCTGTCGGCGTACTGGATCCCGACCCTCTATGAGAACGACCAGGTCATCGAGCCCAAGGACGTGGTCGTCTACTACGGCTCCCGGCTCACCGACCCGACCCCGACCGTGCCGTTCCCGCAGGGCTTCCGCATGATCGCCGGGGACGCCCGGCTGCAGGCGCCCACCCCCGCGGGCTCGGTGAACGCCTTCTACTGCGCCGGCCCCGGTGGCGAGATCGGCCGCAGCGCCGACGGCAACTGGCCGGTCTGCGCGTCCACCGCCGTCCTGATGTTCCACCTGGTCTTCCAGGACTGCTGGGACGGCCGCAACCTGGACAGCCCGACCCACAAGGCGCACGTCTCCTACAGCTTCGACGGCACCTGCCGCGGCGACTATCCGGTGGCGATCCCGAACCTGTCGTTCCTTATCGCCTACCCCACCAGCGGCTCGGCGGCCGGTTTCCGCCTGGCCTCCGGGATGGCCTCGTCGATGCACGGCGACGCGTTCATGGCCTGGGACAACCGCGCCCTCGGCGAACGGGTCAAGAACTGCCTGGTGCAAAAGGCCAAGTGCAACACCAACGGCGACTTCTGACGGACGCGGGTACGCCGCGGGACTGCGCAGTCCCGCGGCGTGTCCGTTTTGCCGGTCTGTCTGCGGGCCCGTTTTGCGGGGCCCGTCTTGCTACGCCCGCGGGGTCAGCCGGATCACCGGCAGCTCGCGGTCCGTCTTCTTCTGATGCTGCGCGAACCGCGGCGAGCTCCCGCTGATCCGGGCCCACGCCGCGGCCCGCTCGGCCCCGGTGAGCTGCTCGGCCGTCACGTCGACGGTGCGCGCGCCCAGCTCGATCCGCACCTGGTCCGGATGTGCCCCGACGTTGTAGTACCAGGCCGGGTTGCCGGCCGCGCCCTGGGCCGACGCCACGATCAGCCAACTGTCCGGCCGGTCGTCCGGAAAGAACTGCAGCGGAGTCTGCCGCTCGACGCCGGTCTTGCGCCCCACCGTGGTGAGCACCAGCCCCTGCGCCCCACCGCCCAGCTTCGTCTTGCCGCTCCGGATCCGCCTCATCGTCATCCGGTTCGCGAACGCCAGCAGCCGTCCACCGGGCTGCCGCGCCCCCTGAGTGCCCCTGCGGGTCTCGAACGCCACCTGACTCCTCCCGAGCCTCACCAACCGAAGTTCACGCCGTAGACAAGTTAGTTCACGACATGAACCACCGCAAGGTAATCTGGGGCCCGTGACGGCTTTCGGCGACGTGCTTCTGCGGCTCTCGGTGGTGATCCAGCGCCGCTACACCCAGATCTGCGCCGAGCACGACCTCACCCCCACCCAGGCGCTCCTGCTCTGCCAGGTCAAGGAGAAGCCGTCGCGGATGGCCGAGCTGGCCACGTCGCTCGGCATGTCCAAGAACGCCCTGAGCCAACTGGTCGACCGCACCGAACAGCGCGGCCTGGTCCACCGCCACCCTTCCGAGCAGGACAGACGAGTGATAACGCTCGACGTGACCCCCACCGGCCGCCGGATGGCCGACGCCCTCTACGCCGACGTCACCACCCGCATCCAGGACATAGCCGCCCCCCTGTCCCCCGAAGACCGATTCCTCCTGGAACTCCTGACCACCAAGATCATCGGCAACACTCGTCCCGACCTTCACCCGCATTGACCCCGCTCAACGCCGACGACCGGCGGCACGGTCGACCACCACCCGTCGGTCTTGTTCTCGCTCATGCCGGCAACGATCGCGAGACGTCCGTCCTCGGAGACGCCTGGAGACTCTGTTCTCCAGGAGACTCTGTTCTCCAGGAATCGCTGTTCTCCAGGAATCGCTCAGCCGAGGCTGGTGGTGGCGAGGCCGGCGGCGATCAGCAGGCCCAGGCCGTTGGTGGCCCAGTGCAGGGCGGCCGCGGCGAGCAGGCTTCCGCTGCGGCGGCGCAGTTCGCACAGCAGGACGCCGGCCAGCGCGGTAAAGGCGACCGCGCCCAGGACCGCGAGGACGCGGCCGGTGGCGCCGGAGCCCACGGCCGCGCCGACGGCCTGGTTGGCGCTGCTGAGGCGCAGCGACGGCAGGATGTGCCAGAGGCCGAAGAGCACCGAGCTCGTGATGCTGGCCCAGACCGCGCCGCGATGCAGGTCGACCAGGCCCAGGAGGACGCCGCGGAAGGCGACCTCCTCGAGCAGCACCGTGCCGAGCGGGACGACGATGAACGCGGTCAGCAGCGCCGCGCCGGGGTGCAGCTGGTAGCGGACGTCGTGGAAGGCGGGCCTGGTCCAGGGCAGCGCGACGCCGATCCCGTAGACGACCGCCACGGCCAGGATCGCGCCGATCGCGTATCTCAGACCGGGCACGAACGTACGCCGGGAAAGGCCCAGGTCGTGCCAGCTCAACCCGACCTTGCGGGCGAGGAGCACGAGCAGCAGCGCCACGGTCGGGCCGACCACCAGGCCGGTGTGACGCGGGCCGACCTTGTCGGCGACGTTCACCGCGGCGAGGATCAGCACGACGGCGCCGAGCAGCGTGAACAAGCGGCGCTTGGACGAGTAGATCAAACGGGAACGGTCAGGCATAGCGCAGAAAAGCGTACCCGGGCCCTGGTTCTCACAGGCCGGTGGCGAACTCTTCCAGGCCGACCACGCGCAGCAGTTCGAGCCGTTCGCGTGACTCCGCGTCGGCCGGGGTCAGGACCAGCAGCAATTGCCGTTGGTCGGGCGTGACCAGGGTCTCGCAGTCGACCAGCACCGGCCCCACCCGCGCGTTGATGATCGTCTTCCGGTCGGTGCGACGGACCCCCACCTCGTGTTCCGCCCACAGCCGGGCGAACTCGTCGCTCTCGTCGATCAGCCGCGCGACCAGGCGCTCGACAGCCGGGTCGCCGTGCCGACGGCCGGCCACCGCGCGCAGGTCGGAGACGATGGCCCGGGCCTGGTGGTTCCGCTCCGCGGGCGGGTGCCCGGCGCGGATGGCCGGGTCGGTGAACCAGCGGTAGACGTGGTAGCGCCGGTCCCCCTCGTAACCGGTCTGCTCGCCGGCCAGCAGCAACGACGCGCGGTTCTGGGCCAGCGTCTCCCCCAGGTCGGAGAGGACCATCGCGGGAGTGTCGCCGAGCAGGTCGAGCATGCGCAGCAGACCCGCCCGGGCCAGCCGGGCCGTGCTGTCGGCGGGTGGTGGCTGATGACCGGCGAGGTGGAACAGGTGGGCGCGTTCGTCGTCGGAAAGGCGCAACGCCCGGGCCAGCGCGCCGAGGATCTGGGTGGACGGCTGGCTGCTGCGCCCCTGCTCAAGACGGACGACGTAGTCGACCGACATGCCCGCGAGCATCGCCACCTCTTCGCGGCGCAGACCCGCCGTGCGGCGGCGCGGACCGCCGGCGAGGCCCACGTCGGCGGGGCGGATGGCCTCCCGGCGGCGGCGCAGGAAGTCGGCCAGCTCGGCACGTTGCATCACCCCATGCTGCCCCCACGGGTAGCGCCCTATCCAGGGAGTCGCGCTCCCACGATGGGCGCTCCGCTCCCGCGCGGGCGGCCGGCCGCGCACAGTGAGGGAGGACATCAAACGAAGGAGCATTCGATGCGAACAGTCACCTTGGGCACCACAGGCCCCACCGTGAGCAAGCTCGGCCTCGGCGCGATGGGCATGTCGAACGGCGTCTACGGGCCCGCCGACCGGGCCGAGAGCATCGCCACCGTGCACGCCGCGCTCGACGCGGGCGTCACCCTGATCGACACGGGCGACTTCTACGGCATGGGCCACAACGAGTTGCTGCTGGCCGAGGCATTGCGCGGCCGGGACCGGGACAGCTACGTGCTGAGCGTGAAATACGGCGGCCTGCGCGGCCCGGACATGTCGTGGGCCGGGCACGACACCCGGCCGGCGGCCACCAAGAACTTCCTGGCGTACTCGCTGACCAGGCTCGGCACGGACCACATCGACATCTACCGCCCGGCCCGGCTCGACCCGGCGGTCCCGATCGAGGAGACGATCGGCGGCATCAAGGAGATGATCGACGCGGGCTACGTCCGGCACATCGGCCTCTCCGAGGTCGACGCCGAGACGATCCGCCGGGCCAACGCGGTGCACCCGATCGTCGACCTGCAGATCGAGTACTCGCTGATCTCCCGCGCGGTGGAGGACGAGATCCTGCCGACCCTGCGGGAGCTGGGGATCGGAATGACCGCGTACGGGGTCCTGGGTCGCGGCCTGATCTCGGGCCACTGGGACGCCGGCCGGACCGGCGGCGCCGGCGACTTCCGGGGCATGTCCCCGCGCTTCTCGGGCGACAACCTGGGCCACAACCTGTCCCTGGTCGACGCGTTGCGCCAGGTCGCCGCGGCGAAGAACTGCACGGTGGCCCAGTTGGTGATCGCCTGGGTGGCGGCTCAGGGCGACGACGTCGTCCCGCTGATCGGCGCGCGTACCCGCGAGCGTCTCGCCGAGGCCCTGCCGGCTCTCGACCTCACCCTGACCGCCGACGACCTGGCCGAGATCGAGAAGGCCCTCCCGGCGGGCGCGGCCCGGGGCGACCGCTACCCGACCGCGATGATGCACACCCTCGGCACCGGCAACTGAACGCCACAGCGCAACCCACCAGCGCCCGCACCCGGCGGCCCGTCAGCTCAGCGGGAACACCGATTGGGCCCACGGGGGACGTGTCGACGGCTGGATCGAGGTCACCCACTTGACCCACCAGAAACCGCGGCGGCCGGGCGCCACGATGCGGGCAGGATAGCCATGACCGTACGTGAGGGGTCGTCCGCCGACCGCGGTGACCAGCCACAGGTGGTCGAGGGTGCCGGCGCCGAACCAGCGGGCGTACCCGGTCGTCGACCGCACCTCGACGCTGCGCCAGCCGCCCTGGCTCACCCCAGCCGCCTCCAGCAGCGTGCTCAGGCGTACGCCCTCCCACTCCTGCTCGCTGTACCAAGCGCTGGTGCAGTCGAGAATCGCGGTGAACCGTTCCTGCGGCAGGGCCAGGATGCCGGGCAGGTCGAAGGCGGCCGAGCCCACCCGCACGGCCCAGTCCCGCTGGTCGATCCGCTGAATACCGTCGTCCAGCCACGACGTGACCACCAGGTTCTGCTGCGGCACCGAGCCGGTGAAGCGCCGATCGGTGGCGACCCAGGTGTCCCAGGCCGCGGTGGCCGCGGCCGCGGTCACGCCGAGCACGCCGAACTGCAGCAGGGCCCGCCGGTCCAGGTCGGTACGCCGCGGGCGCACGGCGTGGCCGAAGAAGTGTGCGACGACCGCGAGCAGCGCCCCGATCGCCGCCCCGACATGGATCTGCATGAGCGTCAGCGGCCCGACGTCCTCGACCCGCCCGGTCGAGTGGAGCAGTCCGCTGCCGATCGTCACCAGCACGAAGAACAGCAGGGCCAGGGAGAGCGCCTTGGTGGCCCGCTTGCGCCGGGTGCGGCGCAAGCCCCGCCGGATCACGACGTACTTCCAGGGTGCGAGCAGCAGAATCGCCAGCGCCGCCGCGGCGTGCAACTGGATCAGGTTGAGCGGCCAGTCGACCCCGATCGTGTTGGCCGCCGTCCCGCTGAGCACCCCGGCGGCAATGAGCAGCCCGAGCACGAGGTCGACCCGTCGTGCTCCCTGCCTTCCCCGGAAACTCACCCGCACAGCCGAACGCTAGCGCGGTTCGCGCCGCCCGCCGGCCGGTCGCTCATGTACTCGGGCCGTAGTCATCGATTAACCTGCGCGAACGCATCGGCAACGGGTCGCCGATGATCGTCGCCGGTTGGTTCGCACGGTGTTGCCTCCGGCCCACTGTGATCTTGCATGCGAACCATGGAACGGTGGCTGGGCCGGAGCCTTCCGGGTTGTCGGCGGCTGCTCAGGGTCCCTTGTAAGGCTCTGGCGGCTCGGTTCGGCGTGAAGACGAGTGCAGCTGGGCATCGCTGCCACGCCGTGCGGTTGTCCCGTCGGACAGCAGCGCCAGCAGGCCCAGGTTGTCGTGCGAGCTGCTGCCCGGGTCGGTGTGGTAGATGAACAGCACCTGGTCCGGGTCGCCGGGTAGTGGGAGTGCCTCGTACCGGAGCGTCATCGGGCCGATGGTGGGGTGAGCCAGTCGTTTGACGCCATGGGTGCGCTCGTGCACCTGGTGTCCGTTCCACCACGCGGCGAATTGGGCGCTCTTGATGGTCAGCTCTCCGATCAGTTCGTTCAGCCGTACGTCGTCGGGATGGCGTCCGGCGTAGAGGCGCAACGTGCCGACCACCTCGGCGGCTACCGTGCGCCAGTCGAGGAACAGTTCGGCCGCCGCGGGATCCAGGAACATCCACCGCGCGTAGTTGCGTTCCCGCGGCGGCATTCTGGTCCAGTCGGTGAACAGCTCCCGGGCCAGCGTGTTCGCGGCGAGGACGTCGGTGCGTCGGCCGAGGATCAGGGCCGGATGTTCGCTCATCGAGGCGATCAGCTGCTGCATGGCCGGCCGCACACGCTGCGCGGGTGGTTGTGCCGTCTTGTGCCGTACCGGCCGGGCGAGGTCGGCCAGGTGTGCGCGAGCCGCCGGTTCGAGCCGGAAGACGCGGGCCAGCGCTTCGAGTACCGCCTCCGACGGGCTCGAGTGCCGGCCCTGCTCCAGCCGGGTGTAGTAGTCGACGCTGACCCCGGCGAGCTGAGCGACCTCCTCGCGTCGCAGTCCACGCACCCGCCGTTTCACCGGGCCACTGTCGTCGAGTCCTACGGCTTCCGGTGTCAGGCCGGCCCGGCACCTGCGCAGGAAGTCGCCCAGATCCGTACGCGAAGCTGCCATGCCCCGATGGTCGCACCATCGGGGCCCGGCACGCACGGGCCTGGGTGGGCATGCCGTTCCCAGGTAGCGTTGGGCCTGCTCAGCCGTGTCTGTCCAGGTCCGGGCGATCGAGCATGGAGTCATGTCCAACACATGGTTCGTCACTGGCACCTCCCGAGGCCTCGGCCTCGAACTCGTCCGGCAGCTGCTGTCGCAGGGGCACAATGTCGCGGCCACGTCCCGCTCCGCCGCACGCCTCACCGCCGCTCTCGACGACGTCGACCGCACGCGGCTGCTGCCGATCGAACTTGACCTCACCGACGAGCGGGCCGTCAGCGCCGCGATCACCGCGACCGCAGACCGTTTCGGCGGGATCGACGTCGTGGTCAACAACGCCGGCTACGGGTTCCTCGGCGCGGTCGAGGAGACCAGCGGCGCCGAGGTCCGGCGCATGTTCGAGGTGCAGATCTTCGGCGTCTGGAACGTGTTGCGTGCCGTGCTGCCCGGCATGCGGGCCGCCCGCCGCGGACACGTCATCAACGTGTCGTCGATCCTCGGCCTGACCGCGTTCGGAGGGTGGGGGCTGTACTGCGCCGGCAAATTCGCTCTGGAGGGACTCTCCGAGGCGCTCGCGGCCGAGGTCGCCGAGTTCGGCATCAGGGTTTCGCTGGTCGAGCCCGGCTACACGCGGACCGACTTCCTGCGTCCGGTCTCGCTGGGTCTGCCCGCGTCGACCGTGGACGGGTACAGCGCGATCCGGGAGATGACCACGGCACACCTCGCGATGCCGGGCACCCAGCTCGGCGACCCGGCCAAGGTGGCGGCGGCCGTCATCGCGGTCGCCTCGAACAACGCGTCGGCACTGCACCAGGTGCTCGGCTCCGACTCGTACGGGCTGGCGAAGGCTCGGGTGGAGTCGCTGCTCAGCGACGTGGAGGCGGGCCGTAACCTGGCTCTGTCGACGGACGTCCGCACCGGACAGCCACTGTAGACGGCCGCGCTGGGTGCGGGCAGCCGGTCCCGTCGACGGTTGTCCGCACCCATCAATGGCGGCGCAAGCGCGGTGGGGGACACCTTCGCCATGGACGAGGTCCGTGCCGAGTTGGCGCGACGCCGTAGCGGTGCGGCCTGATGACCGACGATGCATATGCGCCGCCTGGCCGGCCTGGTCACGCGGATCGCCGATATCGGACTCTCCTGCCGGATGAGCCAACTGTGTCGATGACGCGGGTCTCGGGTGGCCGCGTCAACTCTGAGAGCCGGTGGGTCCATGATTTGGTCGGCCGGGTTGTCGAGGTCGACAGCTGCCGCTGGGCGGGCGGATGGGTGATCGATGTCGATGGACTCGCCATTTACGTCCAGGAGGAACGATCCCTGACCGGCCTGGGCGCCGACCAGGGACCACTGTCAACGGAATGCTAACGGTGCCATTTCTGGTTGTCCCAGCCATTGCAGTCCCACACCTGGGCTCTCGTACCGTTGCGCGTGCCGCCGGCAATATCCTCATCGAGACAACGGCCGTCGTGGCGGCTGGCAATGGTGCCGTCGGAGTGCACATTCCATTTCTGGTTGTCCCAGCCATTGCAGTCCCACAGCTGGACCTTCGTACCGTTGCGGGTACCGCCGGCAATGTCCTCATCGAGGCACCGGCCATCCCACGAGCTGCGGATGGTGCCGTCCGCGTACCAGGTCCACCTTTGGTTCTTCCCGCCCAAACATTGCCACACCTGCACCTTGGTGCCGTTGGTGGTGGGGCGGGAGACGTCGGCGTCCAGACAGCGTCCGTCATGGGAGCTGACGAACGATCCTGTAGAAGCGAACGCCGGGCTGGATGGAATGACCGTGACGCCGCCGATAACCAAGAACACGGCGATCGCCTTGCTGAGTACCGCGTGCATCAGAACCTTCTCTCATCTGCCGCGGGGGGTCGATTGACCCTAAGCCGCTTGGTTCGGCCCGCAGCTGGGAATGGGTCTGCGGCTGTGTCGCGAAGACGACACTGGTCTCGCCACCGCCGCCAGTCGGCTACCGCCTCTCACTTTCTCGCGGGTGACCCCGGAACAGCTGGTCAAGGCTTCCTCGTTTGCCGCAGTGAGTGCTCTGACGCGCTCGTATCGGCGGTAACGCGCTGTGACGAGGGCGTGGTCGGCGGGCCAGGCAGCCGCGAGTGTCGCAAAAGAACCGCTTGACTGGGCTGCGTCGGGGGTAGGTCCCGCGGCTGGCGGGCGACCATTATTGTGCTCATCCATGAGATTCAACGCCGAGGCGGAACAGGTCGAAGCCGCGTTCCTGGACGACTACGAGACCGGCATGCCCGAGGCCGCCCGCGAGCGGCTGGGCGTGGCGTCCGCCCGAATCGGCGGAGGCGTCGCGCTGGCGATGGTGAACGACCCGACGACGTACTGGAGCAGGGCCCTCGGCTTCGGGATCAGCGAGCCGTTCACCGACGCGGTGCTCGACGAGATTATCGACTTCTACCGCACCCACGGCGTGCGGCAGGCGGTGATCCAGCTCGTCGAGAACTTCGCCGAGGTCCCGGCCGCCCGCGGTCTCGAACGCGGCAGCACGCGGATCAAACTGGGCGGCGATCCGGCCAAGGTCCCCGCGGGCGTCACCGACCTGCGGATCGGGGCGGTCCCCGCGGATCAGGCCGAGGAGTGGTCCGAGATGGTGCTGCAGACCTTCGGCATGCCGGCCGGAGACCTGGCCACGATGATCGGCTCGACCGTCGGCCGGCCCGAGCACCGCCCGTTCGCCGCGTGGGACGGCGACCGGATCGTCGCCGGCGCGAACCTGTTCGTGCACGGTGCGGGCGCCGGCCTGAACGCCGCCGGAACGCTGCCGACACACCGTGGGCGGGGCGCGCAGACCGCGCTGATCGCCGCACGGGCGGCCGCGGCGGTGGAGGCCGGCTGCCGCCGCTTGTACGCGGAGACATGGAAGCCTGCTCCCGACGCCCGCAACCAGTCCTTGGACAACCTGCTGCGGGCGGGGCTGGCGCCGCTCTACGAGCACGCCAACTGGGTGTGGCGGGCTTAAACACGCTTGTCAATGCCGGCTACACCGCTCAATGCCGGCTACACCGCTCAATGCCACTTCGGTAGCACTTCCCTTGCGCCACGGGCTCCCTCGATCGGGCGGAACTGCCGGACGGCAGGTGCGCCCGTGATGTCTGATGAAGCGCCTGATGACCACCGAATGGCAGATTGCCCGGATCGGGAACGCAGACGACCATGATTCCCGTCAGTCCACCACCGGGAGCCGTCGGCGAAACGGCGAAACGGCTGGCGTGCCGATGCACCAACCGCCTTGGGGGAACAAGGCGGCGGAAATGCTTCGTCGGCGCTCGTCTGGGGGCGGCGCCGAGGAATGCGGTCAAGCGCGGGCCGGTGGCGGCCGGCCCGCGCTAACCCGGCTCAGACGGCCGGCGTGTCCGCCGGCCGCAGCGTGGCCCAGCCCTCGTCCCGCACGCGGGCCGCGGCGAGCAGTCCCCCGACGGCCGCGGCGTTCGTGATCTCCCCACGGAAGATCATCGCCACGGCCTCGTCCAGGTCGATCCACGCGATCTCGAGGTCGGCCTCCTCGTCGGTGCGCTTGAAGCGCTCCGCGTCCGGGACCGGCGTCAGATCGCGGGCCAGGAAGATCCGAATCGTCTCGTCGGCGAAGCCGGGTGACGTGTAGAGGTCGATCAGCAGGTGATAGCGCCCTGCCCGCAGATCCGCCTCTTCCGCCAGCTCCCGCGCCGCCGCCGGCACGAGCCCTTCCCCGCTGACGTCGCGCAGACCCGCGGGCAGCTCCCACAGCCGCTGCCCGACCGCGTGCCGGTACTGCTTGATCAGCACGACCCGCCCGACCTCGTCGAACGCGACCACGCCGACCGCGCCCTTGTTCTGCACGACGTCACGCCGGACCGTACGCCCCGAGGACATCGTCACCTCGTCGGTGAAGACACCGAAGATCGGCCCCTCGTAGCGGGACTCCCGGGCGAGGGTCTCGTGACGGAAGGCGGTCACGACGGATCCACTACCGGCAGTTCGTCGGCCGCCGCGTACTCGATGGAGGCCTTGACCAAGCCGTCGAAGAGCGGGTGCGGCCGGGTGGGCCGGCTCTTCAGCTCGGGGTGCGCCTGGGTCGCCACGAAGTACGGGTGGGTCTCCCGGTCGAGCTCGATGAACTCGACCAGCCGGCCGTCCGGCGACGTGCCCGAGAAGACCAGACCGGCCTCGGCCAGCTTCGCCCGGTAGTCGTTGTTGACCTCGTAGCGGTGCCGGTGCCGCTCGGAGATCTCGGTCGAGCCGTACACCTCGGCGACGATCGAGCCCTCGGTCAGCTCGGCCGGGTAGGCGCCCAGCCGCATCGTTCCGCCCAGGTCGCCCTTGCCGGCCACGATGTCCTGCTGGTCGGCCATCGTCGAGATGACCGGGTACGGCGCCTGCTCGTCGAACTCGAGGGAGTTGGCACCGGGCAGGTCGGCGAGGTGCCGCGCGGCATCGATGGTCATGCACTGCAGGCCGAGGCAGATACCGAGGATCGGGACGCGGTTCTCCCGGGCGTACCGGGAAGTGTTGATCTTGCCCTCGATGCCCCGGACCCCGAAGCCGCCGGGGATGACGATGCCGTCGACGCCCTTGAGTGCGGCCGCCGCGCCCGCCGTGGTCTCGCAATCGTCGCTCGGCACCCAGCGCAGCTGGATCTTCACGTTGTTGCCGAAGCCGGCCGCCCGGATGGCCTCGCTGACCGAGAGGTACGCGTCGGGCAGGTCGACGTACTTGCCGACCAGCGCGACCGTGATGGTCCGCTTCGGGTGGTGTACCCGGTGCAGCAGATCGTCCCAGGTCGCCCAGTTCACGTCCCGGAACGAAAGACCCAGGCGACGGACGACGTACGCGTCCAGGCCCTCGCGGTGCAGCACCTTGGGGATGTCGTAGATGCTCGGCGCGTCGGGCGCGGCCACGACGGCCTCACGGTCGACGTCGCAGTAGAGCGCCAGCTTGTGCTTGAGCTTCTCGGGGATCTCGCGATCGCTGCGGCAGACCAGCGCGTCCGGCTGGATGCCGATGTTGCGCAGCGCCGCCACCGAGTGCTGAGTCGGCTTGGTCTTGAGCTCGCCCGAGGGTGCCAGGTAGGGCACCAGCGAGACGTGCAGGTAGAACACCCGGTCCCGGCCGACCTCGTGGCGCACCTGCCGGATCGCCTCAAGGAACGGCAGCGACTCCATGTCGCCGACCGTGCCGCCGACCTCGGTGATCACGACGTCGGGCTTGCGGCCGCTCTCGTCGGGATCGGCCATCGCGAAGATCCGCGACTTGATCTCGTTGGTGACGTGCGGGATGACCTGCACGGTGTCGCCCAGATATTCGCCGCGGCGCTCCTTGGCGATGACCGCCGAGTAGACCTGTCCGGTGGTGACGTTCGCCTTGCCGGACAGCGACCGGTCGAGGAACCGCTCGTAGTGGCCGACGTCGAGGTCGGTCTCGGCCCCGTCCTCGGTGACGAAGACCTCACCGTGCTGGAACGGGTTCATCGTTCCGGGATCGACGTTCAGGTAGGGGTCGAGCTTTTGCATGACGACCCGGAGCCCACGCGCGGTCAGAAGATTACCGAGGCTGGAGGCGGTGAGGCCCTTACCCAGCGAGGAGGCGACGCCCCCGGTGACGAAGATGTGCCGCGTTTCGCGCACTGTAGAGGCCAAGGCCCTGCTCCCGTGGTCGCCTGATGTGACTTGCAGACCAGGGTTCGCACCCCATCCACGGGAGTCCACCGTAACACCTATGGCGATGCTTGCGCGTTCGGGCTGGTCGTGACGCGTGTCAACGAATCGGGATCGGGCAGCAGCGACGGCCCGCCCGGGCCGTAGGTCTCCCCGTCGGGCCGGGTGCGGTCGGCCGCGTGCAGCAGCACCCGCAACGTCGTGAGCACCGCGGTCGGCACGGCGGCCGCCGCGGCCGCGCCGGCGACGGTCAGCGCCGAGCCGTTGAGCACCCCGGCGATCAGAGTCGCCGCCGTCACGCCCGCCCCGGCCGCACGCAGCGCCGGGTGCAGCCCGAAGAGTCGGTTGAGGCCGCCCCAGGGCGAGAACTGGCAGAAGGCGAGCATCAGGACGCCGGCGACGGCCAGGATCGTCAGCGGGCTGTCCAGCAGGGCCTGGCCGTTGGCTGTGGCGGCGCGCTGCACCGCCGGGCCGGCCGTGCCGTCGGCCAGTTCGGTCAGCAGCCGGCCCACGATGCCCTGATCGGCGGCGGGGCGGCGCAGGTCGACCGTCGCGAAGCTGATGGTGACGGCCAGGCCGGCCAGCCCGGACCAGGCGAAGCGCGGGAAGGTCAGCCAGCCGCCGGTGGTGATCGCGGCGGCCACGCAGACTCCGGCGGTCACCGCGATCGCCCCGACCGGGTCGGCGCCGAGATAGGGGCTGCCGACCATGACCACGCCGATGCCGCCGAGCAGCACGACCACGACCGGGCGCCACTTCTTGGCGATCCACTGGGCCAGCGAGCCGGCCAGCACGAGCAGCCCGGTCACGAACACGCCCAGGCCGACCCCGCCGACCCCGGAGTAGCGGCCGCCGAAAACCGCCGAGTAGCCCGCGACACCGTTGAGCTGAAGCCGGGAGCCGGTGAGGAGGTCCACCCCGACGACCACGGCACCGATCCCGGCCACCGCGCCCATCGGCCAGAGCGTGCGGGGATAGCGCGGCACGAATCGGACCAGTGCGGTGCCGACCGCGATGAACAGGCCCGTGACGGTGCCGAATACCCAGGCCGGGTGGTCGTAGCGCCACCACGGTGTCGCGTCGGCCAGCAGCGCGGCCGGGATGGCCAGCGCGGCCGCGATCAGCGCGAGCTCCAGCACCGACACCAGCCGGGCCGACGGCAGCGCGGGACCACGCGGCCCAGCATGCCGGCGGGCACGCACCATCACCGGAACGGCCAGCAGGAAGAGCAGGATCTGCAGGCCGGCCAGGACGGTGAAGAAGATCTCGGCGACCGCGGTCTGGGCGTTGGCTCGCTGGTCGGCGTTGTGGCCGCCGAGCATCGCCTCGGCCGGGTCACCCGGCCGTCCCTCGACCATCGTGGCGGTGCGCCCGGCGAACAGCTTCTCGGGGGCGGTCTTGCCCAGCGCGGTGAGCACGGTCGGGGCCAGGTCGATGAGCTGCAGGTAGCCGTCACGGCCGGTGCCGGCCGAGGTCAGCCAGCCGCCGTTCCAGCCGTCACCCTCGGCGATCGCCACGTGCAGGCGCGACGAGCGTTCGGTGTCGGAGACGCCGGCGACCATCAGCAGCGAGCGCTGCGGGCGGGCGGCGACGACCCGGGCCAGGACGGCGTCGACCGCCTCGGCCTGCTGCTGCCGCTGCGCGCCGGTGCCCGCGACCGTGCCCAGGTCGACGATGCTGAGGTTGCAGTCGGTGAGCAGCTTCTGCGGGTTGGCGGGCAGGGTCGGCTGGTATTTGTCGACGCGGCCGAACGGGCGGGCGGCGGCGATCGCCGCGGCCGGTCCGAAGGCGTACGTGCAGCGCACCGACTCGGCCAGGGCACCGGGCACCGTCCCGTACGGGAGCCGGTCTTGATTGTCCTGCACCACCGACCGCTGATCGGTGAGGTTGGCGCCGATGTCGTCGGGCTGGGTGAGCGCGGGGGCGGCGGGCTCGCAGCGACTGTCGGTGGTGTGCCGCGGCCACGCCGCGTAATTGCCCGCGCCGACCGTGAGCCACCCGTCGGAGGGACAGGTCACGCGCATCGCCGAACGCACCGACAGCCAGCCGATCGATCCCCTGGTCGCCTCGCGCCACAGCGTCGGCGTGCGCTGCGGGTCGAGGTCGTCCCAGCGCAGCCCGGCCGCCCCGGCCACGATCACGTAGTCGGCGCTGCCGGGGTTGGTGTCGCCGGCCGGACGGATCGCCAGCCCGGCCAGGCCGGCCACCGCGATCAGCGCCACCAGCAGATAGGGCACCCAGCGCGAGGTCCGATGCCCGGCCGGGACCGATACCCGGCGCACCCGGCGCACCCGGTCGAGAGCATTCACTTAGAAACCCGTCACTTCGGCGTACGCCGCCAGCACGTCGACGACCGTGTCGGCCTCGCGGGGCCAGCTCGCCGCCTGCACCGGTCCGCGGGCCGCGTAGTCGGCGCGCAGCTGCGGATCGGCGAGCATGGCGCGTACGGCGTTGTCGAGCGCGTCGACGTCGCCCGGCGGAATCAGCAGGGCCGCGTCGCCGACCAGGCCGGGCAGCCCGCCCACCGCCGTGCTGATCAACGGCACCCCGGATTCCAGCGTCTCCTGCGTGAACAGCTGCCGCGCCTCCCAGTCGCTGGTGATCACCGCGAGGTCGGCGCCGAGCAGCAGGTCGGCCACGTCGGTGCGGTGGCCGAGCAGCTGGAACGGCGCATGCCACTGCGATGCGAGCTGGGCCAGGGACATGTAGCTGGGACCGGAGCCAGCGACCACCACCACCGGCGCCGGGTCGAGTCCGCGCCACCGGGCCGACGCCTCGACCAGCAGGTCGTAGCGCTTCTGCGGGTGCAGCCGGCCGACCGAGAGGATCAGCGGCGTCTGGGGACGCAGCCGGAACTCGGCGCGCACGGCCGAGCGGGTGCGCCGGGGCCGGGGCAGCGCCGGTGCGGCGACCGCGCCGAGCCGTGCGTGGCGGGCCCCGAGCGTGATGGCCCGTTCCACCAGGTCGTCCGAGGCGCCCAGGGTGAGGGTGGCGCCGCGGGCCACGACCCGCTCCACCAGGGCGGAGGCCTGACCGCGCAGGCCCTTGCGGGACAGCACGGAGTTGTGCCAGGTGACGATCAGGGGGGCACCGGCGCGGGCCAGCTGGGCGACGAAGCCGGCCCGGAAACCGTGAGCGTGCACCACGTCGGGACGCCGGGTGGCGAGGGCGCCGCGGAGCTGGCGTACGGCCGAGGCGTCCTGCGGGCCGGGACTGGCCGGGATCTCGACCGGGACGAATGCGGCGCCGGCGGCGGCGAAGCCGAACAGCTCGTCGGTGGCGGCCGGGCCGCAGACCAGGACGTCGCAGCCCGCGGCGACCAGGCCGCGCGCCAGGGAGGCGACGTGCTGGCCGACCCCGCCCGTGCTGGAGGCCAGCACCAGAGCCACCGAACCACGCCAGTGGTCGCCCACGAAACCCCTCTCCTGTCCTGTCCGAGCTCGGCGGCGGCGCCGCTTTCCGTCTAGCTTCGGCTGCGGCGCAGCCGGCGGACCAGCGGCGCCAGGTCGTGCCGGGCCACCGGGTAGGCGGCGCCCACGAAGACCACGAGCACGGCGAGCCCACCCAATATGCCTTGCACGATGCTGCCGACGGCTTCCGGGGTGGGACCGAAAAGACTACCCATACCGGCCACCACGGCCCATCCGGCGAGCGCGGCGAGACCGGCGGCGAGGACCGTGACCAGCGTGGTGCGGCCCAGTCCGGCCAGCGCGGCCGGTCCGGCACGGCGGCGTACGGCCAGCACCAGCAGCACCCCGATGACCGACATGCCGACGGCGTTGGCCAGGCCGAGCGCGAACAGCCGGCGATCCGCGCCGAGCCGGGACAAGGCGAGAGCCACACCGGCGCCGACCAGCCACCCGGCCGCGGTCGAGGCGGCCGCCGCGACCGTCGCACCACGCGCGTAGAGCGCCCGGGAAAGCAGGGCGAACAGCGCGTAGCCCAGCAGCCCGGGCGCGAACCCGGCGATGGCGGACGAGGCCGGGGCCGCCCCGACGAGGTACGCCACCGGACCGGCCAGCGCGATCAGAGCGGCGGCGCCGAGCCCGGCCAGCAGCATGACCGACCGTGAGGTGGCCGACAGAGCCGTTCGGTACGCGTGTTCGTCACCACGGCTCGCGGCGGCCGACAGCGACGGGTAGACGGCGGTCGCGACCGGCACGGCCAGCACCGCCCAGGGCAGCAGGAAGACGGTCTGCGCGGCGGTGAAGACGGCGAACCCGCCGCGGGCCGTGAGCGCGAGCACCACGACGGTCATCACTTGCTGAGAGCCGACGGTGACCGCGCCCGCCCAGCCCAGCCGCACCGCCTGACGGCCCTCGTCGCCGGGGAACCGCAGGCTCGGCCGCAACCGCAGGCGCAGCTTGCGTACCGGGATCAGCAGGCAGAGCGCGAGGACGACGACCCCGGCCGTGGTGCCGACCGACAGGAGCAGCTCGCCGGTGCGGGTCAGCCCCGCGAAGTCGGTGCCGGCGCCGTCGACGACCGCGTACGAGAGGTAGGCCGCCATCACGGTCACGCTGGACAGCAGCGGGGCGATGACCGGCCAAGCGAACCGGTGGTGGGCCTGGAGCACGCCGGTGAGCACGATGCCGAGACCATAGAGCGGCAGTTGGGGCGCGAAGACCCGCAGCATGCTCGCCGCCGTCTCCTGATGGGCGGGTGGCACGTCGGGCAGCAACCCGGCGATCGGCCCCGCCAGCAGCGCCACCAGGACGGCGAGCGGCACCAGGAGCACCAGCACCCAGGTGAGCAGCGCCGACGACACCGCGTTCACCCGCTCGTGGTCACCGGCCGCGACCGCGCCGGCCAGCAGCGGCACCACCAGGCTGGCCAGGGCACCGCCGGCGACCAGCTCGAAGACGATGTTCGGGATGGTGTTGGCGGCACTGTAGATGTCGGCCAGGTCCTCGTGGCCGACAGTGTGCAGGAAGACGAACGTGCGGCCGAACCCGGCGATCCGCGCCACCACCGTCAGCACGGTGATCAGCGCCGCCGCGCCGGCGATCTGCACCGTCGCCGAAGCCCGGCGCACGCCGCTGTCACTCACGCGGCCTCTCCGAAGGCCCGCCCCAAGACCGCTGTTCTCACGCTGAGCGACGGCCGAGTTCGTCGAGATAGCGCAGCCAAGGCGTGTCCGCGATGACCTTGGTGAAGCTGACCTTCTCGCTGGCGGCGGTCAGCACGCCCAGCACGGTCAGCGCCACCAACCGCCCGGCCGGCCCGCTGCGCGCCACCAGGGCCAGCCCGAGCAGTGCGCCCAGCGCGTTGGCCCCCGAGTCGCCCAGCATGATCTCTTCGCCCAGGTCGTCGGGGAGCAGCGCCGCCGACGCGCCGAGCGTGCCCGCCGCGATCCCGCCGCCGCGGCCGAGCGCCAACGGCACGCCGATGATCGCGCCCGCCTTGATCGCCCGGCCCGGTCGCAGATCGAGCAGGTTCAGCAGATTCGCCGCCCCGGCGATGACGCCCGCGCCGAGCAGCACGTCGGCGGCCCGCCCGGCCCGGCTCGACCGGTGGCTGCCGAGCAGCGCGCCGGCGACCAGCCCGGCCGCGCCCACCCCGGCGATCTTCACCAGTCCGCTGGTGACCCGGCCCTCGCGCAACGCACCCAGGTGACCGGCGAAGCCTTTCGCCGTCTTCTGATCCGGCCGGTTGCCGACGATGTCGTCGTAGAAGCCCACCGCCCCCGCCACCGCCCCCGCCGTCACCGCCGCAGCGGCCAGACGCCCACCGCGCGCGCCGAGCGCCGCGGCCGCGGTCGCTCCCAGGGCGAGCGCCGGACCACCCGCGAGGGTGACCGTGCGGCCGTGGAAGTTGGTGCGCTCGAGGGCTGTGGCGAGCTGGTCGCGACGGATCCACGCGAGGGCGGCGCGTGCGACGGCGGCACCCGTGCCGAACGACCGGAAGGCTGAGGTCATGACTGCGCAGTCTAGAGAGCAGCCGCTAGGAAGCGGCCTTGGGCACCAGCGAGGACGCGCCGGCGGCCAGTCCGTACTGCCCGACCTTGTTGTCGACCACCCGCTCGGCCGTGGCCATCCCGGTGGCGACCTGCCCGTCGACGGTGCTCGCGTTGTCCACCGTGGAGATCTCCTTGACCAGCGTCGGGTCGCCGCGCACGGCGGAGATCAGGTTGCCGTCGCCCACGCCGTCGCCCGCGACCACCAGCGGCCGGTCCTTGCTGAACTGGGTGGCCATCGTGACCAGCGACTGCGCTTTCTTGGCCGCGTCCTTGTCGACGGCCAGCGCGCCGGTGATCATCACGACGCCCTCGGCGCCGCCCACCGCCTTGTCCTCGACCCCGATATAGCCCTGCTCGGAGTAGGCCGTCAGCACCGCCGTCACGTCGCCCGGCGTCGGCTGGGCGGCCGCCGCGCCGGCCCGCTGCAGCAACGCGAGCGCGAGCTGGGCGCTGGCGGTCTCGACGCCGTTGCTGTTCAGCGGCACGTCGTTGAATCGGATCGTCGGCTGCGACGACTGGCTGGCCAGGTCGAGCAGTTCCAGCTCGATCGCCGGGTCGAAGAACTTGTCCTGCACCGTGACCTTGGAGGTGATCGTGGCGCCGGCGATCGTCAGCATCGAGATCACCTTGTCGGCGTACGGGTCGGAGCCCGGCAGCGCGAGCACCGCGAGCTTGCGCCCGGTCAGCCGGCCGTTGAGCACGGTCGGCGCGATCTGGGCCGCGAAGTCCTGGTTGCGGTTGATCTCCTCGCGGTACTGGTTGATCTGATCGCGCTTGTTGCCCAGGTCCTTGTTCAGCGCGACGATCTGCCCCTTGAGGCTGTCGGCCACCGGCCCGTTGAGCGACGCGGTTCCCACCACCAGGCCGATGGCGAGGGCCAGGAAGACCGCGGTGAGCGACACCACGTGGTACCGGAAGTTGATCACGAAAAAGCCCGCTTCAGAAAAGGTGTCCCAGCTGGAAAACCAGATTGTCCCACCACTCGGAAACCAGGGTGAGGTACGCCTTGCCGACCGTGGACACCGCGACCGCCGATGCCATCGCCGCGATCGCCGAGAGCACGAGCAGCAACAGCGCCGACCCGGAGATGTTCTGCTTGTAGAGCCGGCTCACGCCCTTGGCATCGACGAGCTTGCCGCCCACCTTGAGCCGGGTCAGGAACGTCGACGCCATGCCACCGCGGCCCTTGTCGAGGAACTCGACCAGGTTGGCGTGCGTGCCCACCGCCACGATCAGGGTGGCGCCCTTGTCGTCGGCGAGCAGCATCGCGAGGTCTTCACTGGTCGCCGCGGCCGGGAACGTCAGCGCGGCCACGTCGAGGTTGTGCACCCGCTCGAGGCCCGGGGCCCGTCCGTCGGGGTACGCGTGGACGACCACCTCGGCCCCGCAGCGCAGCACGTCGTCGGTGACCGAGTCCATGTCGCCGATGATCATGTCGGGGGTGTAGCCCGACTCGACCAGCGCGTCGGCGCCACCGTCGACGCCGATCAGCACGGGTTTGTATTCGCGGATATAGGGCCGCAGGACGTCGAGGTCGTCCTTGTAGTCGTAACCGCGCACCACGATCAGCACGTGCCGCCCGGCGATGCGGGTCTGCACGTCGGGCACGCCCACGCCGTCGAGCAGCAGGTCGCGTTCCTGCTTGAGGTAGTCCATCGTGTTCGCGGCGAACGCCTCGAGCTGCACCGACAGGCCCTCGCGGGCATCGGCCATCGAACGCGCCACGGTCTCGGTGTCCTGC
>Ga0247781_1000043_pt1 | contig 32938 bp, 19 predicted proteins | sample UWRJL184509B5_FD_179922 | JGI IMG/M metagenome (GOLD analysis project Ga0247781, IMG submission 179922) | Plant litter microbial communities from Arlington Agricultural Research Station in Wisconsin, United States - UWRJ-L184-509B-5 | ecosystem: Environmental > Terrestrial > Plant litter >...
GGCCAGCCGCGTCGACCACTCGTCCAGCTCCCCGAACGTCCACTCCCGACCCCCGGAGACCAAAGCCCGCCCGTCCCGCGACCCCCGTTCCCGCCAGGCGTCGACAATGGTCCCCCCGGTGAGCGCTGTGGTCGGCGCGGTCAGGAGCCGGGCACGCTCCGCCGCGCCGAGCACGTCCACCCGGCCCACTGCGACTTCCGGGTCGGCGGCCACCGCGGCGAGAACCCGCTGCAGGCGCTCCACGAGTGTCCGGGCCGAGTCCGGATCGAACAGGTCCGTCGCGAACTCGAGAGTCCCCTCGATCCCGCCGCCCGCCGCGTCCGTGAAGTCGAACGACAGGTCGAACAGGGCCGCCCGATGCCCGACCGGTTCGGGCCGCCCGTCCAGATCTCCGAGCCGCCACATGTCCCCACCTCCGGGCAGGTAGGACACCATCGTCTGGAACAGCGGATGCCGGCCCAGGGACCGGACGGGATTGATCGCCTCGACCAGCTGCTCGAACGGCACGTCCTGCCGGTCGAAGGCCGCCAGATCGGTCGCCCGCACCCGGCCGAGCAGCTCCCGGAACGTCGGGTCGCCCGAGGTGTCCGTACGCAGCACGAGCGTATTGACGAAGAAGCCGACCAGACCGTCGACCGCCGCGTCCGGCCGGCCCGCCACCGGCGAGCCGAGCGGGATGTCCGGGCCCGCCCCCAGCCGGGTCAGCAACACGGCGACCGCGGCTTGCACCACCATGAAGAGGCTGGTGCCCGAGACGCGGGCCAGCGTGCGCAGCTCGTCCGCGACCGGCTCGGGCACAACGAACTCGACGACCTCGCCGCGGTGGCTGGCCTCGGCCGGACGTGGCCGGTCGGTGGGCAGTTCCACCTCCTCGGGCAGGCCGGCCAGGGCGGCACGCCACGCCTCGACCTGCTCGGCGTGCTCGGTCGAGCCGGCGCGCTGCCAGAGGGCGAAGTCGGCGTACTGGACCGGCAGCGGCGCCAACTGCGGGATCCGGCCGGCCCGGCGGGCCTCGTACGCCGTGCTGAGGTCGGCCCGCAGCGGCTCGTCGGACCACTCGTCCCCGGCGATGTGGTGCAGCAGCAGGAGCAGCACGTGCTCGTCGGGGCCGACCGCGAACACGTCGACCCGCAGCGGTGCTTCCCGGTCGAGCTCGAAGGCGTGGTCGGCGGCGCTGTCGTCGAACGGGCCGTCGTGGAAGGCGACCGGGACCGCCGAAGGGTCGAGCAGGTGCTGGTACGGATCGCCGTCGACCTCGGGGAAGACCGTGCGCAGCGTCTCGTGGCGTGCCACGACGTCGCCGACGGCCGCGGTCAGGGCGGCCCGATCCAGCGCGCCCCGCAGCCGCCAAGCGAGCGGAATGTTGTACGTCGGGCTCGGCCCCCGCAGCCGGTAAAGGAACCAAAGCCGCTGCTGCGCGAAGGAGACCGGCACCCGAGCCGGCCGCTCCCGGGCGACCAAAGGCGCCCGCGTCGAACCGACCAGCTCCGGCAACAACGCCGCCACCGTCGGGAAGTCGAAGACCGCCCGCACCGGCAGATCCACCCCGAGCACCGACCGCACCCGGCCCGCCAAACGCATGACGAGCAGCGAATGACCACCCAGCGCGAAAAAATCGTCGTCGATACCCACCGCCGGCAAGCCCAACACCTCACCGAACAAATCACAGAGCTGCTGCTCCCGCGTGCTCCGGGCCACCCGCCCACCACTCAACCCAGAAAAATCCGGATCCGGCAGAGCAGCGACGTCCAGCTTGCCCGCCACCGTTCGCGGCAAGGCATCGACCCGCACGAACACCGCCGGAACCAGGTAATCGGGCAACACACCCCGCACCTCCCGCGGCTCCCCCACCACATAAGCGACCAGGCGACCGTCACGAACCACCACCACGGACTGCCCACCCAACGCCGCCTCGATCTCCCCCAACTCGACCCGGAACCCACGAATCTTCACCTGACCGTCCACCCGACCGGCGAACTCCAACGCACCCCGCTTGTTCCAACGCGCCAGATCACCCGTGCGATACATCCGACTACCCGGCCGATACGGATCCGCGACGAACCGCTCCGCCGTCAACCCCGCCCGATTCAGATAACCCTGCGCCAGCCCCGCCCCCGCGACGTACAACTCACCCAGCACCCCCGGCGGCACCGGCTGCAGCACCGCGTCCAGCAGATACGTCCGGACATTGCCCAACCGGTACGGATCTCGGGACGAACCACGCCAGCCATACGCGTCCACCGACGCCTCAGTCGGCCCGTACAGGTCGTAACAGGTCAAACCCGGAACAGCGCAGACCTGCGCCCACAACAGCGGATCGACCGCCTCACCGCCGACCAGCAGCACACTCAACCCCGCGTCGAGCACCCCAGCCGGGATCAACTCGCGCAGATAGGTCGGCGTCACGTCGAGCACATCGACCCGCCACGACCGCAGATACCGAACCAGCGCGGCCGCGTCCCGATAGACGTCGTCGTCCAGCACGTGCAGCGCATGGCCGTCGAGGAGCCAGATCAGCGGCTCCCACGAACCGTCGAAGGTGAACGAGGCGACGTGCGCGACCCGTCGTGGCGGCCCCGGCATCAGCGTGCGCCGGTGGCCGGCGAACAGGTTGACGATGCCCCGGTGCGGCACGACGACGCCCTTCGGCCTGCCCGTCGAACCGGAGGTGTAGATCACGTACGCGGGGGCGGACGGGTCGATCCGCAGCGGCGCGAGGGGTTCGGCCGCCGGGGCGGTCGCGCCGACCACCACGCGGGGACCGCTCCACGGCAGGGCCGAGCCCTCGGTCGTCACCAGCAGCGCCGGCCGGGCGTCGTCGAGCATCGCGCCGACGCGGGCGACCGGCTGGTACGCGTCCAGGGGCAGATAGGCGGCCCCGGCCTTGAGCACGCCGAGCAGGGCCGGAACCGTGTACGGGCGGGCGGTGGCCAGCGCGACGAGACGGCCCGGTCCGGCGCCGTGCGCGGCGAGCACTCCGGCCAGCCGCGACGACCAGTCGTCCAGCTCGGCGAAGGTCCACTCCCGGCCGTCGGAGACCAGCGCGATGGCCTGCGGCGTGGCCGTCACCTGAGCGCCAAACAGGTCCACGATGGACGTCTCCGGAACCGCGAGGCTGGGCCCGCCGAGGAGGCGGGCGCGTTCGGTGGGGTCAAGGATCTCGGTACGGCTGATCGGCGCGGCCGGATCGGCGGCGACCGCGGTGAGCACGCGTCGCAGCCGGGCGACCAGGCTCTCGGCCGTGTCGCGGTCCCAGCGGTCGGTGGCGTACTCCAGCTCACCCCGCACCCCGCCACGCGTCTCGAAGAAACCGAACGAGAGGTCGAACATGGCGACCTGCTGGCGGACGTGCTCGGTCTCGACCCGCAACCGCCCGAGATGCCAGGCGCGGTCGGCCTCCCCGAGGTAGGACACCATCGTCTGGAAGAGCGGGTGCCGGCCCAGGGACCGGACGGGATTGATCGCCTCGACCAGGTGCTCGAACGGCACGTCCTGCCGGTCGAAGGCGGCCAGATCGGTTTCCCGTACGCGGGCCAGCAGCTCACGGAACGACGGATCGCCGGACGTGTCCGTGCGCAGCACGAGGGTGTTCACGAAGAAGCCGACCAGGTCGTCGACCGCCGCGTCCGGACGACCGGCGACCGGCGAGCCGAGCGGGATGTCCGGGCCCGCGCCGAGCCGGGTCAGCAGCACGGCCACGGCGGCCTGCACGACCATGAACATCGACGTGCCGCTGGACCGGGCCAGCCCGCGCAGCTCGGCGGTGACGTCGGCGGGCAGGTCGAAGGTGACCACATCACCGCGGTACGTGGCCTCGGCCGGACGCGCCCGGTCGGCGGGCAATTCCAGCTCGTCGGGCAGGCCGGTCAGGGCCTCGCGCCAGCCCTCGACCTGTTCGGCGAGTTCGTCGGAGCCGGCGCGCTGCCAGAGGGCGAAGTCGGCGTACTGCACCGGCAGCGGCGGGAAGTGCGGGGCGACGCCGGCGCAGCGGGACGTGTAGGCGGCCACCAGATCGCGACGCAGCGGCACGTCGGACCACTCGTCCCCGGCGATGTGGTGCAGCAGCAGGAGCAGCACGTGCTCGTCGGAGGCGATGCGGAAGAGCCGCGCGCGCAGCGGCGGTTCCTCATCGAGCCGGAAGCCGTGCTCCCCGATCGCGGCCAGGCGCCCGGCCACCTCGGCCTCGGCGACCTGCTCGACCGGGATGTCCAGCGGCTCGGCGGGCAGGACCCGCTGGTAGGCGCCCTCCGCATCCTCGGCGAAGACCGTGCGCAGCGTCTCGTGGCGTGCCACGACGTCGCCGACGGCCGCGGTCAGGGCGGCACGATCCAGCGCGCCCCGCAGTCGCCAAGCGATCGGAATGTTGTAGGTCGGGCTCGGCCCCTGCAGCCGGTAGAGGAACCAGAGCCGCTGCTGCGCGAAGGAGACCGGCACCCGAGCCGGCCGTTCCCGGGCGACCAAAGGCGCCCGCGTCGAACCGAGCAGCTTCGGCAACAACGCCGCCACCGTCGGGAAGTCGAAGACCGCCCGCACCGGCAGATCCACCCCGAGTACCGACCGCACCCGGCCCGCCAAACGCATGACGAGCAGGGAATGACCACCCAGCGCGAAAAAATCGTCGTCGATACCCACCGCCGGCAAGCCCAACACCTCACCGAACAAATCACAGAGCTGCTGCTCCCGCGTGTTCCGGGCCACCCGCCCACCACTCAACCCGGAAAAATCCGGATCCGGCAGAGCGGCGACGTCGAGCTTGCCCGCCACCGTTCGCGGCAGGGCATCGACCCGCACGAACACCGCCGGAACCAGGTAATCGGGCAACACACCCCGCACCTCCCGCGGCTCCCCCACCACATAAGCGACCAGGCGACCGTCACGAACCACCACCGCGGACTGCCCACCCAACGCCGCCTCGATCTCCCCCAACTCGACCCGGAACCCACGAATCTTCACCTGACCGTCGGCCCGACCCGCGAACTCCAGCGTTCCGTCGGCGGTCCACCGGGCCAGATCGCCCGTGCGATACATCCGGCTGCCCGCCGGCCCGAACGAGTCGGCCAGGAAGCGTTCCGCCGTCAGCCCGGCCCGATCGAGGTAGCCGAGCGCGAGCCCCGCCCCCGCGACGTACAGCTCGCCCAGCACCCCCGGCGGCACCGGTCGCAGCGCCGCGTCGAGCAGATAGGTCCGGACGTTCGCGAGCCGGTACGGCGTCCGGGACGGCCCGTCCCAGCCGTACGCGTCCACCGACGCCTCGGTCGGCCCGTACAGGTCATAACAAGTCAAACCCGGAACAGCACAGACCTGCGCCCACAACAGCGGGTCGACCGCCTCACCGCCGACCAGCAGCACACTCAACCCCGCGTCGAGCACCCCAGCCGGGATCAACTCGCGCAAATAGGTCGGCGTCACGTCGAGCACATCGACCCGCCGCGACCGCAGATGCCGAACCAGCGCGGCCGCGTCCCGATAGACCTCGTCGTCGAGGACGTCCAGGGTGTGCCCGGCCAGCATCCACAGCATCGGTTCCCACGAACCGTCGAAGGTGAACGAAGCCGCGTGCGCCACCCGCCGCCGCGGCCCACCCATGAGGTGCCCCCGGTGGGTGCCGAGCAGGTTCACGATGCCGCGATGCGGCACCACGACGCCCTTCGGCCGTCCGGTCGACCCCGAGGTGAAGATGACGTACGCCGGATCGTCCGGCCCGCTCGCCTCGTGCTCGACCGGCTTCGCGCAGTCCGGCACGTCCGCACGCACCACGAGCCGCTCGCCGGCCCAGCCCGGAACCGGGTCGTCGCCCGCGGTCAGCAGCAGCGCGGGCGTCGCGTCGGCCAGCAGCCCGGCGACGCGCTCCGCGGGCTGTTCCGGGTCGAGCGGCAGGTAGGCCGCCCCCGCGCGCAGCACCCCGAAGATCGCCGGCACGGTCAGCGCCCGGGGCAGGGCCAGGGCGACCCGATCCCCCCGGCCCACCCCACGCTCGCGCAACGCGCCGGCCAGCCCGGCCGCCCAGGCTTCGAGTCCTGCGAACGTCCACTCGCCACCGCTCGTGACCAGGGCAACCGCGGCGGGCGTGCGCTCGGCCAGAGCATGCAGAACTCCGCTGATGGTGCTGGACGGCGGGCTTTCCGGGCCGGGCGCGGCGGCTTCGTTCCAGCCGCGCAGGATCGTCTCGCGCTCGTCCGCCCCGAGCACGCCGATCGTCGCCAGGGGCGCGTCCGGCGCGGCGCAGATCGCGGTCAGCACCGTGGTCAGGCGGTCGAGCAGCGTCCCCGCGGCCGCCTCGTCGAAGAGGTCGCCACGGTATTCGAGATCGAGGTGCAGTCGCTCGCCCGGACGCGCGGTCAGGGTCAGCGGGTAGTGGGCGCAGTCGCGGACCTCGGCCCCGGCCACCCGCAGATCACCCGCGGCGGGCAACGACCCGCCGAGCGGGTAGTTCTCGAACACGGTCAACGTGTCGAACAGCTCGCCGTGCCCGCCCAGCCGCTGGATCTCCGCGAGCCCGAGGTGCTGGTGCTCCATGACCCGGGCCTGGCCGTCCTGCAGGCGACGCAGCAGGTCCGCCGCGGCCAGGCCGGGATCGAGCCGGATCCGTACGGGGACGGTGTTGATGAACAGCCCGATCATCGTGTCGGCGCCGGGCAGGTCGGGGGGCCGCCCGGCGACCGTGGCCCCGATCACCACGTCGTCGCGGCCGCTCAACGCGCCCGCCACGATCCCCCACGCCCCCTGCACGAGCGTGTTCAGGGTGAACCCCCGGGCCCGGCCCAGCGCGATCACCCGGGCGGTGAGATCGGCCGGCAGGTCGCGCAGGATCCGGTCCGGTACGACCGCGCGGGCCGGCGGCTGCCCGGCGACCAGCGTCGGCCCGTCCAGCCCGGCCAGCGCCTCGCGCCAGGCGGTCTCGGCGGCCGGGCGGTCCTGCTTCGCGCACCAGGCCAGATAGGAGCGGAAATCGGCGGGCTCCGGCAGCTCGTCGCCACGGTAGAGGGCGATCAGCTCGTCCAGCAGCAACGGCATCGACCAGCCGTCCAGCAGCAGGTGGTGATGGGTGAGGACCAGCCGGTGCTGGTCCGGCCCGACCCGGACGAGGGTCATCCGCAGCAGCGGCGCCCGCGCCGGGTCGAAGCGCCGGCTCAGATCGTCGTCCAGGAACGCGGCCAGCTCACCCTCGGTCAGGTCCAGCTCGGCCCAGGGCAGCGGCAGGTGCCGGGGCACGAGCGCGGCCGCCTGACCGTTCTTGCGGCGGCGGAACGCGACCCTCAGGTTGGGACGCCGGTCGAGCAGGGCCTGCCCCGCAGCGCGCAGCCGGTCGGCGTCGAGCGGGCCGCGCAGGTCGAGGGTGAGCTGCCCGGTGTAGACGTCGGGGCCGTCCGCGGCGAGCTGGGTGTGGAAGAGCAGGCCCTCCTGCAGCGGGGTGAGCGGCAGGACGTCGGCCAGCCCGGAGGTGGCGGTCACGGAAGCTCCCATTCGGTTTCGAACTCGTCGATCTCGTCCTGGCCGATCGCCAGGGTCAGGTCGGACGGGGTGAGACCGCCGGCGGCCGGTCCGCGGGCGTGCGCGACGAGGGCCTCGAGCGCGGCGAACCACCCGGCGGCGAGCGCGGCGACCGCGGCGTCGTCGATCAGGTCGCGCGGGTAGGCCCAGGTGACGCCGAGTTCCGGACCGGCGGCGGACTCCTGGACGTACGCGTTGATCTCGAGGGTGTAGGGCGCGACCGGCATGCCGACGTCGAAACCGCCGGCCAGGATGCCGTGCCCGGCGACCGGCGCGAACGGCCCGTCCCGCGTGGTGAACCGGCCGAGGTAGTTGAAGCTGATCTGCGGCGCGGCCAGCCCTTCCAGGGACCGCGCGGTCTCCGGGTTGAGGTAGCGCAGCAGGCCGTACCCGATGCCGTGGTCCGGGATCGCGCGGAGTTGCTCCTTGACCCGTTTGAGCGCGAGGCCCGCGGCCGGTCCGCCCGCGAGAGCGTCGGCCCGGTCGGCGTCGCCGGGATCGATCCGCACCGGGAAGACGCTGGTGAACCAGCCGAGTGCCGAGCTGAGATCGGAGTTGGCCACGATCTGCTCCTCGCGGCCGTGGCCCTCCAGCGCGATGAGCACCGACGGCTCGTCGCTCGGCCGCCAGTCCGCGACGGCCAGGGCGAGAGCGGTCAGCAGGACGTCGTTGACGCCGGCGTGGAACGCGGCGGGCACGGTGGTGAGGACGGGTTCGGTGACAGCGGCGGGCAGGCGTGCGGTGTGCCGGACCACGGTCGCGAGGTCGTCGACCGGGCGCAGCGGGCGGGCCGACAGCGCCGGGTCGGGCCCGGTCAGGATGCCGCGCCAGAGGGCAGCCTCGGCTACCCGCTCCGGCCGCCGAGCGGCCGCCCGTAGGTCGAGCGCCCAGCGGCGGAACGGCGTGCCCGTACGCTCGAGCGATTTCTTCGAGTACGCGGTGGCGAGGTCGGCCGGCAGGACGCGCCACGACACGCCGTCCACGATGCTGTGGTGCAGCACGAGAAGCAGCCGCCGGGAACCCTCGAACCACACCGCCTGCGCCATCACGCCGTTCGCCGGGTCCAGGCGCCCGGCCGCGGCCTGCTCCTCGTCCTCGACCGACGTGCCGGTGGCGACCGTCAGCCAGTCCGGGAGTTCGCCACGCGGCCCGACCCGCAGCAAACCCTCGTCGCGCACCAGACGGGAGCGCAGCAGGTCGTGCTTGTCGGCCAGCAGCCCGAGTGCCGCCCGCAGGTCCTCCGACGTGGCCCCGGCCGGGGTGGTCAGCACGATCGACTGGCTGAACGCCTCGATCGCGCCGCCGGTCTCGACCAGCCAGTGCAGGATCGGGGTGAACGGGATGTCGCCGGTGCCGTCGTCGGGCCGATCGCGTGGGCCACTGTCCAGGTCGGTGACGGCCTCGGCCAGCGCGGCCACCGTGCGCAGCTCAAAAACCTGACGGGACGTGCAGACCAGGCCGGCCGCGCGGGCGCGCAGCACGAACTGGATGGAGACGATGCTGTCCCCGCCGAGGCTGAAGAAGTCGTCGTCGATACCCACGCCGGGCACGCCGAGCACGTCCGCGTACAGGTCGCGAAGCACCTGCTCGCGCGCGTTCCGCGGAGCGGTGCCGGTGGCCAGGACGGCGAAGTCGGGGGCGGGCAGCGCGGCCCGGTCGAGCTTGCCACTGGTCAGGACGGGCAGCTCGGCGAGCAGTACGAAACCGGTCGGGACCAGGTACGCCGGCAGCCACGACTCGGCGTGCAGGCGCAGCGCCTTGACCAGCGAGGAGCCGTCCCAGGTCACGGCGACCTGCTCCGCCGGGGCGGCCTCGGCCGGGACGACGTACGCGGCCAGGCGCTCCTCCCGGACCACGACGGCGACCTGGCCGACGCCGGGGTGGCGGGCCAGCACCGATTCGATCTCGCCCAGCTCGATCCGGTAGCCGCGGACCTTCACCTGGTCGTCGACGCGGCCGAGGAAGTCGATGCGGCCGTCCTCGCGCCGGGCGGCCAGGTCGCCGGTCCGGTACATGCGGCGCCCGGGCGGACCGTACGGGTCGGCCAGGAACCGTTCGGCGGTCAGGTCGGGCCGGTTGACGTAGCAGCGAGCCAGGCCCGACCCGGCCAGGTAGAGCTCGCCGGGGACGCCGGGCGGGACCGGTCGCAGCGCGTCGTCCAGCAGGTAGGCGTCGGTCGCCGGGTCGGGCCGTCCGATCGGGACCGACGAGCCGTCGATCCCGTCCGGGTCACACTCGCCCAGTGTGGAGTTCACGGTCACCTCGGTCGGGCCGTACGCGTTGAACATGCGCCGGTCGCGGGCCCAGCGGGCGACGAGCTCGGGCGAGACCCGCTCGGTGCCGGCCAGCAGGATGCCCGGCGGCAGCTCACACTCGGCGGGCAGGGCGGCCAGCAGCGTGGGCGGCAGGATCATGAAGTTGGTGCGGTGCTTCATCGCGTATTCGGTCAAGGCCGGCCCGGCCACCCGCCGGTCCGCGGGCACGACGACGAGGCGGCCGCCGGAGAGCAGTGCCAGGCACAGGTCCCAGAACGCGACGTCGAAACTGGGCGAGGCGAACTGCAGCACCCGCACGTCGGAGGTCAGCCCGAACCGTTCGAACTGCGTCGACATCAGCTTCGCGACGCCGGTGTGGGTCAGCAGCACACCCTTGGGCCGGCCGGTCGAACCGGAGGTGTAGATGACGTACGCGGCGCTCTCGACCTTGAGGCCCGGACGGCCCGGGTCGGTGGCCGGCTGCGCCTGGACGAACGGGTCGTCGAGCAGCAGCCGGGGCCCGGCCGGAAACCGATCCCGCAGGGCCGCCGTGGTCACCAGGCAGACCGGGCGGGCGTCGCCGACCAGGTAGGCGAGCCGCTCGGCCGGGTCGTCCGGATCGAGCGGCAGGTACGCGCCGCCGGCCTTGAGCACGGCCAGTTCGGCCACGATCATGTCGATCGAACGCGGGACCGCCAGGCCCACCACTCGCTCGGGGCCGACGCCCCGGGCGATCAGGGCGTGGGCGAGACGGTTGGCCCGCTCGTCCAGCTTCGCGTAGCTGACCTCGGTGTCCTCGAAGACCACGGCCACCGCGTCCGGGTCCCGGCGCACGACGGTCGCGAAGACGTCGGGCAGCGTGGCCGGCGCGACGGTCAGGGGTCCGCCACTGGTGGGGTTCTGCATGAAGTCGACTCCCGGTCAGGAGGATGCCGGCCGGGGGCGCCCGCCCCCGGCCTGGGCGTCGAAACGCGGCCGTCAGGGGTGGCGGGTGAGATATCCGCCCATGGTGCGGAAGTACTCGGTGGCGCCGAGCTCGGTGCCGTCGTCGAGACGGACCCGCTCGACGGCCAGGCCGTGGCTGGTCCCGCGGCGGGCCTCGGCGCCCGCGACGATCACCACGGCGTCGTCCTCGCGGTAGAAGACGCGGCCGGGCGTGCCGCCGTAGACGCCCTGGGAGACCCGGGCCGACGCGATGCGCAGCCGCTGTCCCTTGTGGTAGGTGTAGGCGTTCGGGTAGGGGTCGCACTGGGCCCGGACCAGGCGGTCCAGCTCCTCGGCGGTCCACGTCCAGTCGATCCGGTTGTCCTCGTCCGACCGCTTGTGGAAGAAGCTGGCCTGCGAACGGTCCTGCGGGGTCCACTCGGTGCGCCCCGACTCGATCAGCGCGAGCCCGTCGAGGGTGATCGGGCCGAACAGCTCGAGCGTCTTGTGGAACAGATCGGCCGTCGTGTCGCGCGGACCGACGGGGACCGAGCGCTGCAGCACGACGTCGCCGGCGTCGAGCTCGCTGTCCATCATGTGCGCGGTCACGCCGACCTCCTTCTCGCCGTTGATCAGCGCCCAGATCAGCGGCGAGAAGCCCGCGTACTTCGGCAGCAGCGAGTCGTGCACGTTCAGCGTGCCCAGCCGGGGCAGCTCGAAGACCTGCGGCGGGATCCACGTACGCCAGTTGGTGGCCACGATGACGTCCGGTGCGGCCTCCTTGAGCGGCACGAGCAGGTCGTCGTCGGGCCGCTCCCGGGTCTCGACCGGAATGCCGTGCTCGGCGGCGAGGTCGGCCACCGAGTCACTCCAGACGCGCTCGTACGCGTGGTCGCTCTTCGGGTGGGTCACGACCAGGGTGACCTCGTGCTCGGAGTCGAGCAGCGCCCGCAGGGTCCGATGACCCCACGTCTGATACCCGAACATGACAACCCGCACAACGCCTCCCGAACCTCGAACTCGCCTGGGAATTCGCTCATCGACCCGGGCGAAAGTTAGGTTAGTCTAACCTAGCTTCCGCCGTTCTCCGAGGGGCGGCCGACACCGATCCGCCCCGTGCCGACACGTCGGTACCGACGATGAGGACTGCCGATGTCACCGACCGCCCCGCAGCGCGAAATCCCGGTCTACGACCTGGTGGGAGTGGGTTTCGGTCCGTCCAATCTGGCTCTGGCCATCGCCGTCCAGGAGCACAATGACACCGCCGCGACCCCGGTCACGGCCACATTCCTCGAACGCCAGGCGACCTTCGGCTGGCACCGGGGCATGCTGCTGGCGGACGCGACGATGCAGGTGTCGTTCCTCAAAGACCTGGTCACGTTGCGCAACCCGGCGAGCGAGTTCAGCTTCCTGTGCTACCTCAAGGACCGCGACCGGCTGATCGACTTCATCAACCACAAAACCTTCTTCCCGCTGCGCGTCGAGTTCCACGACTACCTCGAGTGGGCGGCCGCCAAAGTTCACGACCTGGTCCGGTACGGCCACGAGGTGACCGAGGTCGTGCCGGTGCTCCACGACGGCGTGGTCGAGGCGTTCGACGTGCAGGTACGCACGGAAGGGGTGGTGCGCACCTACCGGGCGCGCAACCTGGTGGTGGCGACCGGGCTGCGGCCACTGACGCCGTCGGGGGTGGACCTGGGCGAACGCATCTGGCACAGCCGTGACCTGCTGACCAAGATCGGCCAGGTGGAAAAGGCGGACAGGTTCGTGGTGGTGGGGGCGGGACAGAGCGCGGCGGAGATCACGGCGTTCCTGCACGAGAGGTTCCCGACGGCCGAGGTGTGCGGGGTGTTCTCGAGGTACGGCTACAGCCCGGCGGACGACAGCTCCTTCGCCAACCGCATCTTCGACCCGGCTGCGGTGGACGACTTCTTCGAGGCGTCGGCCGAGGTGAAGACGATGCTGATGAACTATCACAGCAACACGAACTACTCGGTGGTCGACAGCGACCTGATCGACGACCTCTACAAGCGGGTCTACCGCGAGCGGGTGGCGGGGAACAGCCGGCTGAAGCTCATCAACATGTCCCGGCTGGCGGGGGCGGTCCAGGAGAGCGACCGGGTGTCGGTGGAGATCGAGACGCTCAGCACCGGCGAATCGACCACACTCGACGCGGACGTGCTGATCTGCGCCACGGGATATTCGCCGGTGGACCCGTTCCCGCTGCTGGGCGCGGTGGCCGATCGCTGCGAGCGGGACGAGTTCGGGCGGGCTCTGGTCGCGCGTGACTACCGGATCCGTACGGACTCGACGATGTCGGCGGGGGTCTATCTGCAAGGAGGAACCGAGCACACGCACGGGATCACGGCGTCGCTGCTCTCCACGGCCGCGGTGCGGTCAGGGGACATCCTGACGTCAGTCACCAGGCAGGCCTCGGTTCCGGCCCGGGAGTCTCTGAGGGCTTTCTGAGGGTCGGCCTACTCGCGCCAGGACGCAGTCAGGAGTTGGGTCACTCGCCGCTGACCGGCACCAGCGAGCGCTGGTCAGCGGCGGGCGTCAGGTGGGGGTGGCGACCGGCCGCTCGCCGAGTGCCCGGTGGCGATGAACCACATGCTGGTCGCGGACCGCCCGCACCGCCCGTGCACTATCGCAGGGAGACCACCATCGGAACCATGCCCATGCCCTCGGCCAGGCCGCCGAGCGCCTTTCCGATGTGCCTGTTTCTCCCGGCCGGCGCCCAGAATCGAACCGGGCCGGAACTCGCCGGCACCGGTCACTACCCCAACTACTGTGTGGTCGTAGGCGCCGTTGCTGGGTGCGATCCAGCCGTCGTCACCCGCGCTCATCAGCGTCCCCGGCTCGGCCGCCGACGTCGCCGAAGCGGCCATCACCGATCGTGGGCCCGTCGGCGAAAAGGGTCGTACTCCGTAGCGACCTGGCCCCGACTGCCGGTTGGGCAGAGAACGCGGCTCGGCCAGGAGCGATCGGCCATCGTGTGCCACTACTCCAAAAAACCTTCTCTCCGAGACGAACGGCGTTGCTCGCCGTCTGCTAGCTACGGCGTTGGCCGAGTCGCTCCTCCTCGCGGGCCGCATCGAGTTCTTCGACCTCCGCAAGCCTGATCAGGCCGACGCCACCTTCGCCCGCGCCCTGCAAGCCGCAGGCGAGGCCGACGACTCGCTGCTCGGCGCCGCGATCCTCGCCCACGCTGCTTTCATCCCTGGCTGGGCGCAGCGCCGGCCCGAAGCCGCCGAACGCCTCCGAGCGGCTCGCACCTATGCACGCCGGGGAAGCGCCTCTGCTGACTTTCTCGCCTGGCTCGACGCAGTCGAAGCGGAATGCGAGACCATCTGCGGGCACCCGAAAGAGGCACTACGCGCGATCGCCCACGCCGAGGAACTCCTTGCCGCCAGTTCGGATCGCCACGCGCCGGAATGGTTCACCTGGTTCTCCCCAGCACGGCTCGGTGCCTTCAAAGACAACACACAATTGAAGGCCCGCCGTTATGCCCAAGCCCGGGACACGCTCACCACTGCGCTCACCGGCCTGCTCGCTGACGAGGGCAAACAACGCACGGTCATTCTCGCTGACCTGGCCGCAGTCGAGGTCGCCCAGGACAAACCCGATTCCGCCTGCGCGCGTCTCCATGAGGCCCTCGACCAACTGGCCATTACTTGGTATGCCACCGGCATGGAACGCATCCGCGAGGTGCGGCACACTCTGCAGCCCTGGGCGGACGCTGACTTCGTCCGAGAGGTCGACGACCGGCTCTACAGTTGGCGAACGACCCTCAGCGCTCTGCAGCGTTAAGAGCGGCGATTCGATCGGGCAGTTCGGCCAGCGAGTCGATCCGCAGGGTCGGCAGCCGCTCGGAATCAGGGTCATGCTGCTGGATGGTCGCCCACGGTCCTCGCCGGATCAGCGCGGTCTTGAAACCTGCGAGAGCTGCAGGCCGGATGTCGTTGTCGAGCCTGTCGCCGACGTACAAAGTCTCGTCCGGCTGCGTAGGCATCTGCTTGGCCAACGCCTCGAAAAAGCCTATATCCGGCTTGGATACGCCCCAGTCGTCCGAGGTCGCGATCAGGTCGGACGGCAGATCTAGCGACCGCAGAATCCCGCCGGCACGAACGGTCTGATTGCCCGCGATGCCGACCCAGAAGCCAGCCTTCCGCAGCTCGCTCAGAGCTGGTCTGACGTCAGCGTAGAGATCGTCCTCGCCAAACCACTCGGGTTTACCTGCCGCAGACCGACATCGAACGCTACGGCCCGGATCATGGACTGAGCCTAACTCGACGTTCTTGATGGCCGAGAGGCATATGCCCCGCTCGTGGTCATCGCTCGGCCACGCGGATCTCACCGGTCGTCGCCGCAACAACGGCCAGCGACGCCTGGTGATCACCGGGGCGCCCTGGCTCAACCAGCTCGGCGATTTTCACTCACCCGACTATCTACTTCCGTGGGGTGCTGGCAGGCTGGCCTTCGTGACGGAAGCATCTGGCCGTGCCGGTGACGGGGCGCGCGACACGGCCGGTCGTGCGCTGCACGGGCCTGCTGGCGCGGTCGGCGGTCGGGAAGGGTTGGCGGCCTCGTTGGCTGCCGAGTTGCGGGCCGCCGGGTCAGAACAGGGTGAGCGGCACCGGCGCGGGCAGGGCCTCCAGGTCGGGGACGAGGGCGGCCACCTCGGCGTGGAAGCGGCGGGCCAGGGCGGGCGCGTCCACGTTGTCGGGGGTGTGGACGAAGACCGTCGGGGAGCGGCCCTCGCGCAGCCAGCCGGCGACCACGGGCAGCCAGCGCTGCCAGCCCGCGACGGTCCGGGCCGGGTCGTCGCGGCCCAGGTAGCGGACGATGGGATGGTCGGTGAGGGCCTGGGGGCGTACCGGAAGACGGGGTTTCTTCGACCACGCGTCCCGCTCGGCGTCGCTGGTCGGCGGGCTCGCGAACAGCACGCTCGTGTCGAACGGGACCCGTTCGGCGCCGACGTCGCCGAGCAGGCGTTCCAGGGCGTGCGGGTCGTCGGCGAAGGCCTGATGACGCACCTCGACAGCGTAGCGGTGGTCGGCGGGCAGCCGGCGCAGGAACGCCGACAGAGCGGGCAGGTCGGCCGGGCCGAACGAGGCCGGGAGCTGGATCCACAGGGCGTGCACGCGGGGGCCGAGCGGCTCGATCGCGGTCAGGAAGTGGCGCAGGTCCGCGTCGGCGCCGGACAAACGGTGATCGTGGGTGACGGCGCGGGGCAGCTTGAGGACGAAGCGGAAGCCGGGCGGGGTCCGACGGGCCCAGCCGGCCACGGTCTCGCGCGCCGGGGTGGCGTAGAACGTGGTGTTGCCCTCGACCGCGTCGCACCAGGCCGCGTACGCCTCGAGTTTGTCCTGCCCGGGGCCGACGATCGTGCCGTGCCACGCCTTGTGCGTCCACTGCGCACAGCCCACGTGCAGCCGCGGGCGCTGTTTCTCCACCGGCGAAACTTATCGCATCCCCCAACGAGTTAACTACTCCAAAAAGCCTCACAATACGGCGAATAGGGTGATCTTCTCGGACGGCAAGTTGTCAGCTGATGAGGGGAAACAAGATGAATCGCGTTGCTCGGCTTCTCGCCGTCACGGGCCTTGCGCTCGGCACCGCCGTCGCGATCGGGGCGGTTCCGGCCCAGGCCGCGACCGGCACCACGCAGGGTGCCTCGAACCAAGCCCGGCCGTACTGGGACGACGACGAGACCGTCGGCTATTTCCGGTCCCGGCACACCTGTGAGCGGGTCGGCCGCCTCGGCGAGATCCGGGACCGCTGGGACGACTACGACTGCGAGCGGGTCCGGCGCGGGCACTACCGCGACGCCTGGCGCCTCGAGGTCGAGGACTGGAACGACGGTTGGGACAGCCGCAACTGGTACGGCGGTTGGTACGGCGGCTACGACGGCGGCGACTACCGCGGTGGCTGGAATTCCTACTTCTGGCGCTACTGATCCACTGGGCGGGCTGCCCGAAACGGGTGGCCCGCTCGTCCATTCGTGCCGATGAGGGGCGAAGGCCTGGGCCTTCGTCCGTTCCGGTCGGCCCGCGACGTGCGGTCGATCCCGGCACTTGTGCGAGCATAGAAAACGTTCCGTGCGGGAACTGCGGGCGCGTGACCACCGACGACCGGCCCGCACCCCTCATCCGGCCGCCCCGCCTGCGTACCGAGCCCGAGCGCGGCGCGTCCCGGCTCGAACTCTTCTTCGACCTGGCGTACGTGCTGGTCGTGGACCATCTGGCCACGTCCTTCGCCGACCACCTGGACCTGAGCGGCGCCGCCACGTTCGCCGGGCTGCTGATCGTGACCTGGTGGTCCTGGGTCACGACCACGCTCTACGCGAACCGGTTCGACACCAACGACGTGATCTACCGGCTCGCCAAGTTGGCCGCGGCGGCCGCCGTCGTCGGGATGGCCGCGTCGGCCGAGGGCGCCACCGGCAGCGCGGGCACCCAGTTCGCCGCGTGCTTCCTGGCCACCCGCGTCCTGCTGCTGCTCCTTTACGCACGGGCCTGGCGGCACGTGCCCGACGCGCGGCACACGATCGCCATCTACCTCGCCGGGGCCGCGGCGTCGTCGCTGCTCTGGGCCGCGTCCCTGCCCGTGCACGGGACGGCGCGCTACGGGTTGTGGGCGGCCGGGATCCTGGTCGAGGCCACCGCCCCGATTTTGGCCACCCGGCTGGGCGACAACACCCCACTGCACCTCGACCATCTGCCCGAGCGGTTCGCGCTCCTCGTGATCCTGATCCTGGGCGAGTCGGTGCGTTCGGTCGCGGTCGGCGTGCACGAGCAGCACTGGATCGCGGCCTCCGTGGTGTCCGGCGCCGTGGCGTTCGCCGCCGCGGCGGCGCTCTGGTGGATCTACTTCGACCTGGGCGGCGCGGCCGGCAAGCGCCAGCTCGTCGAGGACGGCGAGGACGTGGAGAGCGGCGTCGCCGACGCGTACATCTACGGCCACCTGCCGCTGGTGATCGGCCTGGCGATCGCCGCGGTCGGGGTCGAGCAGTTCGTCGTGCACCCGGCCGGCGGTCTGACCGACGCCGGCCGCTGGGCCCTGCACGGCGGCGCCGCGCTCTACCTGATCGGGCTGGCCGTCGTCATGTGGGGCACCTCGGGCCGGTGGCGGGCCGCGTGGCCGTGGCCGACGGCGGTCATCCCGTTCATCCTGGCGCTCGGGTTCACCGAATTCCTCGAACCGATCGTCTCCGTCGTGCTGGTGACCGTCCTGCTGGTGGGAACCGTGCTGGCCGGCATGCGGGCCCAGCGGCGCGGTGCCCTGCGCGCGGCGGAGGCGTAAGTCACTGTTGTCCCTGAACCCGCTGGCGGCCCTTTAGGCTCCGACTTGTGACGGCGCCCAGTCTTGCCGGCCGGATGCGCCGGGACCGCACCCGCCGTATGGCGTCCGGTGCGGCGGTCGTTCTGGCCTTGGTCGGCATCCTGTCGGCTCTCGCTCCCCCGCTGCGGGGACGCCTCGACCCGCTGCTCGACGTGCTCCCGCTGGCGGTGCCGCTGGGCGCGCAAACTGTGCTGATCCCGGTCTCGGTGGCGCTGCTCCTGCTCGCCCGCGGGCTGCGCCTCGGCCTGCGGCAGGCGTGGGGGATCACCACCGGGCTGCTGCTGATCTCGGTGGCACTGCATCTGCTCAAAGGCGCCGACCTGCCCGAGGCGGCCCTGAACCTGGTGCTCGCCGGCTGGCTGAGCGCTCAGGCCCGATCGTTCCCGGTGCGTTCGACCAGGGCGCGTACGCGCCGGGTGCTCACCCTGCTGGCCGGCGGAGCCGTCGCCGCGCTCGTCGTCAGCGTCGCCCTGGTGGTGCTCGTCGGCACCTGGCGTCATCCCCGCGAGACCCTGATGGCGGTCGTGGAGAGGCTCTTCGGTGTCCGGGACATGCCGCTGGACCGGCTACGCGGCGGGCATGTCGGCGCGCTGTCGCTGGTCACCCCGGCGCTGTTGGCCCTCGGGCTGTGCCTGATCGTGCTGGTGCTGTGGGCGTTGTTCAGCCCCCGGGCCGCGCCCCGGCTCAGCGCGCCGGATCACCTGGCCTCCCGCGAGCGGGCCCGCAAGATCGTGGCCGAATACGGCGGCGACACGCTGGACTACTTCGCCCTGCGCGACGACAAGGACTACTTCTTCGCCGCCGACGGCGTGGTGGCGTACAGCGTCCGGCGGGGGATCTGCCTGGTCTCGCCCGATCCGATCGGGCCGCCGGCCACCCGGGGGGCGCTGCTCTCCGAGTTCCTGACGTTCGTCGAGGAGCACGGCTGGGCGGTGGCGATCATCGGCGCCCGCGAGGCGTGGCTGCCGCTCTACGAGGCCGCCCGGCTGCACCCGGTCTACCTGGGCGACGAGGCGATCCTCGACTGCCCCGGCTTCTCGCTGCAGGGCAAGCAGATGAAGGCCTTGCGCGGCGCGGTGAACCGGGTCCGCAAGACCGGCATCGAGGTGACCTTCCACGACCCGTCCGCGATGACGCCGGAGGAGGCGGCCGACCTGCTCGCGATCTCGGGCGAGAGCCGGCAGGGCGCGGTCGAGCGCGGCTACTCGATGACGCTGTCCCGCATGTTCGACCCGGCCGACACCGGCCTGCTGCTGTCGGTGGCGCGGTTCGCCGACGGCCGTCCCGCCGGGTTCATCCAGTGGGTGCCGGCCACCGACATCGACGGTTTCTCCCTGGACGTGATGCGCCGCAGCACCGAGGCGGGCGTGCCCAACGGCCTGACCGACTACCTCATCGTCTCCACCGCCGAGCACCTGGCCACCCAGGGGATGCGCGGGCTCGGCCTCAACTTCGCCGTGATGCGGGAGATCGTCGCCGGGGAACGCTCGGGGCGTCTCGCCGAGGTGTCCCGGCGCGCGCTGCACGCGCTCTCCGGCAAGGCGCAGATCGAGTCGCTGTGGAAGTTCAACGCCAAGTACGACCCGGAGTGGCGTGCCCGCTTCGTCATCCTCGACGCGCTCGACTCGGCGGCCGCGCAGAGCCTGGCCATCGCCGACGCCGAGGGTGTCACGGAGCTGCCCGGCATCGGCCGTGTCCTGCGCCGCCCCGCCGCGACGCCGTGAACCTCGCCTTCGCCGTGGCGGCCGCGGCCGCGTACGCCATCGGGTCGGTCCTGCAGGCCGCGGCGGCCCGCCGTCCGGGTTCCCTGGGGTCGCTCGCGACGTCACCGGTCTATCTCGCCGGGCTGACCGCCGACGGGGTCGCCTGGATCCTGTCGCTGCTGGCGCTCCGTGGCCTGCCGGTCTATGTCGTGCAGGCGGTGCTGGCCGGCTCGCTCGGGCTGACCGTGCTGCTGGCCGCGGCGGTCCTGCACATCCGCCCGCGCCGGCGTGACCTCCTGGCCGTCGCGGTACTGATCGGCGCGCTGGCGGTCCTCGCGATCTGCGGCCAGGAACAGCCCGCACCGGTGTTGTCGCAGGCCACCGAGACCGCGCTGACGGTGGCCGGGGGCGTCGTGGTGGTGGCGACCGGGGTCGCCGTGCTGCCGGCCGCACGCACCGATGCCCACGGGCTGGTGCTGGCCGTGCTGGCCGGCCTGGCCTATTCGATGACCGCGCTGGCCGCCCGGGGCGTCTCGATCCGTACGCCCTTGGTCGCGACCTTGGCCGAACCGCTGGTCTGGGTGGTCGTCTGCAGCGGGATCGCCGGGACGGTCGCGTACGCGGCGGCGCTGCAGCGCGGATCGGTCGCCTCGGTCACCGCCCTGACCTGGTCGGTCGAGGTGGTCGTGCCGGCCGCGGTAGCGATCCCGCTGCTGGGCGACGAGGTCCGGGCCGGGTGGGCCCCGGCCGCGGTCCTCGCCATCGTCGCCGTGGTCGGGGCCGCCGTGGTTCTGGCCGGAGCGCCCGGAGCACGGGAGGCGACGGCCTGATCAGCGGCGCAACGTCTCCCGGAGGTTCGTCAGCAGCACCAGCACGGCCGCTCCGAACAGCGTGAACGCCACGACGTAGCGGCCGTCCGTCCACACCACGACAACGAGACCGGCCACGACCGCGGCCAGCAGCAGGCGCAGCAGCAGGGCGAGGAACTTTCCGCGGACCAGGCCCTCGGCGCAGAGCACGAGCAGGAGCCAGACGATCGCCGTGTACGTGGCCGTCTCGCCGATCGGCGAGACCGCCGCGCCGACCGCCCACAGGATCAGCGGCGTGCTGAGCACCGCCCACCACGACATCAGCCGGCCCCGCATACCGGTCGCCGCCTGCATCGGCAGCCGCCGGTGCAGCAGGTGAGCGTGCGGATGCTGCGGCTCGGTGCTGGAGACGACTGTCCGGGCCTGCTCGTCGGCGAGCCGGGTCCGCTCCATCCGCAGCTTGAGCAGTTCCTCCTCCCGGTCGTTGAGGTGCCGCACCTCGGGCGAGGCGACCGGCAGCCCGGCGGCCGCGAGCACGAGGTCATTGCGCAGGTTCACGATCTCCTCGTCGAGCGCCTTGAGCTTCTCCGCGTTCTCCTGCGAGCGGATCTCCACCAGGGCACGTTCGACGCCGAGGTTCGGCGCGACCTTCGCCAGCCCCGCCCAGCCGACCGGATCGGCCCACGACCGCCGGACCCGGCCGTCGCGCTCGTACCGGGGCCCGGCCGGACCGCGCTCGCCCCCGAGGCGGTCCCGCGTGTCGTGCCCCCAGAGCCCGCGGTAGCCGCGCACCCAATCGGTCTGCTCGTCGATGACGACCGGGTGCCACTGCTCCGGCATGCCCGGCCCGACCGCCCGGCCGTCACCGCGGGCGTAGTCGACGTACGGGATCCCGACGGCCTCGCCGCTCTTCGCCACCCACGGCGCGAAGAGCCGTGCCGTCCAGCGGAGAGCGGCGACCAGTCCGCCCAGCTTCGGCGGGCGCACGGTGATCAGATAGTCCCCCGGCAGGTAGGCGCCCGAGTGTGAACCCGCGCCGACGAAGACCACCGGGTGCCGGCCTTCCACGAGGGCCAGATCCGGGTCGTCCCAGCGCCGCCGCAGGTCGTCGCCGGTCTCGTCGTGCGCCGAGAAGACCACCCAGCGGGCCGGCGGCAGCCCGTCGACGCCGGTGACCCCGGTGCCGTCGAGGTAGACCGTCACCTGCTCCCAGTCGGCCTCGTGCTCGTTGACCCCGCCGAACGCCGACCGCCAGTTGTTGAAGCAGTAGAAGTTCCAGTACTGGCACACGATCCAGGGGCCGTCGCGCAGCACCCGCCCGTAGTAGGTAGGCCGCTCCGGCTCCAGGTGATCACGCTGGAGCAGGAAGGACCGCGCCGCGCTGCCGCCGGGGACGCTCCCGCGGAACAGCAGTGACGCCCGGTTGGCCGCGTCGACCAACCGGGCGGCCATGCCCACCGAGGCCAGCCGGCTCGACCTGCGCAGGCCGGGTGGACGCTGCCGCAGCGGGATGTGGGCCGCCCCGAGCTTGCCGCCCGCGTCGCCGATCCCGGAGAGCGACAGCCCCAAACCCTGCTCGGCACCCCCGGCCACGGCCAGCGCCGGGACGGTCAGGCCGCCGGCCGGCACCTGCTCGACCGGGCTCGTGCCGGGCTCGCTTCGCCAGAGAGTCGCCTTCTCGACGTACCGCTCCGCCGACACCGGATAGAAATACTCGCCCTTCGTGAAGCGGGCCACCGGCTCATAGGCGCGCAGCAGGAGCAGATCCTCATCGATCGTCACGACGGCAGTTCCTTCCGGCGATGATCGGGCGGGGCGCCCGGAAACCCCGGTATTCGACCGCGCTCGACCCACCGTCCGCCGTCAGGGATCAGTCGCAGAGATGATCATCACTACGTTGAACTTTGTCCGCCTTGGACCGTGCGGCGCCCGGGGTCGAGCGGCGGCTTCCCGGACAGGTCAAAGATCCCGTTCACGGTCGCCGTCACAGCCGGTTGGACGCCTCGGTCAGGACCGCGCGCAGGATCTGCTCGATCTCGGCGAACTGGGCCTCGCCCGCGATCAGCGGCGGCGCGAGCTGGATGACCGGGTCGCCGCGATCGTCGGCCCGGCAGTAGAGGCCCGCGTCGAACAGGGCGTGCGAGAGGAAGCCGCGCAGCAGGCGCTCCGACTCCTCCTCGTCGAACGTCTCCTTGGTGGCCTTGTCCTTGACCAGTTCGAGGCCGAAGAAGTAGCCGTCGCCGCGCACGTCGCCGACGATCGGGAGGTCGTTCAGGCGTTCAAGGTACGACCGGAACAGGGCGCTGTTGTCGCGGACGTGCCCGTTGAGGTTCTCCCGCTCCATGATGTCGAGGTTGGCCAGTGCCACCGCCGAGCCCACCGGGTGCCCGCCGTAGGTGATGCCGTGGGCGAACCAGTTGGTGCCGTGCAGGAACGGCTCGGCCAGCTTGTCCGCGGCGATCATCGCGCCGAGCGGAACGTACCCGCTGGTCAGCCCCTTCGCCACGGTGATGATGTCGGGCGTGTATCCGTACTTCTGACCGCCGAAGTATTCGCCGAGCCGGCCGAAGCCGGAGATCACGTCGTCGGAGACGAGCAGCACGTCGTACCGGTCGCAGATCTCGCGGACGCGCTGGAAGTAGCCGGGCGGCGGCGGGAAGCAGCCGCCGGCGTTCTGCACCGGCTCGAGGAAGACCGCGGCGACCGTGTCGGGGCCCTCGAACTCGATCGCCTCGGCGATGCGGTCGGCGGCCCAGACACCGAACTCCTCGAGCGACATGTTCTCGTCGGGGCGGCGGTAGTAGTTGGTGTTCGGCACCCGGAACGTCGAGGGCACCAGCGGCTCGAAGTCTTGCTTGAGCGCGGGGATGCCGGTGATCGACAGGGCGCCCATCGAGGTGCCGTGGTAGGCGATCGAGCGGGACAGCGCCTTGGTCTTGGTGGGCTTGCCGATCCGCTTGAAGTACGACCGGGCGAGCTTCCACGCCGACTCGACGGCCTCGGAGCCGCCGGTGGTGAAGAAGACCCGGTTCAGGTCCCCGGGGGTCAGCTCGGCGAGGCGGGCGGCCAGCTCGGCCGCCTTGGGGTGGGCGTACGACCAGATCGGGAAGTACGCCAGCTCGCCGGCCTGCTTGGCGGCGGCCTCGGCGAGCTCCTGCCGGCCGTGGCCGGTCTGCACGACGAACAAGGCGGAAAGGCCGTCGAGGTAGCGGCGACCGGTGGAGTCCCAGATGTAGCATCCGTCACCGCGCACGATCATCGGCACGTCCGCCTTCTGGTAGGACGAGAGGCGGGTGAAGTGCATCCACAGGTGGTCGCGGGCGGCACCGGACAGCTTTTCGTAGTCGGGTGACTGGAGGTCGCTCAAAGGGGGCTCCCGAGTTCAGAATTTACGAAACGGCGGAGAAGGCCTGCTCGAGCAGCGTGAGGCCGCGATCGAGCTCCTCGGCCGAGATGATCAACGGCGGCAGCAGGCGAATGACGTTTCCGTAGGTGCCGCAGGTGAGAAGCAGCAGACCCAGCTCGTGCGCCGCCTTGGCCACCGCGGCGGTCAGGACGGGGTCGGGGGCCGGGCCGGCCGCACCCTCCTCGCCGGGTATCACGACCTCGACGGCGAGCATCGCGCCGCGACCGCGGACCTCGGCGATCGACGGGTGCTTCGCGGTCAGCGCCTCGAGCCGTGGGCGGGCGACCGCCTCGATGTGCCGGGCGGCCGCGGCGAGGTCGAGCTCGCGCATCGTCTCGATCGAGGCGAGCGCGGCGGCGCAGGCGATCGGGTTCCCCCCGTAGGTGCCGCCGAGGCCGCCGGGGTGCACGGCGTCCATGATCTCGGCACGCCCGGTGACCGCGGCCAGGGGCAGGCCGCCGGCGATACCCTTGGCCGTGGTGATCAGGTCGGGCTCGATTCCCTCGTGGTCACTGGCGAACCAGGACCCCGTACGGCAGAAGCCGGTCTGGATCTCGTCGGCGATGAAGACCGCGCCGGCCGCCTTGCTCCAGGCCGCGATCGCCGGCAGGAAGCCCTCGGCGGGCACGACGAAACCGCCCTCGCCCTGCACCGGCTCGATCAGCACGGCGGCGACGTTGGCCGCGCCCACCGTCTTCTCGATCTGCCCGATCGCGAACGCCGCGGCGTCGGCCCCGCCGCGGCCGTCGCGCAGCGGATAGGACATGGGGACGCGGTAGATCTCGCCGGCGAACGGGCCGAAGCCCTGCTTGTAGGGCATCACCTTGGCGGTGAGCGCCATCGTCAGGTTGGTGCGGCCGTGGTAGGCGTGGTCGAAGACGACGACCGCCTGGCGCCCGGTGGCGTGCCGCGCGATCTTGACAGCGTTCTCGACGGCCTCGGCGCCGGAGTTGAACAGCGCGGACCGCTTCGCGAAATCGCCCGGAGTGAGCGCCGCGAGCTCCTCGCAGACCGCGACATATTGCTCGTACGGCGCGATCATGAAGCAGGTGTGGGTGAAGCGCTCGACCTGAGCCTTGACCGCCTCGATCACCCGTGGCGCGGCGTTGCCGACGTTGGTGACGGCGATGCCGGCGGCGAAATCGATCCACTCGCGGCCGTCCACATCGGTCATGGTGCCGCCGGAGGCGCTGCTCACATACGCCGGGACCAGGCTGCTTACCCCGCGGGCGACGACCGCGGACCGGCGCTTGTGCAACTCGGCCGACGTGGCCATGACTCAACTCCTTCAGGCTTCAGGCACCGATCATTTCACTGATTCCGTCGCATGCAAGAGGCGAGACAACTATTTCCGTGTTACCTCCGCGGGTCCGCTCCGCCCGCGGATGAGGGTGCGGTCGCACGGAAGTCGGCCGTCAGGAGTCGAAGCCCAGACCGACCTTGTCGAGCGCCCGCAACCACAGGTTGCGGCGGCCGTCGTGGCGGTCGGCCTGGGCGATCGACCAGCGGGTCAGTTGAATGACGCCGGAGCGCACCGGCTCGGGCGGGAACGGCATCGGCCTGCTGCGCACCAGCTGAAGGGACGTGCGCTCCGTCCGCGACCCGGACAGCAGGTCGAGCATCACGTTCGCGCCAAAACGGGTCGCGCCCACGCCCAACCCCGTGTAGCCCACCGCGTACGCCAGTTTGCCGCCGTGGGCCGTGCCGAAGAAGCCGCTGAAACGGCTGCACGTGTCGATCACGCCGCCCCACTTGTGGCTGAAGCGCACCTCGGCCAACTGCGGGAACGTCGCGAAGAAGTGGGCCGCCAGCACCTCGAAAGTCGCCGGCCGCTGGTCCTGTTCGGGCTCGATCCGGCCGCCGTTGTAGTAGACGGCGTCGTACCCGCCCCACAGGATCCGGTTGTCCGCGGTGAGCCGGTAGTAATGGAACTGGTTCGCCGAGTCGCCGACACCCTGCCGGTTGCGCCAGCCGATCGACTTGAGTTGCACGGGAGTCAGCGGCTCGGTCATCAGCACGTAGTCGTAGACCGGCACCACGTAATGCCCCAGCCGCCGCAGCAGCTTGCCGTGCGCCCCGGTCGCCAGCGCCACCTGGCCGGCGTCGACGCGCCCGCGCCACGTGTGCAGGCGCAGCCCGGCCCCGGACGTCGAGAGGCGCGAGACCGGCGACTGCTCGTAGAAGCGCACCCCCAGCGACAGACACGCCGCCCGCAATCCCCACACGAGCCGGGCCGGGTCGACCATCGCGCAGCCGTCGCGGTTCCACACCCCACCGATGTACGTGGGTGAGTCGACCTCACCCCGTACGGCCTCCTGGTCGAGCAGGACCACGTCGTTGCCGCGAGCCGCCGCGGCCGCGTAACCCTCGCGAAGCCCGCGCCACTGCCACTCGGACGTCGCCACGCTCAGCTCGCCGACCCGCGCGAAGTCGCACTCGATGCCGTAACGCGCGACCGTTTCACCGATCTCGTCCAGGTTGGCCCGTCCGAGGCGTTCCAGCACGGAGATCTCGTCCGGGAAGCGGGTCAGCCCGTTGTCGAAGCCGTGCGTCAGCGACGCCGCGCAGAACCCGCCGTTGCGGCCCGACGCCGCCCAGCCGGCCGTGCCCGCCTCGATCACCACCACGTCGCGGCCCGGGTCGCGTTCCTTGGCCAGCAACGCTGTCCACAGCCCGCTGTACCCGGCGCCGACGACCGCCAGATCGGCCGTGTCCAGCCCGTCGAGCGGGGCGGCCGGGTCCGGGGCCCCCGTCTGGCTGAGCCAGTACGGCTCGGGGCGTGCGTCCCGCAGAGCAGACGACGTCACGGGTTATCCGGCTCGTTTGGTCTGCCGTGAGCGGATGTTGGCGATCAGCGCGCCCAGGACACCGATCGCGAAGATGAGCGTGCCCATGACGTTGACCTGTGGCGGGATGCCGACGCGGGTGGCGCCCCAGATCCAGATCGGGAACGTCTTGGTGGTGCCCGCGGTGAAGGCGGTGACGATGAAGTCGTCGATGGAGAGTGCGAACGCCAGCAGCACACCGGAGAAGACGGCGGGCAGGATGATCGGGAAGGTGACCTTCCAGAACGTGGTCCACGGGTTCGCGCCCAGGTCGGCCGCGGCCTCCTCGATCGAGCGGTCGAGGGTGATGACCCGGGCCCGCACGACGACGGCGACGAACGAGATCGAGAACATGATGTGCGCGATCGTGATCGTCACCGGGCCGAGGCCGGTGCCGGCCGAGACGAAGAGGCTGAGCAGCGACGCGCCCATGATCAGCTCGGGTGACGACATCGTGGCGAACATGACCAGGTTGAGCGAGCCGGAGCCGGCGAAGCGATAGCGACCCAGCGCGTAGCCGATGCCGGTGCCGAGCGCGCCGGAGACCAGGCTGGCGATGATCGCGATGAGGATCGAGGTGAGGAGCGCGCTGGTGAGGTCGGGGTATTCGAAGAGCCGCCCGTACCACTTGAAGGTGAAGCCCTCCCAGGACTGGTTGTAACGGCCCGGGGTGTCGTTGAAGCCGAACGCGATCATCACGGCGATCGGCACGACGAGCCAACCGATGATCAACCAGGTGTACGCGTGGAGCATGCCACCGCCGGTGAGCCGGCGCCTGGGCTTGATCCGGGCCGCGTCCTCGGCGTCGACCTGCTGGGGACGTTGAAGGGTCGTCGTCATCGCGCGGCCACCTTCATGACGTCCTCGGTGCCGAGGATCCGGGCGTACGAGAAGACACCGATCAACAGGACGAGCATCAGCACGAACGAGAGTGCCGAGGCCGTCGGGTAGTCGGAGTTGTCGAGGAACTGCGCCTGGATGACCTGTCCGATCATCGTGGTCTCGGAGCTGCCCAGCACCTCGGAATTGACGAAGTCGGAGCTGGCCGGCACGAACGTCATCAGCACGCCGGCGAAGACCCCGGGCAGGGCCAACGGGAAAATCACCCGGCGGAACGTGACGGCCGGGTTGGCGTACAGGTCCCGGGCCGCCTCGACCACCCGCGGATCGATGCGTTCCAGCGCCACATAGATCGGCAGCACCATGAACGGCAGGAAGTTGTAGGCCAGCCCGGCGATCACCGCGAACGGCGTGCCGAGGATGTGGAACGACGCCGAGATCAGGCCGGCCTCGCGCAGCGGATGCAGCAGCGGCCCCTCGTCGGTCAGGATCTGCCGCCACGAGATCGTCCGGAGCACGAACGAGACGAAGAACGGCAACAGGACCAGGAAGAGGTACGTCGACTTGCGCCGCCCGCCGGAGAAGGCGATCCAGTACGCCACCGGGAAGGCCAGCACGATCAGGACGATCGTGGTGATCGCGCCGTAGAGCAGCGACCGGAAGATCTGCGTCTGGTACGACGAGATCGCCTCGGTGTAGTTCTGCCAGTGCCCGGTGAAGCGGTAGCCGTGGACGATGTCGCCCTCCTGGAGGGAGAGCGACAACATCGCGATCATCGGCACCGCGAAGAAGATCAGCAACCAGACACTGCCGGGCAGAACCAGCAGGTACGGGGCGATCTGTCGTTTGACGCGGCTCATGTCATCCCAGCACGATAGGTTCGAATGTCTTCTGGAACTGCTGCTGCTCGGACTGCGCCTCGAACGACACGTAGTAGTGCAGCTTCGCGTACTCCGCGGCGGTCGGGAAGACGAGCTTGCTGTCCGCGAGGTCGAGCATCGCGCTCTTGTCGTCGCCGGTCAGCTTGGCCGCGTCCTTGCGGATCTGCGGCTGCGCCTGCGGGACCGGGCAGACGTAGCTGATGTACTCCGCGAGTGTCGCCGCATTGCCGACCTCGTAGAAGAAGTCCATCATCATGGCGGCGTCGACCGGGTTCTTCGCGGTGATCGGGATCGTCATGTTGTCGGTCCAGATCGTGCCGCCCTCCTTCGGGGTCACGAACCGGAAATCCGTACCGTCGGAGATGTTCTTCTGGTAGATGTCACCCGACCAGGCCTGGGTCAGCCAGACCTCGCCGCTGCCGAGCGCCTCGACGTAGCTCTGGTCGTAGTAGTTGCGCAGGACGCCCGAGGTCTTCTGCTTCTTGAGGTGAGCCGCGGCCTTCTCCCAGTCCTCCTCGGTGGACTTGGCCGGGTCGACGCCGACCGCCAGCAGGCCGAAGTTCCCGAGCTCCTGGATGTCGGAGAACATGCCGACCTTGCCCTTGAACTTCGGGTCCCAGAGGTCCTCGAGGCTGTCGATGACCCGGCCGGTCTTCTGGATGTCGTACGCGATGCCGGTCATGCCGGAGGTCCACGGGATGCTGTAGGCGTTGCCCGGGTCGAAGGCCTCCTTCTTGTAGGCGGCGCCGGCGTTCTTGGCGAAGTTCGGCAGCTTCGAGTGGTCGAGCGGGGCCAGGAAGCCCGAGTCGCGGAACTGCGTGAACTGGAAGCTGTTGGTGATGACCATCAGGTCGTACCCGATGGACTGGCCGGCCGAGAGCTGCGGCTGCACCTTGGCGAACCAGGGACCCATCTCCTGGATGACTTCCTGGTAGTTGACCTTGATGCCGGTCGCGGCCGTGAACTTCTTGAGCTCGGGTCGCTTCGGGTCCATATAGAGCGGCCAGTTGGCGAAGTCCAGCTTGCCGTTCTTGACTTTGCCGTCCCAGAACTTGGCCACGGCGTCGGGCTCGACGTTCACCGGCGCCTGGGTGCCCTGGCCCTGCACGCCGCAGGCGGCCAGCGCGGCGCCCATCCCGGCGAGGCCGGAGAGCCGGAACGCGTCCCGGCGGCCGAAGCGGCGCTGGGTCAGGCCGCGGAGCAGAGAAGGGTCGGGAATATGTGACGCGGACATTCAGACTCCGATCAGATATGAGTGCTGGGGGGCCCACGTGAGGTAGACCCGGTCGCCGCGATCCGCAAGATCGTCGGCGTTCGAAGCGTTTTGATCGAAGACAGTAAAGTCCGCGCCCGCCGCTGTGGCTACGGTGTAATTTGTTGACGTTCCGTGATATACAACCTCCGTTACCGTGCCGGAGAGAACGCTCCCGCCGGTGGCTTTGACCGGCGGCACGCCCCGGTGCAGATCGACCTTCTCGGGACGGATCGACACCTCGAGCTTGTCGCCCGGGCGGACCGACAGCGAGACCGGCACGACCACCCGGTCCTGGGAGGTGTAGCTGAGCAGGGCCAGCCCGCCCTCGACCCGATCCACGTGACCGTCCACAATGTTCGACGTGCCGATGAAGCCGGCCACGAAGCGGGTCGCCGGCCGCTCGTAGATCTCGCGCGGCGAGCCGAGCTGCTCGATCGTGCCGGCGTTCATCACCGCGATCCGGTCGGACATCGTCAGCGCCTCGCCCTGGTCGTGGGTGACGTAGACGAAGGTGATGCCGACCTCGCGCTGGATCCGCTTGAGCTCGATCTGCATCTGCTGGCGCAGCTTGAGGTCGAGGGCGCCGAGCGGCTCGTCGAGCAGCAGCGCCCGCGGCCGGTTGACCAACGCTCGGGCCAGCGCGACCCGCTGCTGCTGGCCGCCGGACATCTCCTTCGGCGCGCGCTTCTCCATGCCGGTCAGCGAGACGATCTCGAGGATCTCGCCCACCCGGCGGGAGATCTCGGTCCTGGCGACCTTCTTGCGCTCCAGGCCGAAGGCGACGTTCTGGTACGTGTTGAGATGCGGGAAGAGGGCGTACGACTGGAACACCATGTTGACGTCGCGCTTGTTCGCCGCCACCGCGGTGACGTCCCGGCCGTCCAGGAAGACCTGGCCCGCGGTCGGCTCCTCGAAGCCCGCGATCATGCGCATCGTCGTGGTCTTGCCGCAGCCGGACGGGCCCAGCAGCGAGAAGAACTCCCCCTGGGCGATCGCCAGGTCGGTCCGCTTGACGGCGGGCACCGTCTCGCCGTGCGACAGGTAGTTCTTGTTCACGCCGACGAACTCGATCGCCGGCACGCCGGCCGCGCGAGCCGCCGGACGGGCCTGAACTGCACTGTGCTGGGGGGTGGTCATGGCGTTCCTCTTCGCGGGGTGGGACGGCGGGGGCGGGCTCACCAAGAGGGGTCAGCCTAGGTAGCTCATGACGTGCTTGATCCGGGTGTACTCCTCGAACCCGTACATCGAAAGGTCTTTGCCGTAGCCGGAGTGGCCGAAGCCGCCGTGCGGCATCTCCGAGACGAACGGGAGGTGGGTGTTGATCCAGACGGCGCCGAAGTCGAGCCGCCGGGAGACCCGCAGCGCGCGCCCGTGGTTCTGCGTCCAGACGCTCGCGCTCAGACCGAACCGGACGTCGTTGGCCCAGCGGACCGCTTGGTCCTCGTCGTCGAACTGCTGCACGGTGATGACCGGGCCGAAGACCTCGTCCTGGACCATCTCGTCGCGCTGCCGCAAGCCGGCCACGACCGTCGGCTCGAGGAAGTAACCGCGCTCGCCGATCCGCTTGCCGCCGGTGACGATGCCGGCGTGCTCGGGCGTACGGTCGAGGAAGCCCTGCACCCGGGCGAGCTGGTCGGCGTTGTTGACCGGGCCGAAGTAGGCCTCGGTGTCCTGCGGCGGGCCGACGCGAGTGGTGCGGGCCGCCTCGGCGAGGGCGTCGGTGAAGTCGGCGGCCACCCGGCCGTGCACCAACACCCGGGTCGCCGCGGTGCAGTCCTGGCCGGCGTTGAAGTAACCGGCGCCGGCGATCGCCGTGGCTGTGGCCGCGACGTCGGCGTCGTCGAAGACGATGACCGGCGCCTTACCGCCCAGTTCGAGGTGGGCCCGCTTGAGATCGGCGGCCGCCGCGACGGCCACCTCCGTGCCGGCCCGGGTCGAGCCGGTGATCGAGACGAGCTGCGGCGTCGGGTGGGCGACCAGGGCCCGGCCGGTGTCGCGGTCGCCGCAGACCACGTTGAGCACACCGGGCGGCAGGAACTCGGCGGCGATCTCGGCCAGCAGCAGGGTCGACATCGGGGTGGTGTCGGACGGCTTGAGGACCACCGAGTTGCCGGCCGCGATCGCGGGCGCGAACTTCCAGACCGCCATGACCATCGGGTAGTTCCACGGGGTGATCTGCGCGCAGACGCCGATCGGCTCACGCCGCACATAGGACGTGTGGTCGCGCAGGTACTCCCCCGCGGACTTGCCCTCCAGCACGCGCGCGGCGCCGGCGAAGAAGCGCAGCTCGTCGAGGAGCGGCCCCATCTCCTCGGCCCGGGTGGCCTCGATCGGCTTGCCGGTGTTGCGGCACTCGGCCTCGATGATCTCGTCGGCCCGCGCCTCGACCGCGTCGGCCAGGCGCAGCAGGGCCCGCTGCCGCTCGGCCGGGGTGGAGTCGCGCCACACCTCGAAGCCGGCGGCGGCCGCCGCCATCGCCGCGTCGACGTCGTGGTCCGAGGAGACCGGGGCAAGCGCGTACGCCACCCCGGTGCTGGGGTCGACCACCGGCGAGGTGGCCCCGTCCCTCGTGCCGGTGGGGTCGCCACCGACGAAATTGCGCAGAACGGGCAGAGCGGCGCTCACGAAATAAGACCTCCCGTCGCGGGGCCTGTGACAGCTCCCACACATACGACTGCGAGACCTTGACACACGCGAAGTATTGAAGACAAGGGAATCCGAAACAATTTTCCAAAGCTGAAACGGAATCGACACTTGGTGAGCGCTCGATCTACGCAATCCCGCGTTCGCCCGGTTAATGCCCGTCGCTGACCGATTGGCCGGACGTGTCGGTCAACGGTTCGTCGGGAATCCCAGGTCCACGCTCGACGTGCCGGGGTCGGGCCAACGCGACGTGACGACCTTCGAGCGGGTGAAGAAATGGATGCCGTCCGGACCGTACATGTGGGTGTCGCCGAAGAGCGAGGCCTTCCAGCCGCCGAACGAGTAGTAGGCGACCGGCACCGGGATCGGCACGTTGACGCCGACCATGCCCGCGTTCACGTCGAACTGGAACTGCCGGGCCGCGCCGCCGTCACGCGTGAAGATGGCGGTCCCGTTGCCGTACTCGTTGTCGTTGATCAAGGCAAGAGCTTCGGCGTACGTCTCGGCGCGCACGACACAGAGCACCGGACCGAAGATCTCGTCGGTGTAGACGTCCATCCGC
>Ga0247781_1000044_pt1 | contig 32763 bp, 34 predicted proteins | sample UWRJL184509B5_FD_179922 | JGI IMG/M metagenome (GOLD analysis project Ga0247781, IMG submission 179922) | Plant litter microbial communities from Arlington Agricultural Research Station in Wisconsin, United States - UWRJ-L184-509B-5 | ecosystem: Environmental > Terrestrial > Plant litter >...
CCTCGAGGTCGCCGATCTGGGCCGACGCCACTTCGAGCGCCGCGGTGACCACGGTCTGCCCGGCCTTGTCGATGCCGGTCTCGGCGTGCGCGCGCTTGCCGACCCGCAGCGCCTGCTGCATCAGCTCGTGCAGCAGCCGGCCGGCGGTGTCGGTCTCGCTGGCCGCGTGGTAGGCGTCGCGCAGCTGGCCGAGGATCTGGGACTCGCCCACGACCATCGAGTCGAGCCCGCTGGAGACCTGGAACGAGTGCAGCACCGCTGCCTCGTCGTAGTGCACGTAGAGATGACCGGCCAGCTCGGCGGCGGGGATACCGGAGAACTCGGACAGCACTGTGCAGATGTCGGCGAGCCCGCCGTGGAACGTGTTCACCGCCGCGTAGATCTCCACCCGGTTGCAGGTGGAAAGAACGACCGCCTCACCGACGAAGGGCTGGGCGACGAGCTTTTCGAGCAGCCCGGGCACCGCCTCGTCGGCTATGGCGAGCCGTTCGAGCGTGGCGACATCGGCGGTGCGGTAAGACGCACCGACGCTGAGGAGATTCACGACCCGACCGCCTCCTGATTGCCCGCCGTGGCGGACCGCCCGCCCGGCAGCGCGGTCAGCGATGCCTTGCGGTGTTCGTGGAAAGAGAGAATCTGCAGCTCGATGGCTAGATCGACCTTCCGGACATCGACATTTGCCGGAACGGAGAGCACACAGGGGGCAAAGTTCAAGATGCTGGTCACGCCCGCGTCGACCAGCACGTCGGCGACGGCCTGGGCCGCCTCGGGCGGGGTGGCGATCACGCCGATCGCGATGTTCTCCTCGACCGCGACGTGACCCAGATCTTCGATGTGGCGCACGGAGAGACCGTGGATCTGCTCGCCGACCTTGGAGGCGTCGGCGTCGAAGAGCGCGACGATCTTGAAGCCGCGGCTGGCGAAGCCGTCGTAGCCGGCCAGCGCGTGACCGAGGTTGCCGAGACCGACCAGGCAGACCGCCCGGCGCTGGTCGAGACCGAGAACGTACTCGATCTGCTCGATCAGCAGGGTGACGTCGTAGCCCACGCCGCGCGTGCCGTAGGACCCCAGGTGGGAGAGGTCCTTACGGAGCTTGGCCGAGTTGACCCCGGCCGCCGCGGACAGGGCCTCGCTCGAGATGGTGTCCGAACCGGTATTTCCGAGGTTGTGCAGGGCGCGAAGGTACTCGGGTAGACGCGCGATGGTCGCTTCCGGCAGATCCGGAAAGGCTGTGACGGCACCGGCGCGGTCGCCTGGGGCGTTGCCGGGCGTGCTTCCGTGACGCTGCTGACTCATCTGACTCCGTGCCGACGAGGTGGCGAACCTGCGAGCCCTCGGGCGCCTGGCGGAACCGGCTGTGCTATCGGGGCTCTCCGGAATCAGAGAGTAGGCGCTTGTGAAGGTGTGCACAAATCGCGATCTTGGTAGAGCGGGTGGACAAAGATCATCCAGCGTGCTAGAAGGCCCAGCCGGTCAAGTATGCCCGGCCCCCGCCCGCTCCGACCACCTTGCTACAGCGTACGGGCGATCGTGACCGCTTCGACCAGACTGTCCGCCACCGGACGACCCGACGCGCGCAGCCTGGTCGGGTCGGTGAAACCACCCGAATAAAGGACAATCTCCCCGCCCACCGCATCGGCCGCGGCGGCGTCGTCGAGGGAGTCGCCGATCAGCACCACCTGGTCACCGGTCAGCCCCAGCTCGGCCAGGTGCTCGGCCAGATGACCGGCCTTGAGATGCCCGCCCAACTCGGTGCGCAGCCCGTCGACGCGGGTGAAGATCCCGGCCAGACCGTACGTCTCGACGGCCGGGACCAACTCGCTGTGGAACCACATGGAGAGCAGCGACTGTGTGCCGTCCCACTGCTTCAGCGCCGCCGAGGCGTCCGCCGCCAACGTCATCTCGGTCAGACCCAGCCGGTACGCCTCGTGAAAGAGCCCGTCGAGCCGGCCGAACTCCTCGTCGCTGACCGCCCGCTCGAGGATCTCGGCGTAGAACTCGGCGACCGGGCGACGGAACCGCCGGCGGTGCTCGTCGGCGTCGACGGAACGCCCGCCTATCGCCCCGAAGACCGAGTTCGTCGACGAGACCACCAGGCTCACATCGTCGAGCAGGGTGCCGTTCCAGTCCCAAACCACATGAGTGCGCGTCACGGCGAATAACCTACCGGCGGGGCTTCCCCGGCGGCCGGGCCAGATCGCTGAGAAGCCGGGACTCCTCGACCTGCCAGTAGCCGTGCTCGGCGCCGTCCAGCAGCACCACCGGCACCCGGTCGCCGTAGTCACGCTCCAGCTCGATCGACGACTCGACGTCGACCCGGGCCCACTGGCCAGGAACAACCCGATCGAGGACGGCCTCGGCCTCCTCGCACAGATGGCAGCCGTCGCGGCTGATCAGCGTTACTCGGCTCACCACGCTTGTTCCTTCCGGTCTTCCGGCGCGGGCTAGTTCAGCAATTCTCGCTTGCGAACCTTGCCGGTCGCCGAGTGGGGAAGCTCACGCACCAGCTCGACGGTCGGCAACTTGAACCTCGCCAGCTGCGCCCCGCAGTAGACCTGCAGCTCGGCGGGGGTGGGCGGCGGGTCGATCGCGGCCACCACGAAGGCATGCGGTCGCTGCCCGGCCTCGTGATCGGGAACACCGACCACGGCCGACTCGGCGACTCCCGGGTGTGCGCCGAGCACCCGCTCGATCTCGGCCGGATAGACATTGAAGCCATGCACCAGGATCAGCTCGTCGAGCCGGTCGACCAGGTGCAGGTCCCCGTCGCCGTCGGCGTAGGCCACATCACCCGTCGGCCACCAGCCGTCCGCGTCCGGTCCGCCGTGCCCGTCGGGCCAGTAGCCGGAGAAGAGATTCGCGCCGCGCACCACGATCTCGCCCGGGTCGGTGCCGGCCACGTCCGCCACCGAGAGGTCGAGCTCGGCCAGGTCCTCCTCAAGCGCGGCGGTGCCGTCCTCCCAGAGCACCTGACCAGCCGTCGAGCGCAGCCGGAGCGAGACGCCGGGCAGTGGACGCCCGATCGAACCGGGCTTGCCCCGGTCACTGACCGCCGTCGTCGTGAGCACCGGGGCGGTCTCGGTCAACCCGTACCCGATCAGGATGCTCTTGCCGGTCGCCACGCCGAACCGGGCCATCTCGTCGGGGGCCAGCGGGGCCGCACCGCACACGGCCGTCCGCACGCCGCGCAGCGCGATCTCCACGTCGGGCTGCCTCGACCAGGCCGAGTACATCCCCGGCACGCCCATCGCGACCGTCACGCCGCGCTCGGCGATCACCGCGAGGGAGGCGGCGGGGTCGAACCGATCGATCAGCACCCCGGTCGCGGCGTGGTGGGCCACGGTCCCGAGCCCGGTGTTCAGCCCATAAGCGTGAAAGAACGGCATCGTGAGCAGCACCACGTCGCCCGGGCCGACCACCGGCGGGTCGATCGTGTCGAGCTGATCGTGGTTCGCGGCGAGCGCGGCGTGACTGAGCATCGCGCCCTTGGGTCGCCCGCTCGTCCCCGACGTGTAGAGCAGCACCGCGAGATCCCCCGCGGCGACCTCGGGCAGCTCACCGGCGGGCGCCGGAAGATCAAGGTCAAAGTTCGGCGGTACGCGGGTGGGCCCCGACGACCGCAGCCGTTCCTGAACCGCCCCGCCCGCCACGACGAGCGCGGCCTGGGAGTCGGTGATCGCGAAATCGAGCTCGTCGGCCGCATAACCCGGATTGAGCGGCACCGCGACACGCCCAGCCCGCAACACGCCGAAATAGACCACCGCGAACTCGATCGAGTTACCGAGCACGATGGCGACGCGCGCGCCAAGTGGCACCAGCGCGGCGATCCGGTGTGCCGCCGCGGTCACCCGCCGGTCGACATCTGACCAGGTCAGCGTCGTGTCGTCGCTGATCAGCGCGAGGCCGTCGGGCCGGCGTGCGGCGGCCCCGGCGACCGGGTCGCGGGCTGCTTCGTCCACGAGGCAGAAGTCTCGCACAAACATCCACGGAAGTGGCCGGCGGACATCTTGTCCGTTCCGGGCATACCCGTGTCGGTCATCGTGGCATACGTTCCTTGTGTCTTGTCTACGCCACTTCGTACTATTTTTGCACACCGCACCTGTTGTGCGACTCCGTGTGTTCGGTGTCCGTGATACTTCGCGTCTGAGTAACGGACTCCCAAGCCCTGGGTGAGGCCGGTCGGCAACTTTGCGGGCCGCTTCACCCGTTTTGCTATGAGTGATCACACCTCATCCCGAGGAGACCGCTGTGCCACAAAAAGCACGGAAACAATGCGAATCTCAGTCTGGCGGGACGGATACGCAGTCGAAGCAGAGCCGCCGGGTCGAGGAGACGCAGTGAGTCATGTTCACGCCGGGGATCCGTACAACGTCTCCCTCGCGGAGGGCCTGACCGGTCTTCGCCGTTCCGTCGACGACCTCATCGCCAGCACCATCCGAGGCGACGGCCCCAAACAGACCCGCAACCGTCCACATGTCAACGAGTCGCCGGGACATCGGCTCCCGCCGACCGGCAACGCCAAACCGATGCCCGGGGGCGGCCGGGTGGCCGTGCCCGGACGTCCGCCGATGCCCGCGCAGCCCACCGCGGGCCAGCGCGGCCACCTTCCCGAGACCGCCGTCGGGGAACAGACCGTGGTCGTGCCGGCCCAGAGCACCACCGGCCCACAGCGTGACGCCGAGCCGCCGAAGTACCCGGCCCGGCCCGACCCGTCGGACGCCGCCGCCGAGGTGTGGGCGCTGGTGGAGCGTGCTCAGGCCGGCGAGTCGGAGGCGTTCGGCCTGATCTACGACCGGTACGTCGACACCGTCTTCCGATTCGTCTACTTCCGGGTCGGCAACCGGCAGCTGGCCGAGGACCTCACCTCGGACACGTTCCTGCGCGCGCTCAAACGCATCGGCAGCTTCACCTGGCAGGGCCGCGACCTGGGAGCCTGGCTGGTCACGATCGCCCGCAACCTGGTGGCCGACCACTTCAAGTCCGGCCGCTACCGCCTCGAGGTCACCACTGGTGACGTGCTCGACGCCGACCGCGAGGCCCGGGGGCCCGAGGGCAGCCCGGAGTCTTCGGTGGTCGACCACATCACCAACGTCGCTCTGCTCACCGCGGTCAAGCAGCTCAACCCCGAGCAGCAGGAGTGCATCGTGCTGCGCTTCCTGCAGGGGTTCTCGGTCGCCGAGACGGCCCAGACGATGGGCAAGAACGAGGGCGCGATCAAGGCCTTGCAGTACCGAGCCGTACGAGCCCTCGCCCGACTCCTGCCCGATGGGTTCCAAGCGTGAGCGCCTGCGCCGAGCGGCAGCCGGCCGCAGCTACCAGGCGAAGGCCGGAAGGGCACGTGGCCGGCGGCTACGGCGAGGTCGGCGGGGCCAGCCGGAGAGGGCCGGGAACCTGCAAGATCAGCGCGATGGGCGGGTCGCCCATTACCCGATGTCGGCCGTACTTCCCCGTAACCGGGGAGGCGTGTCGCGCGTTTGTCCGAGTGCGACCCCGGGGGGCAGTCTCAGCCACCGGCTTCGTCGCGACCGTCGGCGATGTTGTCGGCGAGACATTCACGAGCGAGGGGGGGTGCCCGCGGTGACCTTCGACTTCCTGGATCGCCGGAGTGCCGAGCGCTTCGCGGAGCTTCTCGACGAGAGCACCGGCGGCCGTCGGCACCGCAGCCGCGGCCCGGTCGACGAGCAGCTCGCCGAGCTGGTCGCCGTCGGCAACAGCCTTTCCGCAACCCGCCCCACGGCCCGGGTCGAACCCGAGTTCCGCACCGGGCTGCGGGCCATGCTGGTCGCCACCGCCGAACGGGACGGCATCGGCCGGACCGCTGCCGCCGACGCGCCCGAGACCGCGACCGGACTGCCCACGGCAGCCCGCACCGGCCGGCTCGGCCACGGACTTCTCGGCCACAGTGGCCGGCTCCGGGCCCGGGGCGCGATCATCATCGGGGTCGCGGCCGGCGCACTGGCGGTCTCCGGTATCTCCGCGGCCAGCGAGAACGCATCACCGGGCGACGCTCTCTACGGCGTGAAGCGCTCGACCGAACGCGCCCAGTTGGCGATGGCCGGCTCGGACGTCACCCGGGGGCAGCTGTCCCTGGACTTCGCCCGCACCAGGCTCGCCGAGGCGGTCGCCATGCCGGGCAACGATGCCGAGTTCGGTGGCGTGCTCGACGACATGGACGCCGACACCCGCAAGGGCGTCAAACTGCTCACCACTGCCGCGGCAGCCCGCAAGGACCGCAAGCCGCTGGCCACCGTCGACACGTTCGCCGAGGGGCAGCGCCGGATGCTGGCGCCGGTGCTGGGCAAGCTGTCGAACGGGAACCAGGAACGGGCGCAGACCTCGATCACGCTGCTCGACTCGGTGCTCAAGCGGGCCGAGCACCTGCGTACCGGCCTCGCCTGCGACGACGTGGTCCCGGCCGGTTCCGACCTCCTCGGGCCCAAGCTGAAGGGGTGCGCGACGCGCCACGCCGACACAGCCGGCCCGGCGACCTCGCGCCCGTGGGGGCAGAGCGGCAAGCCGGCCGCCCGCCCGGACAGCAAGGACGGCGTCCAGACCGGTACGAGGTCGAGTGCCCCGGCCGTCACCCCGAGTGCCAGCCCGGACGCCGTGGCGCCGCCGGCGCGGGGCACCCGATCGACCTCGCCCGAGTCGCCGATCGGTGACACCTCGGTGCGGTCGGTCGAGCCCGACGACGAGAAGTCGCAGCAACAGCAACGGCATCGGCAGGAGCGCGCCGAGCGGGGCGGCGGGCTTGTCGGTAAGCTCCTCGACATCAAGTAAACAGCCCAGACGGGCACGAAGACATGGCAAGACGAAGACGTGGCAAGACAAAGACGTGGCAAGACAAAGACATGGCGAGACGAAGACATGGCGAGAGGCGGTGGCCGGGTGTTACCGGCGCCGCCCCTCACCTGCCACTATAGGCGCACACGTCGTCACTCTCCACTAACTTCGCGTTAGGGTCGTTTCGCTGATCGCGCGAAAAGCGCGCCGAACCGGACGCTAGCGACCGAACGGGTCGGGCCGCTTCTCGAGGAGCTCCAGGAGAGCGGCCTGGATCGTCTCGCGCACCTGGTCGGCCAGGTTGTAGACGACCATCGGGTCGTCGGCGAGGTCGGTCAGGTGCGCGGTCGGGATCGGCGCGCAGAACTGGATCAGCCACTTGCTCGGCAGCGGCACCAGGCCCAGCGGCCCCAGCCAGGGGAAGGTCGGCGTGACCGGGAAGTACGGAACGCCGAGCAGCCGGGCGAGCGGCTTGATGTCGGCCAGGATCGGATAGATCTCCTCGGCCCCGACGATCGCCACCGGGACGATCGGGGTGCCCGTGCGCAGCGCGGCCGAGACGAACCCGCCCCGGCCGAAGCGCTGCAGCTTGTAGCGGTCGGCGAAACGCTTGCCGATGCCCTTGAAGCCCTCGGGGAAGACGCCGACCAGCTCGCCCGAGCTCATCAGACGCTCGGCGTCGGGGTTGCAGGCCACGGTCGCACCGGACTTGCGGGCCAGCTCGCTCACGACCGGCATGCGGAAGACCAGGTCGGCACCGAGCAGACGCAGGTGCCGTTCCTGGGGGTGCTGGTCGCGGATAGCGGTGCCGAGCATCAGCGCGTCGAGCGCGAACGTGCCGGAGTGGTTGGCCACGACCAGGCTGCCGCCCTCGGCGGGCACGTTCTCGATGCCGAACACCTCGGTGCGGAACCAGTCGCGATAGAGCACCCGCAGCATCGGCTGGAACACCGCATCGGTCAGCTCACGATCGAAGCCGAAGTCGTCGACCTGGTAGCCGCCGGTGAGCCGGCGGCGCAGGAACGCGAGACCGCGGGCCACCCGCTTGTCCCAGACGTCGAAGGTGTCGGGCTCCGGCTCGGGGAGACTGCGGTGCCCGTTCCCGTTCATCGGCGGCACCTCCGGAATTGGGCGACGGCCGTTGACCCGCACCGGTTCGGCCGGCCGGGGCAGGGTGAAATCGGCGTTTCCCGGCAGCATGCCCCGGAATTCGTCCTGACTCAACGCCGGTCACCTCCGGCCACGGCGCCGGCCCGTACCCGGCGGATCCCGTCCAGGATGGCTCGCTCGGCCGCCTCGAGCCGGTCGGCGGTGATGGATGAGCCGTTGGCGTGGCCCTTGATGAAGTCGTCGAAGGCCGCGGCGGTGCTACGCGGGGTGAACCTGAACTCGTCGACCAGACGCGTCGTGTCGACGACCCGGCCGTGCACGAAGAGATCGATCTGGTCGAAGCCGATCTGACCGACCCCGAAGTTGCGAGCCAGGCCGGCGAACGTGGAGAGCGTCCCCTCAGGCAGCGGGAACGAGATGCGCCCGGCCCGGCGGATGGCCTGGGACAGCGCGAGGATGCCGGCCCCGGCGACGTTGAACGTGCCCGAGTGTTCCTCGATCACCGAGCGGTGCAGGATCTCGAGGGCGTCGTCGACATGGACGAACTGGAGCCGGGCGTCGCGGCCGAGCACGGTCGGCACGACCGGCTGCGCGAAGTAGCGCGTGAGGGTCGTGTCGGCGGTCGAGCTGATGAACGGCGCGAAGCGCAGCACCGTGGCCGTCACCTCGGGACGACGGCGACGGAAGCCGCGCACGTAACCCTCGATGTCGAGGATGTCGCGCGCGAAGGAACCACGGGGCACGGCCCGCGGCTCGGTGTCCTCGGTGAAGACGCCCGGGTCGCGGAAGGACGCGCCGTAGGCCGCGGTGGACGAGCGCACGACGAGCTTGCGCAGGCGCGGTGCGGCCTGCGCGGCGGCGAGCAGTTGCATCGTGCCGATGACGTTCTGCTCTTTCATCGCGGCCCGACCGTGCTGCGCGTCGGGCGCGCTGGTCACCGCGAGGTGCACGAGGGCCTCGGCGCCCAGGTCAGCGATGGCGCCGGAGGCCGCGCGGGCGTCGGCCCGGATCAGCTCGACATCGGCCAGCAGCTCGCGCAGAGCCGTGGGCGGTTCGTGCGGATCCAGGCCGACGACACGGTCGACCCGGGGATCTGCTGCGAGACGAGCGGCCACCCGGGCGCCGAGGTATCGGCTGACTCCGGTGACCACCACGACACTGGGCGGGGAGGTCACGACGGGCGCACCTTCCGATGCGTGCGATGGCGTTGCGTGCGGCAAGTGCCCTTGGGGCCGGAGCAGCCGGGCTTCCCCGCGGCGGAAAACCGGAAGGAACCAGGATCAGCCCGGCCGTGGGTCACTTGCCCAGACGGCGACGCTGGACGCGGGTCTTGCGCAGCAGCTTGCGGTGCTTCTTCTTCGCCATACGCTTGCGGCGCTTCTTGACCACGGAGCCCATACGAAAAGCCTCTCGAAACCTGGTGGCTCGGAGCGGGCATGCCGACGGCACCACCCGATTCCGATCTGTCGACGGCTCCCGGCGCACAGGGCGCGCGGGGACCAACCGCACCAGCGTACCGGCCCGGCCGGGGCCGAACCAAAACGGCCCCGGCGCGGTTACGCGGTTTGGGAGAAAGCGCCGCGAAGGTACTCGTGAACCGCGTGCTCGGGCACCCGGAACGACCGCCCGACCCGGACGGCTGTGAGGTCACCCCCGTGCACCAGCCGGTAGACCGTCATCTTGGAAACCCTCATCAGGGCGGCCACCTCGGCCACGGTCAGGAACCGCACCTCAGAGAGCCGTTCCTCGGTCTGGGCTGGACCCGTCATCTACGTCGCACCGATCCTTTCGGAGGCACAGCCACGGCGACCTGGAGGCCTGCGACGCGGCGGAGAACGTGCGTGTCATCAGAACGGTATCGATACGGCTGTGACCAACGCGATACGTTCCGTGAAAATCGTCAGAAAAAGTCAAGGCTGACACGCCGGTTCTGGTGCGTTTTAGACCTAATTGTTACCCATGAGGCGCCTAGCGACCCAGAAGAGCGCGCCGGAGACCGCCCGCAGTGCCCGGACGCTCCGCGAGCCGGCGCAGAACATAGCCGTACCAATCGGTCCCGTACGGCAGATAGACGCGCACGACGTTGCCGCCGGCCGCCAGCCGGGCCTGCTCCTCGACGCGCACGCCGTACAGGAGTTGGAACTCGTACTCCTCGGCGGCCCGGTCGAACCAGCGCGCCCGGTCCTCGGCGATGGCGATCAGCCGCGGATCGTGGGTGGCGACCATCGGATAGCCGGCCCCCGACATCAGCACGTTGAGGCAGCGCACGAACGACTTGTCGATGTCGAGCGGCGACTGGAACGCCACCGACTCGGGCTCCGCGTATGCCCCCTTGCAGAGCCGCACCCGCGAGCCGGCCGCGGCCAGCTCGCGGCAGTCACTCTCGGTGCGACGCAGGTAAGCCTGGAGCACCGCACCCGTGCCGGGGTGATCCTTGCGTAGCGCGAACAGGATCTCGAGCGTGGAGTCGGTGAGGGTGTGGTCCTCGGCGTCCAGGGTCACCGTCGTGCCGGCCTCGGCCGCAGCCACGCAGATCGCCTGGGCGTGCTCGTGGGCCATCTTCTCGTCGAGCCGCTGACCCAGCGCCGAGAGCTTGACACTGATCTCGGCCGCCGGGGTCAGGCCCGCCCCCTTGAGCCGACCGAGCAGCGCACGGTATTCGTCGCGGACCGCCACCGCCTGTTCCACGCTGCGGGTCTCGGCCGCCAAGTGGTCGAAGGTCAGGACCAGGCCGTCATCGACGAGGGCACGACCGATCGGCAGCGCCGCGTCGACATCGTCGCCGGCGACGAACCGGCCGGCGACCTTCGGGCCGAGGGGCGCGGACGCGGCGAGGCGCCCGAGACGGTCCGAACCGGCGGCGGCCAGGAGCAGGTAACGGAACATGACCCGAGCGTATCGTCCGGAACACCCGGTATCGCGGGAGTACCACTCGCATCCGGCCGAGCGCCCCGGGTGGCGTAGTCAGCCGCGACGCTTATGTTCCCGGAGCCCGCGTACGGCTACCGTTGCCGGGTGAACTTCGATGCGTACGCCCGGACCGCGGTCGATCTCGTCAACGCGGAGATGGGCGACCTCGCCGGGCTGCAGGCGGTGTTCGTCGACGAGCAGAGCTGGATGCGCGACGAGGTCGTCGAGAAGGACGTGGTGGTGTTCCGCCGCGCCCAGCGCCGTCTGCGCGACGTCTTCGAGTACGGGACGTCCGGCCGCGACGGCGAGGCGGTCAAGGAGCTGAACGCGCTGCTCGAACTGTTCCCGGTGCAGCCGCGCATCTCCGGGCACGACGCCGCCGACTGGCACATGCACGTGACCAGCCGCGGTTCGTCGGTCAGCGCCGAATATCTGGCCGGTGCCGTCTGGGGGCTGTCGGTCTGGCTGTGCGAGTACGGAAGTGCCCGCTTCGGCATCTGCGCCGACGAGCGCTGCGGCAACGTCTACCTCGACACGTCGTCCAACAACTGCCGCCGCTTCTGCTCGGAGCGCTGCGCGACTCGCTCCCACGTAGCCGCCCACCGCGCCCGCAAAAAGGCGAGCCTCACGCCCGCGTGATCGCCGGAGTCGCCGACTGCGCGGGGGCTAGGTGACGGCGGGCGAACTCCAGCGACTCGCGGAGGTCGGCCTCGCGGGCCGCGCGGCTGGGTGCCTTGCGGGTCGAGACCTCGAGCGCGACCGAGCCGGTGAAACCGCGTGCCGAGAGCGAGCGCAGCAACTCGGCGCAGGGCTGATTGCCCCGCCCCGGCACCAGGTGCTCGTCGCGGCCCTCGCCGGTGCCGTCGCCGAGGTGCACGTGCTTGAGCGCGGCACCCATCTTGTCGGCCATCCCGAGGGCGTTGATGCGCGACGCCGCACAGTGCGAGAGATCGAGGGTGTACGCGTCGAAGCCCGTCTCGGTCGGGTCCCAGCCCGGCGTGTAGGGCACGAACCAGCGGCCGGCCATCTTGACCGGGAACATGTTTTCGATCGCGAAGGCCAGGTCGGGGTGCCGGGCCTGGATCTTGGCGAGGCCGGCGGCGAAGTTCTTGGCATAGTCACGCTGCCAGCTGAACGGCGGGTGCACCACCACCGTGGGGGCGCCGAGCGTCTCGGCGAGCTGGGCGGCCCGGTTGAGCCGCTCCCACGGGTCGGGGCTCCACACCCGCTGGGTGACCAGCAGGCAGGGCGCGTGCACCGAGAGGACCGGCATGTCGTAGTGGTCGGACAGGCCCTTCAGCGCGCCGGCGTCCTGGCTGACGGCGTCGGTCCAGACCATGACCTCGATGCCGTCGTAACCGGTCGTCGCGGCCAGTTCGAACGCGGCTGCCGTCGGCTCGGGGAAGACCGACGAGCTGGACAAAAGCACGGGGACGCGGGAACTCACGCCAGCAAGCGTAGACCCGTTTGTCGCGGGCCTGGCCCACTCGACCGGGTATATACGCTCATACCGGGCGTCACCGCGGCTTTGCACAGCCGCACGCGTACGCTGTCCCAGGTGAGCCGCCGTAGCCAGATCCGCATCACCCTGGACGCCGCGGCCGCCGCCCGCGCGGCCGAGGTCGACCTCGATTTCCCTCGTGAATGGATCGAGTTCCTGGACCCCGATGACGACAAGCACCTCGTCCGGGCCGACCTGACCTGGCTGTTGTCCCGCTGGACGTGCGTCTTCGGCTCGGCCTGTCACGGCATCGTGGCCGGGCGCGCGCAGGACGGCTGCTGCTCGCACGGCGCGTTCTTCACCGACGCCGACGACGAGAACAGGGTGAAGGCCGCCGCCGCGAAACTCACTCCGGAAACGTGGCAGCACCACCGCCGGGGCTTCAAGAACTACACCGAGATGGACACGATCGACGGCGCCAAGCCGGCCCGTCGCACCGCGGTCCAGTCTGCGGACGGGCCGTGCGTCTTCCTCAACAACGCCGACTTCTCCGGCGGTGGTGGGTGCGCGCTGCACGCCCAGGCCCTGCGCGACGGGGTGCACCCGTTGGCCTACAAGCCGGACGTGTGCTGGCAGTTGCCGGTGCGCCGCGAGCAAGACTGGATCAAGCGGGCGGACGGGACGAAACTGCTCCAGTCGACGCTGACCGAGTTCGACCGTCGGGGTTGGGGACCGGGCGGGCACGACCTCGACTGGTGGTGCACCTCGTCACCCGACGCCCACGTCGGCAGCGACCCGATGTACGTCTCGTACGCGCCGGAGCTGACCGCTCTGATCGGCCAGGCGGCGTACGGGAGGCTCGCCGAGCTCTGCGACGCTCGCCTGGAATCGGGGCTGATCGCCGTGCACCCCGCCACCGTCAAGGCCGGAGCACCGCACGAGCGCGGCGGACGCGAGCCCGCCGCACCCCCGGGGTATTGATTCGCCTGCAGACCGTTTCAGGGCGGTGGATCGGGCGGTCGATTGCCTACGGCTCGAACTTGTAGCCCAGGCCGCGCACGGTGACGATGTAGCGCGGCGTCGACGGCTCGGGCTCCACCTTGGAGCGCAGGCGCTTGACGTGCACGTCCAGGGTCTTGGTGTCACCGACGTAGTCGGCGCCCCAGACCCGGTCGATCAGCTGACCGCGGGTGAGCACCCGGCCCGCGTTGCGCAGCAGCAGCTCGAGCAGCTCGAACTCCTTGAGCGGGAGCTGCACGCCGCCGCCGTCGACGGTGACGACGTGCCGCTCGACGTCCATCCGCACCGGGCCGGCGGCCAGCGTCGGCGTGGTGACCTCGGCGGCCTCGGTGCCCTGGCGGCGGAGCACCGCGCGGATCCGGGCGACGAGCTCGCGCGGCGAGTAGGGCTTGGTCACGTAGTCGTCAGCGCCGATCTCGAGGCCGACGACCTTGTCGATCTCGCTGTCCCGGGCGGTGACCATGATGATGGGAACGGCGGAGCGCTGACGCAGCTGGCGGCAGACCTCGGTGCCGGACATCTCGGGAAGCATGAGGTCGAGCAGCACGATGTCGGCACCGGTCCGGTCGAACTGCGTCAGCGCCGAGGTCCCGGTCGGGGCGACCGACACCTCGAAGCCCTCCTTGCGCAGCATGTACGACAGGGCGTCGGAGAACGACTCCTCATCCTCGACCACGAGCACGCGGGCCAATGTGGTTCCTTCCATCTTCCGGTTACGGGGCTGGACGCCCGGTCGCACCGGATTCGATCTCAATTGCCGTCGGTAACGGCAAGGGGGCTTCCGGGGGTCGCGCCGGCAGGCGCAGGGTGAACGTCGAGCCGTCGCCCAGGGAGCTGGTCACGTCGACCCGGCCTCCGTGGTTGGTCGCGATGTGCTTGACGATCGCCAGGCCGAGACCCGTCCCGCCGGTGGATCGGGACCGTGCCTGGTCGGCGCGGTAGAACCGCTCGAAGATGCGGTCGACGTCGTGCGCCGCGATGCCGATGCCCTGGTCGGCGACGTCGATCTCGACCCAGTCGGCGCCGTGCCGCAGGGTGATCTCGACCTTGGTGTCCTCGCCCGAGTAGGCGATCGCGTTTTCCACCAGGTTGCTCACCGCGGTGGCGACCTGGCTGTCGCTGCCGTAAACGGTAGCTCCCTTGGGCCCGTTGTAGACAACCTCGATGCTCTTGGCCGACGCGGTGGTGCGCGTGCGGTCGATGACCTCGGCGATCACCCAGTCGACCGCGACCGGTTCGGGGGTCGGCAGCGGCTCGGCGCCCTGCAGGCGGGTCAGCTCGAGCAACTCGTTGACCAGCCGGCCCATTCGGGCCGACTCGTGGTGGATGCGCTCGGCGAACCGGCGGGCGGCGAGCAGGTCCTCGGTCTGTTCCTCGACGGGGTCGGCGGCGGGCAGCTCGGTCGCGTCGAGCAGGGCCTCGGCGAGCAGTTGCAGCGCGCCGATCGGCGTCTTGAGTTCGTGGCTCACGTTCGCCACGAAGTCACGCCGCACCCGGGCCAGCCGGTGCGACTCGGTGACGTCGGCCGCCTCGACCGCGACGTGCGTCGCGTTGAGGGCGACCGCGCGCAGGTGGAGGCCGAGCGGGGCCTGGGTGCCGCCGGCGCGGCCCCGGGGCAGGTCGAGCTCGACCTCGCGGCGCACGCCCGTGCGACGCACTTGACCGGCGAGGGTGCGCAGAATGGGGTGGGCGGCGATCGTGCCGGGCGCCCCGCCGGAGCGCAGCAGGCCCATCGCCCGGGCGGCCGGGTTGACCAGCACCGGGTGATCGTCGGCGTCGAGCACCACGACGCCGACGCGCAGCGAGTCGAGGCTCTTGCGACCCAGCCCCTTCATGCCGTGCTTGCCGGCGTTCGGCTGCTCCGTGTCGATGGTGCGTCCCCCCTCGTGCGGCCGACGATCAGTCGTCACGGCCGGCCCCTGCGATCCGCGGGCACGGACGAACAGCACGCCCGCGACCACGCCGACGGCGAGCGCGGCGAGGAGAAGAGGGATGCCGTACGCCAAGTCCACGCAGCGATCGTAGGGTCATTGTTTACCTGGCCACTACGCTGAGCCGGACAAATCGGGCGCGCGTCAAATAATGTTCACCACTGCGCCTGACCTCGTTCATCGCCGTTCACGTCACCGAAGCCGGCTAGGCCTAGCGTTAGGCTTGCCGAGGTCGTGCCCTGCCTGGGACGGCCCCACCGACCCCCGGGACGAGAACATGCGCGAGGAGTTCCAGGCTGACCTCAACGAGGTCAGCCGCCTGCTGGTGACGATGGCAGAGGCAGTACGGGCCGCGATGCGCAAGGCGACCACCGCGCTGCTGACCGCCGATCTGAAAGCGGCACAGAGCGTGATCGAGCGGGACGCCGAGGTCGACGAGATCTACCAGCAGGTCGAGACCAAGGTCGCCGACACCATCGCCCGTCAGGCGCCGGTCGCGTCCGACCTGCGGATGGTCATCACGGCCCTGCACATCTCGGCCGATCTGGAGCGGATGGGCGACCTGGCCGAGCACGTGGCCAAGACGGCGAAGCGGCGGCACCCGTCGCCGGCCGTGCCCGCCGAGCTCCGCCCGGTCTTCAAGGGCATGGCCGAGGTCGCCGACCGGATGGCCGGGGAGATCACCACCCTGCTGGCCAAGCCCGACGCCGAACTGGCGGCGAAGCTCGAACAGGCCGACGACGAGATCGACGACCTGGAGCGGGAACTCTTCAAGATTCTGCTGCACGACGACTGGCCCTACGGCGCGGAGACCGCGATCGACGGCGCCCTGCTGGGGCGTTTCTACGAGCGTTATGCCGACCACGCCGTGAACGTGGGCGAGCAGCTGGTCTATCTGATCACCGGCGAGCCGGTGACCGACCAGGACTGAGGCCCACTCGCCTGCTCGGCGGGGCCGGGACGCCACGGGGCCGGGACGCCACGGTGGCGGCCCGGCTCCTCCTGGCTGTCTGGCGGCGCTGGCTGTCTAGCGGCCCTGGTTGGCGACCGCGGCCGCGGCTTCCTCGGCGGCGGCGGGGTCGAGGTATTCGCCGCCGGGCTTGAGCGGGTGCAGGTCGTCGTCGAGGTCGTAGCGCAGCGGGATCCCGGTCGGGATGTTCAGCTTGGCGATCGCCTCGTCGGAGATCTGGTCGAGGTGCTTCACGATCGCGCGCAGCGAGTTGCCGTGCGCGGCGACCAGCGTGGTCTTGCCCGCGCGTAGGTCCGGCACGATCTCGTCGTACCAGTAGGGCAGCGCCCGGACGAGCACGTCCTTGAGGCACTCGGCCTTCGGCTTCACCTCGGGCGGGAGAAGCGCGTAACGCGGGTCGTCGAACTGCGCGTAGGGGGAGTCGGCCTCGATCGGCGGCGGCGGCACGTCGTAGGACCGCCGCCAGAGCATGAACTGCTCCTCGCCGTACTCCTCGAGGGTCTGCTTCTTGTCCTTGCCCTGGAGGGCGCCGTAGTGGCGCTCGTTGAGCCGCCACGACCGCTTCACCGGGATCCAGTGGCGGTCGGCGATGTGCAGGGCGATCTCGCTCGTGCGGATCGCGCGGCGCAGCACGCTGGTGTGCACCACGTCCGGCAGCACGCCGTTGTCCTTCAGCAGCTCGCCACCGCGGCGGGCCTCGGCCGCACCCTTGGCGTCGAGATCGACATCGACCCAGCCGGTGAAGAGGTTCTTGGCGTTCCACTCGCTGTTACCGTGCCGCAGCAGCACCAATGTCCCTGTCATGGACTCCATCCTGCCGCAGCCACCTGAACGGCGGGCGACGACCCTCACCTGGCGACCACCACGGGTTCAGCGAGGCGGTGCGGACGGCCTTCTCGGCGATGATGGTCGACGTCGTGCCCGAGCGTGGTCGCCGCCGGGCATCTGCTCGCCGGGCCGAGCCGGCGACGGCGGATCCAGCAGATCGCCCCGCTCGTGGCCGCGGAGCCGTCACTCGTGGCCGCGGAGCCGTCACTCGTGGCCGCGGAGCCGTCACTCGTGGCCGCGGAGCCGTCACTCGTGGCCGCGGAGCCGTCGCTCGTGGCCGGGGGCGACGCCGCAGCACGGTAACCCGCTTATCTGTTAAGACGGTTTATCGAACGGGCGCCGCGATCATCGGCGTGACGGCCGCCGAGAAGCGGTTCGCCACAGCGGCTTGGACACAAAAAAACGGCCGCGATGGGCCGTCTTCGTGGCACCGGCGGCGGCGGGCGACGCCCATCCCCATAGGCGTCGCCCGCACTAACCGCCGGTCTCGGGTCGCGCCGTCCCCCAACGGCATATGCTCCCCGTCCCCAAACGTCGGCCGCGGTGATCGTTTCCGATCAACCAGTTCCCCGAACTAACGGTCCGACGTCCATTGATTACGCTAGTTGCGGCAGTCAAGGCAGACAAGCCAACTGGCTGTCTGCCATCTGTCTGCACCATCACAGTCACCCACAATTGGCCGATCGGCGGATGACCTACCCCACACCCGGCCTGGACAAAAGTCCCATTCCGGGCAGGATTGTTACTCGCCGGGATGTTCCCGCTGGAAGAAATTGCTGCGCTGACCGCCCGAACGCCGCTCCTGGTAGATGAAGGTCAGCCGGCCCCTGTCGAATCGCGTCGAACCCGTCCGCCCCGCCGACGGCACCCGCTCCACACGCTCACCCGCTCCACCCGCGCCGAGATCTGGAGTCCCGCCGACCCGAACGTCCCAGGGAGGACGACCTCAGGACGGCGGCGCGAGGTGCTTGAACGCCTGCAGATTGGCCAGCGACTCCCCGCGCTTGACCCGCCACTGCCACTCGCGCCGGATCGACGAGCCGAAACCGATCTCGAGCATGGTGTCGAACGACTCGTCGGCGTAGGTCAGAACCGCTCCCAGCAGCCGATCGAGCTCATCCTCGTCCAACCCGCCGAGCGACACCCGGCCGGTCAGATAGACGTCACCCGCCGCGTCGATCGAGAACGACACCCCGTACATCCGGGCGTTGCGCCTCAGCAGCCACGCCCACAGCTCCTCGTGCCGCTCGTCGGGCCGGCGCATCACGAACGCCTCGACGCGCAGCGCGTGCTCGCCCACGATCAGGTTGCACGCCGTCGTGAGCTTGTGGGTGCCCGGCAACGTGACGACGTACGCGCCCGGCCCGGTGCTCTCCCACTCCAGCTCGCGGTCGGTGAGCGTCTTCTCAATCAGCTCGGTCACCATGCGTACGCCTCCAGGCGCTTCGCGATCAAGGCCCGGTGCTCGACCACGGCCTCACGGTAGACCCGCAGCAGACCCTCGGCCGTACGGTCCCAGGAGAAGTTCGAAGCGTGCGCCACCGCCCCGGCCGACAGGTGCCGGAGCTGCCGCGGCGAGTCGAGCAGGCGGTCGAGCGTTCCGGCCCACCGGCTCGGCTCGTGCCCGTCGACGAGCATCCCGCTCAGACCATTGCGCACGGCCGTGACCAGCCCACCGACCGCGGCCGCCACCACCGGCGTCCCGCAGGCCTGCGCTTCGAGCGCCACCAGGCCGAACGACTCGTTGTAGGACGGCACAGCGACCAGGTCGGCCGTGCGATAGAGCGCGGCCAGCCCGGCACTGTCCTGCGGCGGCAGGAAGACCACCTGGTCACTCACGCCGAGCGAAGCGGCCAGTTCGATGAGCGCGCTCGGCCGGTCGAGCCCGGATCCGCTCGGCCCGCCGCAGATGACCAGGGTGGTATCCCGTTCGCGCATGTCGGCCAGCGCCGCGATCAGCACATCGGGCGCCTTGAGTGGCTGGATCCGGCCGACGAACGCGATGACCTTGCCGTGCTCGGGCAACCCGAAACGCGCACGCTCGGCCGGCCCGGGACGGAACCGATCAAGATCGACCCCCGGCGGTACGACGGAGACACGGGCCGGGTCGGCGCCGTAGTAGGCGACCAGATCCTGGGCCTCGAACCGGGTGTTCGCGACCAGCCGGTCGGACTCGGCGATCACCTGCTCCTCGCCGATCACCCGGGCCTTGGGCTCGGGCCGGTCACCGGCCGCGATCAGCCTGTTCTTGACCTTGGCCAGGGTGTGCGGGGTGTGCACGTGCGGCGTGCCCCAGCGCTCGCGGGCCAGCCAGCCCACCTGGCCGGAGAGCCAGTAGTGCGAGTGGATCAGGTCGTAGTGGCCCGGCGGGTGTGCCGCCTCGGCCCGCAGCACACCGTTGGTGAACGCACAGAGCTGGGCCGGCAGCTCCTCTTTCGAGAGACCCTCGAACGGGCCGGAGGTGACATGCCGGACGGAGACGCCCGGGGCCATCTCGACGACCGGGGGCAGGTCACCGCGGGTGGCCCGGGTGAAGATCTCGACCTCGACGCCGAGCTGGGCGAGCCGCTTGGACACCTCGACGATATACACGTTCATGCCGCCGGCATCGCCGGTGCCCGGCTGCTCGAGCGGGGACGTGTGAACCGAGAGGGTGGCGATGCGCCGGGGGGTCGGCCAATCTGCCACGATTCTTCCTCCTGGACGGGTGACACGGGGACACCGGCGGGACGGGGATTGTTGCGTCTTCATGAATCTTCCCCACACCCGAGTGCCGAACCACTATCCACACACCTCGGGGTGACTGATGTCATCGGGAAGGATAGGGGGCATGCAGAACATCGCAGTGGTGACCGGTGCGTCGAGCGGCATCGGTGCGGCGACCGCCAGGCGGCTCGCCACCGAGGGATTCCACGTCGTCCTGGCCGCCCGCCGAGCCGATCGCCTGGCCGCCCTGGCCGCCGAGATCGGGCCGGCCGCGACGGCGGTCGAGTGTGATGTCACGTCCGACGAGTCGGTCGCCGCGCTGGCCGAGTCGGTGACCGCGCTGGGCGGGCCGGTGACGCTGCTGGTCAACAACGCGGGCGGCGCGGTCGGTCTCGACCCGGTCGAGACCGGTTCGGCCGACGACTGGCAGTCGATGTTCGACGTCAACGTGCTCGGCACGCTCCGGGTGACCAAAGCCCTGCTCCCGGCCCTGGAGGAGAGCGGCAACGCGACGATCGTGACAGTCGGCTCGACCGCGGCCTTCACGGTCTACGAGGGCGGCGGCGGTTACTCAGCGGCCAAACACGCCCAGACCGCCCTGGTCGGGACGTTGCGGCTGGAACTCTCCGGCAAGCCGGTGCGCGTCGTCGAGGTCGACCCGGGCATGGTGCGCACCGACGAGTTCTCGCTCAAGCGCTTCGGCGGCGACCAGGCCAAGGCCGACGCGATCTACGACGGCGTCAAGGAGCCGCTCGTGGCTGACGACATCGCCGACATCATCGCCTTCGCCGCGACCCGCCCCCACCACGTCAACCTCGACCGCATCGTGGTGCGCCCGATCGCGCAGGCCGCCCAGCACAAGGTCGACCGGCAGAAGTGAAAGCGGTCGGCGCGATCACCCGGGGGACGACCAATCCCAACCGGCTGCGCCGCGTCGACAACTACCTCGCGTACCGCTGCGGTGATCTTCTGCGCGAGGCGCCGGATCCGCTGGTCATCGACCTTGGGTACGGCGCTACCCCGGTCACCGCCGTCGAGCTGCGAGCCCGGCTGGCCGCGGCCGTCCGCCCCGACGTCACCGTGGTGGGCCTCGAGATCGATCCTGGGCGGGTGTCGGCCGCCGCACCCTTCGCCGATCCTCCGCACCTGGAGTTCCGGCGCGGCGGCTTCGAGCTGGCCGGTCTGCGCCCGGCGGTGGTGCGGGCGTTCAACGTCCTCCGGCAGTACGCCGAGGGCGAGGTGGCTGCGGCCTGGGCGGCGATGACCGCGACCGGGGCCGTGCTGGTCGAGGGCACCTGCGACGAACTGGGCCGCATCGCGACGTGGGTGGTGGTCGAGGCCGGCGAGCCGAGCACCCTGACCTTTTCCGCCCGCTTGTCCGATCTGGACCATCCGGCGATCTTCGCTGAGCGGCTGCCCAAGGCCCTGATCCACCGCAATGTGCCGGGCGAGCCGGTGCACGAGCTGCTGCGGTCCCTGGGTCAGGCCTGGGCGGCGGAGGCGACCCCGTTCGGGCCACGGCAGCGCTGGCTGGCGACATGCCGGCGACTGCGGTCGGAGGGCCGACCGGTGCTCGACGGCCCAGCCCGCTGGAAACTCGGCGAACTGACCCTGCCCTGGCCGGCATGACCGGGAGCCTCAGTCCTCGCCCAGCACCGTGCGCAGCGTCCGCACCAGCACCTCGCTGCTGAACGGCTTCTTCACCAGCAGCGCGTCCGCGCCGATCAGACCGTCCGCGACCGCGATCTCTTTGGGCAGTCCCGAGATGTAGACGACGCTCATCTCCGGCCGCAGCTCGATGGCGGCCCGGGACAACTCGCCGCCGGAGACGCCGGGCAGGCCCAGGTCGGTGACGAGGATGTCGATGTCACCGGGGTGCTCCCGGCAGGCGGTGATGGCCTGTTGCGAGTCGCCGGCGGTCAGGGTGGCGAAGCCGCGGCGTTCGAGCATCCGCCGCATGATGTCGCGCAGGTCCTCTTCGTCGTCCACGACGAGGACCGTCGGTCGCGTCTCGGGTGCGGGCGCCTGCGACATGAATCCTCCTGGTGGTTCGGATGTCACATTCCGTACCTGTTCGCGTTCTCACGCTATAGGCAGCAGGTCGCACGGTCTGGCCTTTGCCGCATCAGCACCGCATCACCTCACGTGTCGGCTACTTCACCTGATGGAATACGCATGCCGCTCTTGAGTTGAGGGAATTGCGAGGTGACCCGGTTGCACGTGGGTTGCCACGCCGTCGAGGTCGCACGAAAGGCCTCGAAGATCGACGAGAGAAGCTAAAGCTGTGTGGTGGATGTCCGATCTACACGGCGTCCGCTACACACCGCCACTGAGCAAGGAGAGCGATATGTCCAGCGTGCTGTCGCCTGAGATCACCACTGTTGCCGCGATGACCGAGCGCTGTGACCGTTGCGGCGCCGCCGCCAAGCTGGTGGTCACTCTGACCAGCGGCGGTGAGCTGGCATTCTGTGGCCACCACGCCAACCGGCACAGCGAGGATATCGTGCGGGTCGGAGAGCGGATTGCCCTAGAGGACGACTTCGAGTGGGCCGGGAAGTAACCGCTTAACACGCATACGCCGCGTTATGCTCTTTTCCTCAGCTCTTGAGGGGTTTATGTGCATGATGCGGCCCGTGATCTGGGCAGGCTGTCCCGGCTGACCGCCGGGTACGCCTGTGCCGCGATCGTTCTTCTGAACGTCGCTATCCGGGTGCTCCAACGCGCCGGCCGGCCCCGGCCGGCCGAGGTTCCCGCCGAGGCCGAGGCCGAGGAGCACACCGCCGAGCTGGAGCGCGGCAACGCGGACCTGCGGGCGGCCAACAGCCGGCTCGAGGCAGCCCTGACCTTCAAGAACGACCTCACCTCGATGCTGACCCACGACGTCGCGCAGCCGATCAGCTCGATCGCGAGCCTCGCCGAGCTGCTCCACAGCGACTGGGACGACCTCCCCGACGACATCCGGCTCGAGCTGGCCACCAAGATCGACAAAAACACCCAACGGCTGATCAAGATGATGAACGACCTGCAGCTGCTGTTCCGGCTCGACATGGGCTCGGTCACGGCCCGACGGACGCCGGTCCCGCTGCGGGAGGTGGCCGAGGGAGTCGTCAAGGCGTCGTCCGGCCCCCCGGGCGGGGTGCTCATCGAGATCGGCGACCGGACGTCCGTGCTGGCCGATCGCGGGCACGTCGTGGCGGTGCTGCAGAACCTGATCAACAACGCGGTCGCGTACGGGACCACGCCGATCCACCTGACCGCGGCCCGCCACGGCGAGCAGGTCGAGGTGGCGGTACGGGACCACGGGCCCGGCATCCCCGACGAGTTGCTGCCGAATCTGTTCGGCCGGGTCGTCCGCGGGTCGGGTCTGGGTCTGTTCATCGTGCGTCACCTGGTCGAGGCGAACGGCGGAACGGTCCGTTACGAGCACGCCGAGCCGGGCGGCGCCCGCTTGATCGCGTCGTTCGAGGCCGCACCGGTATAGCGCACGCGAACGGGCCGGCTCACCATCGAGCCGGCCCTTCGCCGTGGGCGCTACAGGTCGTGCGCGCTACCGCGGTCCTCTACGTTCATCATGTCGTCGCCCCAGGCGTCGTTCCGCGTGGTGCGGCCACCCATCGGTGCCGCGCCGCCGCCGATCGAGCCGGCCGGGGCGATCCGCCGTCCGGGTGCGAGCACGTCATCGAGGTCGTGGACGCTTTTGATGCCGGGGGCCGAGGTGATGTCCACGCTGGTCCCCATCGTCGACGCCGACCGGCCGTGATAGGGCGGGTCGGCGGAGCTGGCGTTGCCGCGCTCGGCCGCGCCGGTCCCCCAGCCGGCGCCGGGGTGCGGCCGGCTGCGCGCCCGGGCGGCGAGCGCGGCGGGCGTCGGCACCGGCTGGACCAGCTTCTTGGTGCTGGCTCCGCGCTCCACCAGGCCCTTGAGCGCGTTCAGATCGGCCTTCAGTCGCTTGTTCAGGGAGACCTGGCCGTGCCGGTCGCCCGGCATGAGGAACGCGACGTCGGCCTCCAACTGGGCGACCACCTGGGTCTTCATCTCCCCCATCGGCCGCAGCGTGATGGTCTCGGCCAGCAGCGGTCCCTCCGTCGTCGCCCAGGAGACCCGCTCGTCCGGCGAGCGCTCGATGATCTGGGCGTCGAATTCGCGGCGCTTGCCCTCGACGTCCATGATCCAGTGGGTGCGGTCGTCGCCGATCGGAGTGACCTCCCGCACGCCACTCATGAACTGCGGGTAGTTCTCGAACGCGGCGAGCTGCTCGTACACCGTGTGCAACGGTGCACTTACCTCGATGGCCTGCTGAACCACACTCATCGCATCTCTCCCATGCCTTCGCGTACTGATTGTCGGCATGACTGAGCGTACGGAGACGGCTACGTTGAGCGTTCGGTTTCGCTCAGAACCGGCGGAGGTACTGCCACTGGCCCACCTCGGCCGCATACCGGGCGTCACTCGCGGGAGCGAGCATCACCTCAGACGCACGCAGCAGCGCGACGACGCGCGGCGACGGCGAGCGCCAGGCCTCGCTGATCTCGACCACGGTGCCGGTCTCCCGGCAGGCGGTGGCGAGGGCGCCGATCAGGTCGGGCGAGAGCACGACGTCGTCCAGGCCGACGTGCGCGAGCAGGTTGAGCGGGCGGGCGAGCTGGGTCGGCGCGTACCGGGAGGCGCGCTCGAGGCCGCGGATCGTGGCGGTCACCAGCGCTTCGGCCACCTGATCGGCGGTGAGCCGGCCGGCGGTCAGCTGGGCGCGCACCTCGCGCGGGGTGCGGACGCCGGCCGCGAGCGGAAGAGCCGAGACGGCGACCGAGAGGGCTTCGACGTGGCCGAGGTCCGGCGGCAGGGCCAGCCAGCCGTCCGGGCGGACGACCTCGACCTCGGCGGCGAGGCGCAGGCGGATCTCCGTACGCCGCTGGGCCCGGCGCACCGAGTCGGCACAGACGGACAGCCAGGTGGAGTCCGGGCCGGCCTGGTCGGCGAAGGTGAGAGCGGTGAGCCCGGCGAGGTCGGCCGCCGAGACGACGACACCGACGGGGTCGCGGCCGGCCGCGAAACCAGTGTGCACGTGCACGTCGGCTGTCAGGTCGAGGGCCCCGACTTCGACGACTGATTCCCGCTCCGCGATCACTGTCACTCCCAGGCCTGAGGCTCGGCGGGAGCTTTCCCGCCTGACCATCAGGGTGGGCCGGCTGCGTTGTCGACCCTGGTCGGCCCCCGGTGCAGTCCGGGTGCGGTCAGAGGCGGAAGGAGCCGACCAGGGCACGCAGCTCTTCGGCGGTGCGGGCCACGCCGTTCGAGGCCTCGCGGGTGCGTTCGACACCCCGGAGCGCCTCAGCGCTCGAGGCCGAGACGTCCGAGATGTTCGAGGCGATGCGGGCCGAGCCGTCGGCGACCTCGGCGATGCTGCGGCTCATCTCGCCCGTCGTCGCAGTCTGCTCCTCGACCGCCGAGGCGATGGTCGTCTGGAAGTCGTTGATCTGGTTGATGACCTCGCTGATCCGCGAGATGACCTCGACCGCCCCGCCGGTGTCCTGCTGGATGGCGGCGACCCGGGAGCCGATGTCCTCGGTCGCGCGGGCGGTCTCCTGAGCCAGGTCCTTGACCTCCGACGCCACCACCGCGAAGCCCTTGCCCGCCTCGCCGGCCCGGGCGGCCTCGATGGTCGCGTTGAGGGCGAGCAGGTTGGTCTGCTCGGCGATCGAGGTGATCAGCTTGATCACGTTGCCGATCTCGACCGACGAGGAGCCGAGCTGACGGACCGTGTCGGTGGCGCGGGCCGCCTCGGCGACCGCGACCGCGGCGACCTGGGCCGACTCGCTGGTGTTGCGGGAAATTTCGCGGATCGCCTGACCCATCTCCTCGGAGCCGGCGGCGACCGTCTGCACGTTACGCGAGATCTCTTCCGCCTCGGCCGCCGCCGACGCCGACTTGAGGTCGGTCCGCTGGGCCGACTCGGCGATCTCCGCCGCCACGGTCGACAACTCGCCGGCCGAGCCGGCCAGCACGTCCGCGTCCGCACCGATGGTCTCGAGCGACCCGCGGATCGACTCCAGGGCGCCGTCGAGCCCGGCCGCCATCCGGCCCAGTTCATCGCGGGTCATGATGCCGCTGCGGCCGGTCAGGTCGCCACGGGAGAGCGCGTCGATGACCGCGCCGAGGGTGCGCACGGGCACCAGGATCGAGCGGGCCAGCGGGATGGCCAAGCCGACCAGAAGGGCGAGGCCGACGAGGGCCACGACGATCGAGAGCGTCTGGGTACGGTTGACCAACGACCCCACTGCGGCGCGCTCGGCATCGACCGCCGCGTCCACCTGGTCGACCAGGGCGCCGAGCTGGTCGTCGGTCACGTTGTTACGTTCGGCGATCTCGCCGGTACGACCTCGTACCGAGGTGACGTTCCGCTTCGCCGCGGCTACGAAGTCGGAGATGAAGGTCCCGAAGTCGACGAAGTTCTGCCGGTTCCCCGCGAACGTGGCAGCCAAGTCGGCCGGCAGCCCAGCGGCGACCACGGCGTCGGCCGCTTCGGACGCCGACTGCACATCGTCCGCGACGTCCTTGGTGACGTCCTGGCCCAGCGCTGACCGGTACGCGTCGACCTTGAGCTCGCTCTGCCGGGTGTCCAGGTGGTTGAGCGCCGCCGAACCGGCCTGCAGGTGCGAGACCTTGGCTCCGTGGTCGGCCAACTGGCTCTGCCCCAGCAACGAGATCGCGGCCAGGGCGGCCAGCATGACGGCTCCCACCACCACGATCATGGTGAGCCGCTTGGCGATCCCGATCTCGGCCAGTCGCAGCATCGATTTCCCTTTCGAAAGAGCAACGCCCCGTCGCTCAGGACGGGGCGTTGCGCCGAGGTGCTCAGCGATTCAGTCCGATGTGGTCGGCGAGCGCAGCAGAATGCTGACCGCCTGCACCTCGTCCTGGGTGGGCGAGGCGGCCTCTCGGTTGGCTGACTGCAGCTCCCGGTACACCTCTTCGCGATGCACCTGCACGTCACGCGGAGCCTGGATGCCCAGCCGGATCACGTCACCACGCGCTTCGAGGACGGTGATGACGACGTCGTCGCCGATCATCACGCTCTCCCCGGAGCGCCGGGTCAGTACGAGCATCGTCGGTGCCCTCCTCCATCCGTGGCGGACAGCATCACGAACCAGGCGCGGTCGCGAGCCTGCGACCGCGCCCGCGGGACGTCAGTAGACCGGATTCATGACCGCGCGGACGGGGAAACCGGATCCACTGAGCACCACCTGGATGGCGCGCATGCTGTCCCGGTCGATCACGATCGGGGCCATCAGGTTCGCGGTGGTCTCGTTGGTGCCGGCCGTGATGACGGTCAGCAGCAGCAGGCGGTCCGGGTCCTTGCTGTTCAGCGCGGCGAAGACGTCGGCCTCGAGCTCGGGCGCGTACTCCGGGAAGAACGGCTCCGGCGGCGCGACCAGGAATCGCAGGTCGGGGTCCTCGGTGGAGGTCAGGGCATAGAGCAGACCGTCCTCGTTGAGCCGCACAAGCACGAATTCCCGGTGTGCCGGGAATCCGGGCATGGGCACCGCCATCGTGATGGTCGGCATGCCCAGCGACGGGTCGAGCAGGGTGTCCTCAATGGCGCGGGACGCGGTACGAGTAGTCATGGTCACCTCAGGAAATCGATGAGCGAGGGCTGGATCACCTTGGCCGAGGCGGCCAGGGCGGCCTGATAAGACGTCTGCTGGATCTGCAGTTCCATGAGCGCCTTGGGCAGGTCGACATCCTCGATATCGGACAGCTGCGACGTCACGGAGAGCAGGTGGTCATCAGCGGACTGCTTCATCTGCGTAATACGATTATATCGGGCGCCAACGTCCGAAAGGGTGGAATTTAGCAAATCGTGCGCCGTATCGAGATTGCCCAGGGCTTTGTTCAGCGCGGCGTCGTCATTGCCGCGAAGCGCCGTCGCAATGTCGCCCAGCACCTTGAAGAGCTGGGTGTCGCTATCGTTCGCGCCGAACGCCTCGGCACCGGTCGCGTCGATCCGGACCCTGGCGTTCGGCCCGACCGTGCGGGTGGTCAGCCCCTCGGTCCCGACGTACTTGCCGGTGTCGTCGAAGGCCACCGCGCCCGGCGTGGTCCCGCCGAAGACCGGCCGGCCCAGGTACTTGGTGTTGGCCTCGCCCATCATCGACTGACGGATATTGTCGATCTCGACTGCTATCGCGTCCCGGGCCGACGAACTGTTCGACGCGCTGAGCCCCTGCACGGTCAGGTTACGGGCGACAATGATCTGTGCCGACGCGTCGCCGAGCTTGTCCTGGATGGTGCCGAGCCAGCCGAGCCCGTCGTCGGCGTTGCGCGCGAACTGCTGGGTCGAGCGCAGCTCGCCGCGCAGCTGCAGCGAGGTGACCGTCCCGGTCGGCGAATCGGAGGGGCGGCTGAGCTGCTTACCGCTCGAGATCTGCCCCATCAGCTTCTGACCGCGGGCCATACTGCGGTTGAGGTCACCGAGCATGCGGTGCCGCATGCTGGAGTCGGTGACCCGACTCGGAATGGTCATGAGCTCTCCCTCACGGCGCTAACTCCCGGTCATCGACCGACGAGGCCGGTGCGGTTGATGAGTTGATCCAGCATCGAGTCGATCGTGGTCAGCACCCGGGAGGCGGCCTCGTAGCCCCGCTGATAGGTCAACAGGTTGGTCATCTCCTCGTCGAGGTTGACGCCGGACTCGGACTCGCGCGAGGTGTCGATCTGGTCCCGTACCGCGTCCTGAATCTCGCTGCGCCGGGCGGCGGACTGCGCCGCCACGCCGAGCTGGCCGATCATCCGCTGGTAGACCTGGTCGGGGCCGCTCTGCGAGTCGCCGAGCGCGGCCAGTTCGTCGGCCTTGCCGTTATCGATGGTGGCGAGCTCGGGCGGTACGGCCTTGCGATTGCCGGTCGAGAAGGCGATCTTGTCGGGGTCGTCGATCGCGACCTTGATATCGCGGGCGTTCGTGCCCGAGAAGAACGGGGCGCCGGGGTCGCCGTTGATGTCGAACCCCTGCGTCACCCGATCGTTCACGCTGGCCGCCAGCGACTCGGCCACGTCGTCGAGCTGGCCCGAGATGCCGGGGATGATGCTGTTCATCGCGTCGAGCATCGAACCCATCGTGCCGCCCACGGCGGCCGGCATGTCGGTGCCCTGCCAGGTGAGCGTGACCTGGGATGTCGGGGACCACGAGTCCAGGTTGGGCGGCCCGGCGAGCTCGACCTTACGGGTCGTGAAGTCGCTGACGATCGGGGATGATCCGATGAAGACGTTGATCGTGCCGTTGGTCTTCGACTGGGTGGTGGCGCCGGTCAGCTCGGACAGCTTCATGATCGCCATGTCGCGCTGGTCCTGCAGCTCGTTCACCTCGAGCCCGGACGCCTGGGCGATCACGACCTGGTTGTTCATCGTCGCGATGCTGTCGGCCAGGGTGTTGACCTGGTCGACGTACGCGTTCATCGTGTTCCGGCCGGCGGTGAACTGGCTGCCCAGCGAGGCGTGGACGTCGTTCAAGGTGCTCGCCACCGTCCGGCTCTTCTCGAGCAGCGCGGACCGGGTCGAGGGGGCCAGCCAGTTGTTGGCGACGTCGTTCCAGCCGTCCCACATGTCGTGCAGGCGGGCCTGCAGCGCGGTGTCACCGGGCTCGGCGAGCACGCTCTCGATCTGGTCGAAGGTCGTGGTCTGACTGCTGAGGTACGCGGCGTTCGCGTGCTCGGTGCGCCCTCGCTCCTCCAGGTAGGCATTGCGGCCCCGCTCGACGTCGGAGACGGTCACCCCGTTGCCGACCTGGGTCGCCGTGGCGTAGAAGCCGGGGTTCAGGCTGCCGGTCTGCGACTGCAGGCGTACCCGCTGCTTGGTGTAGCCCTCGGTGTTGGCGTTCGCGATGTTCTGGCCCGTGACGTCCAGGCCCCGCCGCTGCGCGTAAAGCGAGGTCAGTGCCGTGTTGATGCCGCCGAAGGAGCTAGCCATCTTAGATCGCCTCATCCACCAGGCTGGAGCGGCGGACGCCGCCGGAAACGGTCTGGCCCTGTCGCCCGTAGGTTTCCACAGTTTCGGCGAACGCGAGCATGGTTTCGCGGGCTGCGCGCTGACCGGCCGTGAGCAGGTCGCGGTTGACGTCGGCGAGTGCACTGATCTCGGAGGTCAGCAGCAGGAACGCCTTGCGGTGCTGATGCAGAAGGTCGGACCAAGGCATGGGGGAGGCGTCGGCGAGCTCGCCGAGCGAGGCTTCGGGCGAGAGGCCGAGCTCGACCGCGACGTCCTGGGCATAGGCGGCCCGGATGACCTCGGTCTGCCGGATCTGCTCCAGCACCACCTCCACCTCGCGGGTGGCGTGGCTCAGCCAGCGTGAGCGGCTGGCCGCGAGGAGCAACTGCTCCTCCTCGAGCTTGAACAGCAGCATCTCGAGTAGTTCACGTGAACGCCACAGGACGCTGGCCAGGTCGGTATGGCTCACCCTGGTTCTCCGTCTCGCTTCTCGTCGGGTGCGCTCTCTCGGCAGACCCGCTCATTCGGACAGGTCGGCACGGCCGCCGCTCCGCTGAGGAATTTCCCCCGATCCGACCCTTCTCGGCGTCTCGCGAACACGTTTCGGGTTTCTGTGGATTCACCGGAAATGAGCCGAGAAATCTCGCACACTGCTCAGTGAACCGTCGGCACAGGCTCATGGATGGGCCGGCATCGAGACCCCTCAAGGAGGAAGCACTCATGGGTCTTCGGATTAACCAGAACATTGCTGCGCAGAACGCCTACCGCAACCTGTCGGTCACCGACAACCAGATGTCGAAGTCGCTGGAGAAGCTGTCCAGTGGTTTCCGCATCAACCGGGCGGCCGACGATGCGGCCGGGCTCTCGATCTCCGAGGGACTGCGTGCGCAGATCGGCGGTCTCAAAGTGGCCGTACGCAACACCCAGGACGGCGTCAGCGTCGCGCAGACCGCTGAGGGTTCGATGAACGAGGTCACCTCGATCCTGCAGCGCATGCGTGACCTGTCAGTGCAGGCGGCCAACTCCGGCGCCACCGACACGGCGGCCTCCGACGCGGCGAACAAGGAGATGGCCCAGCTCAACGCTGAGCTGAACCGGATCGGCGAGACCACCTCGTTCGGCAAGCAGAAGCTGCTCGACGGCACCTTCGGCAACACCAAGTCCACGACCAGCTCCCCAGTCGTCGCCACGACCGCCGGTGCCGCCGGCCAAATTCCGGCGGCGGCCATCGGCACCGGCACCTACACTTTCAAGCTGGAGCAGGTGGGCGGCCTCACCCAGGACCCGGCCGGCAACGACATCTCGGCTGCCGGCACTCCTATCACCGTCACGGTCAACCAGCTCAGTGCCACCGCCACCGCGCAGGATCTGGCCAAGGCGGTCAACGCCGGACTCGAGACCGCCCTGAAGCAGCACGGCTTCCAGGGCAACGAGATCACCATGTCGGCCAAGGTCAACAGTCAGAACGTGACCACGTACAAGGTGTCCGGTTCCGGCGATTTCACGATCACCAACGACGCGACTCTCACCCCGGCGTCCGCCATCGACCTCACCACCGGCGCTAACACTGGCGGACTCGGCATCGACTTCACCGTCGCCCGCGCGAACACCGGCGGCAACAACGGCCGGTTCCAGGTCGGCGCGAACGCTAATCAGAAGATCGCCATCGCGATCGGCGCGGTCGACTCGGAGGCGCTGGGTACCGCGGCGCTGAACCTCACCAACGACCCGGACGGCGCGATCACGATTCTCGACAAGGCGCTCAGCTCGATCTCCGACAGCCGCGCCTCGCTCGGTGCCGTTCAGAACCGCTTCGAGCACACCGTCAACAACCTCAACGTGACGGTCGAGAACCTGGCCGCGTCGGAGTCGCGTATCCGGGACACCGACATGGCGCAGGAGATGGTGGCTTTCACCCGGTCCCAGATCCTGACCCAGGCCGGCACCTCGATGCTGTCGCAGGCCAACCAGTCGGCGCAGAACGTTCTCTCACTGCTGCGCTAACCGAACTGCCACCGGCAGCAACTGAAGAAGTCGCGCACGCGGCCGAAGAGGTGGGGGTAGCCGTCATAGCGGCTACCCCCACTTTGTCAGCAGTGCAAGCCAGCAGCGAAAGGCAGGCTCCGATGAGCAGTTCGGTTGACGGACTCGTCAGCGGCCTCAGTACCACCTCCATGATCACCCAGCTCATGCAGATCGAGGCGGCGCCGCAGACCCGCCTCATGTCCAAGGTGAGCAACGCCCAGACGGCGGTCGCCGCCTACCAGTCCGTCAACTCCAAGCTCACCGCACTCAAGTCGGCGGCGGACAGCCTCGGCCAGCTGAGCACGTGGCGCGCGGTCAAGCCGACCTCGAGCTCGACCACCGTGACAGCGAGCGCCGTGACCGGCACCAACGCGGCTTCCGGGACCACGGTCTTCAACGTCAAGAGCCTCGCCAAGAACCAGATCACCACTGCCAAGGTGCCGGCCACCGGCGACATCAGCTCCACCGGCACCCTGCAGATCACCGTCGGTCCGTTGGACGGAGGCAGCGGCGACCAGCCGCACACCATCACGCTGGGCGTTGACAAATCGGCCAAGGGTGTTGCCGCCGCGATCAACGCCGCCGGCATCGGCATCAAGGCGACCGTGGTCACCTCCGGCGGCGCGAACGACATCCTGCAGCTCAGCGGGGCCAAGACCGGCGCCAACGCCGGCTTCCGGATCGACAGCGGGCTCGACGGCCTCGCCTCGCCACTGATCAACGTGGCGACCGCCGCCAACGCCCAACTGGACATCGGTGGCGGGGACGACAACGCCGCGAACGGCGGTTACAGCGTCACCAGTGAGACCAACACCTTCGCCAAGCTCATGCCAGGCGTCTCGATCGCCGTCTCGAAGGTCGAGAACGACGTGACGGTCACCGCCGATCAGGATGTCGGCGGCGTCGCCGACAAGATCCAGGCGCTGGTGGACGCGGCGAACAGCACCTTGAGCGAGGTCTCCTCGCAGACCTCCTACAACTCGTCCACCAGGAAGGGGTCGCCACTGACCGGCGACTTCTCGGTGCGCAACATCTCGCAGTCCCTGCTCAGCAAGATCAGC
>Ga0247781_1000046_pt1 | contig 32549 bp, 30 predicted proteins | sample UWRJL184509B5_FD_179922 | JGI IMG/M metagenome (GOLD analysis project Ga0247781, IMG submission 179922) | Plant litter microbial communities from Arlington Agricultural Research Station in Wisconsin, United States - UWRJ-L184-509B-5 | ecosystem: Environmental > Terrestrial > Plant litter >...
CGGGTACAACGGCGGCACGCCGGGCAACCCCAACAGCACCGTCTCGCCGACCAAACCCCCGACGACCAAGCCCGCGACGACGCCTCCGACCAAGGCCCCGACTAGCACCCCGACGGTGAAGGACGATTTCACTCCTGACCCGACGAAGCCGGCCACCACGACCAAGCCCGCCGGCACCAAGCCCGCCGGCACCAAGCCGACGACGAAGCCACCAGCCACCAGCAAGCCCGCGACCGGCGAAACCGAGTCGGGCACCACGGGCGAGGACGAGGGCGACGACCAGGAAGAGACCACGCCGGCGACCAAGGCGCCGAAGCCCCGCGCGAGCAGCAGCGCGGCCGCGGCCGGCACGAACTACACGTACGACGACGGCCAGTTCAACTCCGGCGACAAGGCCCCGGTCGAGGAGCAGGTCGCCGCGGTGAAGGCCGCGAACACCAACAAGAACGAGGACGGCGGCCTGCTCGCCCGGACCGGCACCAACACGGTCGCGGTGGCCGGCGGCGCGGCGGTTCTCCTGATGGTCGGCCTGATCATCATGGCGCTGACCCGGCGCCGCCGCCTCCCGGGCAGCACCTGGGAATAGGCAGCACTTAAGCGCTGAGGGCGGTCCGCGATTCGCGGGCCGCCCTTTCGGCGTACGGCGCCCAGGTTCTCTCCACCCGGCCCATGAGGACGGCCGAAGAGTGAGGGTAGCCTTACCCATCGGCACCCCGACCCGACGCGAAGGAAGAGGGGTTCAGCATGGCAAACAGGCCGGCACGCCCGGTGACCGAGACGGTCGTCAGCCGGGTGGAGCAGCTCACCCCGCACATGGTCCGAGTGGTGCTGGTGGGCGAGGCACTCAGTCGCATCGAGGCGGGCTCCTGCACCGATCACTACGTGAAGGCGCTCTTCCCCCCGCCCGGGGTGGTGTACCCGGAGCCCTTCGACATGGCCCAGATCCGCGAGTCGCGCCCTCGTGCGGAGTGGCCCGCCGTCCGGACGTACACCATCCGCAAGTGGCTTCCCGAGATCCCCGAGATGTGGGTCGACTTCGTCGTGCACGGCGACGAGGGCATCGCCGGCCCGTGGGCGGCTGCCGCCAAGCCGGGCGACTCGTTCCGCTTCATGGGCCCGGGCGGCGGCTACGCGCCCAGCCCCACCGCCGACTGGCACCTGCTCGCCGGTGACGAGAGTGCCCTGCCCGCGATCGGCGCCGCGCTCGCGGGCATGCCCGCCGACCGGCCCGTCCACGCGTTCATCGAGATCGAGAACGCCGACGAGGAGCAGAAGCTCGAAAACCCCGGCGACGCCGAGATCACCTGGCTGCACCGAGACGGCCGGCCCGTCGGCGAGGCCCTGATCGCGGCCGTACGAGGCTTCGAGTTCCCCGCCGGCCAGATCCAGGCGTTCGTGCACGGCGAGGCGAACTTCGTGAAGGACCTGCGGCGCTATTTGAAGGTCGAGCGCGCGATCCCGCTGGAGCAGCTCTCGATCTCGGGTTACTGGCGGCGCGGCCTGAACGAGGACGGCTGGCAGACCTCCAAGCGTGAGTGGAACCAGCAGGTGGAACAGGAGCAGGACCAGACGTAACCCGGACCTTCCGGCGGCCGATGATGGGTAAGTGGTAACAGCGGAACAAGCCCTGACGTCGAAACGCCGGATGACCACGCTGGTGGCCCTGCTGCTGGCCGCGGTCAACCTGCGTCTCGCGGTGACGAGCGTCGGCCCGGTGCTCGACGAGCTCCGCGACGGTCTCGGCATGAGCTCGACCGTGGCGGGGCTGCTCACCTCCGTTCCCGTGGTCTGTTTCGCCGCGGTCGGCCTGACGGCACCTCGCCTGGCCCGGCGGTTCGGCGCGTCGCGGGTGATCCTGGCCGGCCTGGTGGTGCTCGCCGTCGGCCTGGCGGTGCGGCCGTTCGCGCCCGACACCATCCTGTTCCTGCTGCTGAGCCTGGTCGCGCTGGCCGGCATCGCCGTCGTCAACGTGCTGCTGCCCTCGGTCGTCAAGGACCGCTTCCCGGATCGGGTCGGTGCCACGACCGGCCTCTACACGGTCGCGCTGAATGTCGGCGCCACCACCGCGGCCGCGGCCACTGTCCCGCTCACCGAGCACACGTTCGGCGGCGACTGGCGCTTCGGGCTGGCCTGCTGGGCCATCGTGGCGGTGTTGGCCGTGCCGTCATGGCTTCCGTTGGTCCGCGAGCCGTTCGCCGGGCCGCCCGAGGTCAAGACCGAGGATCGCGTACGGGTCACCAGGAACCCGGTCGCCTGGGCGCTGGCGGTCTACTTCGGCATGCAGTCGACCTCCGCGTACGTGATCATCGGTTGGCTCCCGCAGATCTATCGCGACGCCGGCATCTCGGCCGAGCAGGCCGGTGTCCTGTTCGGCCTGACGTCGTTCCTCGGTGTGCCGCTGGGTATAGTCCTCTCCGCCCTGGCCGGCCGTCTGCGCACGCAGAGCTGGATCGCCGTCGGCCTGGGCTTCTTCGGCCTGGCCGGCTATGGCGGACTGTGGTGGGACCCGGCCGCGGCCGCCTGGTTGTGGGCGACTTTCCTGGGCGTCGTCAACACCGCGTTCCCGCTGGTCCTGACGATGATCGCGCTGCGCGGACGCAACCCCGCCACCGTCGTACGTCTCTCCGCCTTCGCCCAGAGCGTCGGCTACATCCTGGCGATCCCCGGCCCGTTCCTGGTCGGCGCCCTGCACGACGCCACCGGCGGCTGGCGGGCCCCACTGACGTTGATGATCTGCCTGGTCATCCCCCAGATGATCGCCGGTTTCTTCGCCGGCCGAGACCGCCAGGTCTGACCACCCGCACTGACCGCGCGGCGTCAGGCGGCCACATCCGTGAACTCCGTCGACGCGCGCTCCGCGAACCGCCAGCGGATCCTGACCTGACTGGTCAGCAGCAGCTCGCGCAACCGGAGGGTGTAGACGACCGTCCCGTTCTCGCCCGGCGACTCGGTCGGCGAGAAACCCTTGATCCCCGCGTAGGAAAGGATCTCGGCATTCACCTCACCGGCGATCGACGCGGGCAGCCGCAGCGACATCGTCAGCGCCTTCGTCGGGAAGCGGATGTCGCGCTGGAACCACTGCCCCCACAGGCTGGCCGGCACGCGATAGCTGTAGATCACGCGCGTGCGCTCACCCGGATAGAGCGGGAACCGGGCCCGCGCGTTGCCAAACACCAGGATCATCTTGACGTACGCGTCGGAGGAGCGCGTCACGCGCACCTCCATCGGCTCGGGCCGTTCATCGCCGGCCGATGCCTCGAAGTCGAGATCGGAGAGTTGCAGCGGACTCTCCGCGTGCAGCCGCCGCGAGACACCCGGCTGGTCGGGGAAGCGGTCGACGTCGACCCGCACCGGATAGCACGTGACCGGCCGGTCTCCGACGTTGCGGACCACCCGTTCGACCCGGGCGAAATACCACCCGTCGGCGTACGTCAGGGTGGCGTTCTCCTCCTCGATGACGAGCGTGGCGGGCAGCATCGGGCTGGGCTCGTAGTCGCTGCGGACCACCTGGACCGGTGCGGGCTCGCCGGTGGCCTGCCGGCACTGCTCGTACCGCGAGATGATCTCACCTCCGCTGGCCAGGACCGCCTCGGCGCGGCAGGCGAATTCGAAGGTCGGATGGTGCCGCAGGCTCTCCACGTGGCTGATGTATGACGGGTGGTAACCCATCGACGCGGCGAGCTGCTTCTTGGAGAGGCCACGACGGGTGCGCCAGGCGGTGAGCACCTGGGCGAACGCGGTGCGGGCCGCGAACTCGAGTTGTGAGGTCATCACACACTCCTGAAGGGACGCTGTCCGGTCATGATGCCTGACCGGCAACCACCCTGCCAGGGCCAAGCATGTCACTTTATGAACTCATAAGATTACGCTACGCACACTTGAACGATTGTTCATCTTGTTGAATCATGCCCGGCCTGCGAAAAGCCCCCGCTCAAGGCGCAAGGGTTTTCCCTGATTCGGTGACGCTCATCGATGCCTAGCGTCTCACCTCAAGTCGTCCCGTCTCGGACCTTGAGCCCGCCCCCCACCCCGGGGCGGGGAAGGAGTACGCGCGTGAAACGTCGAACCCCATTGATCATCGCATTGGTGGCCGGAACCGCGGCCGCCTCCGCTATGGTCGCGGTGACTGGCCCGGCCACCGCCGCGCCGCCGGACCCGGCGGCCGCCGCCGCGCTCGCCGCCGTCAAGGCGGACGCCCTCGTCGCCAGCCGTCCGTCCGTCCTACAAGCCGGCTCGCGAGAGACTTTCCAGCGTCAGCAGGTCATCCAGTCCTCGGGCCTCAACTACGTCCCCTTCGAGCGCGCCTACAACGGCCTTCCGGTACGCGGCGGTGACTTCGTCGTCGTGACCGACGCGGCCGGGCGGACGAAGTACACCTCCGTCGCCCAGAGCAGCCCGATCGGCGAACTGTCGACGGTCGCCAAGCTCTCCGCCACCGCCGCCGCCACGATCGCCAAGGACCAGCTCAAGACGGTCAAGAGCGTCGAGGGTACGAACCTCGTGGTGCTCGCCGAGGAGGGCAAGGCGGCCGCGCTGGCCTGGGAGACCACGGTCAACGGCACCGGCGCCGACGGCGTGAGCCGCCTGACCGTCGAGGTCGACGCGGCGACCGGCAAGGTGCTGCGCACCACCGAGCACGTCACCGGAGCCGCGGGCACGGGAACCGGCTGGGTCAACGGTTCGGTCGCGATCGACACCACCCAGTCGGGCTCGTCCTTTCTGCTGCAGGACCCGAGCCACACCACGATCCGCTGCCAGGACGCGGCGAACAACACCACCTTCAGCGGTACGGACAACGTCTGGGGCAACGGCACCGGCACCAACCGGGAGACCGGCTGCGTCGACGCCTTCTACGTCGCACAGCAGCAGTACGCGATGCTCTCGTCGTGGCTGGGCCGTACCGGCCAGAACGGCAGCGGCGGCGCGTGGCCGATCCGGGTCGGCCTGAACGACCGGAACGCGTTCTACGACGGCACCCAGGTCCAGATCGGCAAGAACACCGCCGGCAACTGGCTCACCGCGGCGGATGTGGTCGGCCACGAGCTGGGCCACGGCGTCGACGACTTCACCCCGGGCAGCACCTCGCAGTCCGGCACCCGGGAGTTCGTCGCCGACACTTTCGGCGCGGCGACCGAGTGGTACATCAACAACCCCAACGACGCCCCCGACTACGAGGTCGGCGAGGAGGTCAACCTGGTCGGCAATGGCCCGATCCGGTACATGTACGACCCGTCGCTGGCCGGGGACAGCAACTGCTACTCGAGCAGCATCCCCGGCTCCGAGGTGCACGCCGCGGCCGGCCCCGGCAACCACTGGTTCTACCTGCTGGCCGAGGGCACCACCCCGACCAACGGCCAACCGGCCAGCACCCGGTGCAGCGGCTCCGGCGCGATCACCGGTGTCGGCATCCAGAACGCCATCAAGATCATGTACAACGCGATGCTGATCAAGACGTCCAGTTCGTCGTACCAGAAGTACCGCACCTGGACGCTGACCGCGGCGAAGAGCCTCTTCCCGAGCAGTTGCACGGAGTTCAACACGGTCAAGGCGGCCTGGGACGCGGTCAGCGTGCCGGCCCAGTCGGCCGACCCCACCTGCGGCACCACCACCCCGCCGACCGACCCGCCCACGGGCACCCCGTGCACCGGCACCAACGCCACCGACGTCTCGATCCCGGACGCCGGCTCCGCGGTGACCAGCGGCATCACGATCACCGGCTGCGCCCGGGCCGCGTCGTCGGCCTCGACGATCGCGGTGGACATCGTCCACACCTACCGGGGTGACCTCAGGGTCGACCTGGTAGCGCCGGACGGCACGGTCTACAACCTGAAGGCCACCTCGACCTCCGACAGCGCGGACAACGTCAACACGACCTACACCAAGGACCTGTCGAGCGAGACGGCGGACGGTGCCTGGCAACTGCGGGTGCAGGACGTCTTCTCGCAGGACGTCGGCAATATCAACAGCTGGACCCTGACCGTCTGACCCGACCGAACACGGCGGGGCCGGCCTCGAAAGGGCCGGCCCCGCCGTCGTGAACAGGACATCCGGTACGAGAACGACGGCGCAGGTAGCGGGTACGTTGCCCGGCGTTGCCTTCCGGTTCCCCACCTTCATCCGGCCGTCCGCAGCCCGAACTGACATGCGACAGCCACCGAGGAAAGGGCCACATCTTGAAGCGTCTCGTCCGCAACGCCGTCGTCACCGCCGCCCTCATCGCCGTCCCGACGCTTCTCGGCACGCCCGCCTTCGCGGCCGCCACCGCCGAGGCCCCGAGGAAGACCGCAGTCGTCGACCAGGCCGCGTACGAGACCGAGGTCGTCAAGCTGACCAACGCCGAGCGCACCGCCAACGGTTGTAAGGCCCTGCGCGTCGACGGCCGCCTGGTCACCGCCGCCCGCGCCCACAGCACGGACATGGTTAGCGCCGGCATCTTCAGCCACACCGGTTCCGACGGCAGCAACTTCGTCACCCGCGAGGTGCGCGCCGGCTACCCCCGCAACGGCGCCGCCGCCGAGAACATCGCTTTCGGCTACCGCACGCCGCAGCAGGTCGTGACCGGCTGGATGAACAGCAGCGGCCACCGCAAGAACATCCTGAACTGCGCCAGCACCGCGGTCGGTGTCGGTGTCGCCTTCACGACCGGTGGCGCCCCCTACTGGACCCAAGACTTCGGCCGCGTCTGAGCCCTGCCGAAAATGCCGCACAGCCTCTGCTGTGCGGCATTTTCGTGGTGCCGGCCAGGAGCTCGAAACCCGTTCATCGGGGGCAGCGGCGCATTTTAGCCGAAGCCTTTCCGGTCCGCTGGCTCCCCTCACTGTAATGAGTGGGACCAGCCCGGGAAACTATTCTGAGTAATGGTGCCACAACGCCTGGTGAGCACGGTTGCGACAGCCGGGAAAGACACGCACCGGAGAAAGTTGACTTTGCGTAGGCACTTCCCATCGGTGCGTGCCTATCGGTAGGCTCTGCTCTCAGGAATGGAGATCGAATTCGCCGTCCTTGGCCGAGCCCACGAAAGCAGCCCATTCGGCCTGCGTGAACATGAGCGCAGGACCGGAGCGGTCCTTGCTGTCCCGGACAGCGACGCCCTGGTCGAGGAAGGCAACCTCGACGCAGTTGTTGCCGCCGTTGCCGTTGCTGCGGCTTGCCTTCTTCCAGACCGCGTCGGTGAAAACAGCAGCGTTAACCTGGTGCGTGAGCAACTCAAGCACCTCCCTTCACTATGCGGTTGTCTCGGAGAGCCTTACGCGACGAGCAGGCTCTCGATCATCTTGATGGTCATTCGGTGATCGAGTGCCAAAGCACTCAACCGTTCGAACTCTTGTCGGTAACGGGCAACCTCGGAAGGTTGCTCTTCGTAGTAGTCTCCCGCAAGACCTTCAAGATAGACAACATCCAAATGGGTGGTCTCCCGAAACTCCAAAAGGGCCGCTGACCCGCCGAGGAACGTATGCTCGCCGGCACTGAACGGTAAGATCTGGAGCATCACATTGGGTGATTGAGCAACCTCGATAAGGTGCCGGAGTTGTTCGTTCATCACTCCGTTTCCACCCACCACCCGGCGCACCACCGATTCGTCGATGATCGCCGTCAGTTCGAGCGGACGCTCGCCGCGCATCCGGGCTTGACGGGTGAGGCGGAGGTTGACGCGACGGCTCGTCTGCTGCGGGGACTCGTTCGACCGGCCGGTGCGCATGAGCGCTCGCATGTAGGCCTCCGTCTGCAGCAGCCCGGGCACGATGATCGGCTCCCAGGCTCGCATCGCGGCAGCCGCCGCCTCCAGGCCGACGAAGTTGCCGGGACGCATGATGTCCCGGTAGTCCGTCCACCACGTGCGCTCGCGGGACAGCCTGGCCAGTTCGACCAGAGCCTCCCGATAATCCTGATCCCCCACGCCGTAGAGGGTCAGGAGATCTTTCACGTCGCGCGGGGTCACCGCGACCCGCGCCGTCTCGATGCGCGTGACCTTGGCGGCATGCCACTCGAAATGTCGTGAGACGTTCTCTTGCGTCAGCCCCGCGGCCTCACGACACCGCTTGAGCTCGGCTCCGAGCCGGCGACGGCGCAGAGTGGGCCCTTCATCAACGGACACCTGGACTCCCTCGGTCCTGATGGGACCGATAGTACGGCCCAGGCCTCCATGATCCAAACACAACGCACCAAACAAAAAGTACTAGCCTTCTTGTATTGGCCCTTCGAGCGGGTACATGATGCGCGGACATCGAGTCACAACGCTTTCTACCCACAGTGATCATCGCGGCCACAGTGATCATCGCGGCCACAGTGCTCACTCGTGAATCCACCGCACATCAACAACCGTTGTCTAAGGGGCGTGGCGGCGTGTTGGCTGACCAGTATTTCCTGATCGCACACGAGGACCGCACCGGCCGGTCCCGTCTCCATCCACGTGCGACCGGCCTGGGCCTGGCCGCCGCTCTGCTCGGCGAGCTGATCCTCGAAGGACGGATCGGCATCTCCGAGGGAGACCTGATCATCCTTGACCGGCATCCCCCATCGGACGCACTCGCGCACGACATTCTCGACCTGCTGGTCGCCCAGCCGCAACACCGGGACGTTCGGATCTGGCTGGCATTCCTCTCTCAGGAAGCGGCGGTGCGGGTCGGTGAGCGGCTCTCCCGCCTCGGGGCGGTCGAACCGGTGACCCGGCGACGCATGCTCTCCACCGAGACGCTCTACATGCCCAACAGCCCGGCGCAGCGCAACGCCGCCGCGTGGGCACCCGCCCGCCTGGCGAACCTGCTGGTCCGCGGGATCGGCATGAGCATCAGCGATCGGGTGCTGATCGGCCTGGTGGCCGCGACCGGCCTCACCCGTCATGTGCTCTACGACTTCGAGGCGCATCGGCACGCGTTCCAATCGCTGCCCAGCGCCGTAGGCTCGCTCCCCGCTGACCTGCGGGAGCTCGTCGAATACACCGAGGCCTCCGTGGGCTCGGTAGTGACTGTCGGCCGGCGGTGAGCGCCACGGGGCGCCACCACCTCCGGCACAACAACTCTGATCATTGGGCCGGGAGGCTGCTGGTGGCACGAATGGAACCCGAAGAGCCGGACATCGTCTCGAAGGCGCTGGCCAAGAACAGGCTGGGCGTACCGTCCGTGGTGTTCTTCGGCGTGGCGGGCGCGGCTCCGCTCACGGTGATCATCGGTTCGATCACGACGATCTACGCGATCATCGGCAGCACCGCCGTGCCGATCGCCTACCTGGTGACGGCGGGCCTCCTGTCGCTCTTCACCGTCGGCTTCGTCGCGATGAGCCGGCACATCGTCAATACCGGCGCGTTCTACTCCTACATCAGTCACGGTCTGGGACGCGTCATCGGCGTGGGGGCGGCGTTCGTCGCCCTGCCCGCCTATTCACTGATGCAGATAGGCCTGTTCGGGCTCTTCGGCTCGGTGGCCAGCGGTATCCTCGGGGCGTTCGGCCTCTCGGTCCCCTGGTACGCCTGCGCGATAGCGGCCTGGTTCGCCGTGGCCGTGCTCGGCCTGCTCTGGGTCGACCTGAGCGGCAAGGTGCTCGCCGTCCTGCTCGTGCTCGAGATCAGCATCGTGCTCATCTACGACTTCGTGATGGTGACCAACCCGGCCGACGGCCACGTCACCTTCTCGCAGTTCTCCCCCGCGCCACTGGCCACCCCGGTGGTCGGCATCCTGATGGTGCTGGCGATCGCGGGCTTCGTCGGCTTCGAGGCCACCGTGGTCCTCTCCGAAGAGGCCAAGGACCCTAAGCGTACGATCGCCCGCGCCACCCACATCGCGGTGATCCTCGCCGGCGTCCTCTGTGCGGTGTCGGCGTGGGCCATGTCGGTGAACACCGGACCGGACCAGATCGCCGCGCAAGCCGGCAAGCACCAGACCGACCTGGTCTTCCAGCTCGTCGGTCCGCACCTGCCCGGCTTCCTGGTCGACGTCGGCTACCTCCTCTTCCTGACGAGCGTGTTCGCGGCGCTGCTGGCGTTCCACGCCGCGGTCTCGCGTTATCAGTTCGCGCTCGGCCGTGAAGGCGTGCTGCCCGCCGCCTGGGGCCGCACCCACCCCCGTACGGGAGCTCCGCTTCTCGGCTCGATCACCCAGAGCGTTCTGGCGATCATCGTGCTGAGCATCTATGCCCTGGTCGGGTCCGACCCGCTGGTCTTCGTCTTCGCGTGGCTCACCACGATCGGCGGGCTCGGTGTCCTGATCCTCATGTGGGCGGCGTCGGCCGCGGTGCTGGCGTTCTTCATGCGGAACCGCAGGCGGGAGAGCTTCTGGAAGGCATACGTCGCACCCGCGTCGGCCTTCTTGCTGCTGACGGTCGTGCTGGTCGCCACCTGCATCGGCTTCGGCGAACTGCTTCAGGTCAACGGCGACTCGCCGTTCCAGTGGCTCATCCCCGCGCTCTACGTCGCCGTCGCTGTGGTCGGCTTCGTCTGGGCGCTGATCATGCGGGCCGCACGGCCCGAGGTGTACGCGGCGATCGGCCGCGGCACCGACGGGCGGGTGAACGTCGTACCCGATAGCACATCGATGCTGCGGGCTCTGCACGCCGACCCGGTCGGCGCCCGCAGCGGCTATCCCTACTAATTCTGCCCTCCGGAAACACCCCAAGACGTGCCCGCGGCGTTCCGTGCATCGCGCCGGTCCCCCCTCGCCGCGGGCCGACAACAACTCCGACGTGAAGGAGGTGGCAACCGCGACAGGCGAAGGCGTTCAACGCTCAGTTCGATGTGGAGGTTGCCGATGAAGTGAAGGTTTCCCCCCAGCTCCGCGGCAGACCGTCGCCTCTCGGGACGGCCTGCCGCGCCCGGTGCTGAGGGTGTCGGCTACGCCGCCGAGGGGAATTCGTAAAGCCAGTACGACTGCTGGTCGATGCGGGTGAACTTCATGTTTTCCGACAGCCGGCTCACCATCATCCGGAAGACCCGGGACATCCGCCGTACGTCGTCGTTGTGGTTGCAGATGTCGAGGCAGACCATGCCGTTCTGGGCCGAGGCCACCATGTACATCTGCTCGACCAGCTGCGCGAAGGCCTCGCGACCCTGCGCGTGCGGGCTGACCGCGACGAAACCGATGTACCAGATCTTGCGAGCCGTGTACTGCTCGGGCCAGTGCCGCTCGAAGTACTGCGGCGCGATCAGGGGCACGGCGTCGAGATCGTTCGTGTAGGTCGCCACTCCGCAGATCGTGCCGTCGTCATCGAGGGCAAGATACTTGTCGACCCGCGGATCCGCCATTACCGCGTCGAACTCCGGCCGGAACATGAGGTGACGCTGAACTGCCAGCGTGTTCAGCTCCTCGAACGCATCCCGGTACATCGTCCACATTGTCTCGTGGACCGCTTTGTCGGTGATCCGGTCGATGACTTTGATCAGCATGCTCGGCTCCCCCGCAGGCCGCCGCCAGGTCGGCCCGCTTCTCGCACTCATCTTGATCGATGATTGTTGACCATCAGAGTACGAAGCGTGACCTCGATACGACAATGCGTGGCGGGCGATTGAATGTGCCAATTCATCTACCGGACGTGCCGACTGCCCGTTTTGGTGTGCAACTTGCAATGGCGAGCATAGATTCGTCCCTCGATCCAACAATCGGTCCAGGCCTAAAAGTACTAAGCACGGTGCGCATTACCCCTGGTGTAGGCCCTTGATTGTCCTTGTCGAGCATTGATCGCGCATCGTCTCGCACCAATAGATCAACGATCAAGAAACGACGAGATCAAGTGGCATCCCGCCCAGGAATCGACCCCATCGACTTTACCTCACCGATAACAGTCAGTAACGAAATCCGTCGAGCCCGTTATGCGCTAGGGGTGGGGCGAGCCTCGGCGGTGTGGCGGCGCAGGAGGCCGTCGACGCTGTGGGGGGCCACCTCGTGCAGGACGATCGAGGTGGAGGTGCGGACCACGCCCGCGGCAGCCACGACCAGGTTGGTGATCCGGTAGAGGTCGGCGGTGTCCTGGGCGACGATGCGGACCAGCAGATCCCCGTCGCCGGTGGTGGCCAGAATTTCGACCACCTCGGGGATTCGGACAATTTGCTGGGCCGCTAGCTCGCCCTGACGCTGGCTGAGCGACAACGTCATGAAGGCCATCAGCGGATACCCGAGCGCGGCAGGCTCGACACGGCGCGAATAGGCGCCCAGCGAACCCGACTCCCGCATGCGGCGCAGGCGAGCTTGCACCGTGTTGCGGGACATCGAGAGGCGGTCGGCCAGGGCGACCACGGTGGCATCCGGATCCGCGTCCAGAGCCAGCAGAATGCGCGCGTCGGTCGCGTCCAGAGATCGCATCGTTGCATCCTCCCCCGTCGCCGGCCATTCTCCTGCGCAAACCGCACAGGAGGCAAGCCGATCGGGACGCAGGATGCCCAGCGTCAGCGGGCCTGCCAGTCGGGCAGTGCCGAGTTGTCGCGGCGTTCGATGACCGGGAAGACGCTCGAATAAGTCTGCCAGGCCGGTCGTGGCGGCGCCGCGGTCAGCGCCAGCATTCGGGCCAGGCCCTGCAAGGCGTCCTGCAACGCCAGGTGCAGCCGCGGATCGGTGACCAGCCCTCGGTCGTCGATCGTGGCCGGATCGATCGGCAGGCGGATGCACGCGGCCCGCAGCACTTTCGCGCTCGCATGGTCGAGCACAGTCTCGAGGGTGGCCCGGGCCCCGTCGTCTTCATGGGCGTGGGCCAGCGAGAGCCAGGCGACCGGCTTGCCGGCGAGCAGGTCGTCCTCGATCAGCCAGTCGAGCAGGTTCTTGAGCGCGCCCGGCAGCGAACCCACGTACTCCGGGGTGCTGATCAGCACGGCATCGGCGATGCGCACCTGGTGCCGTAGCAGGACGACGGTGTCGTGCGGGCTGGACTCGCCAGGAACGTACGCGGGCAGGTGGCGCAGTCCTTCGAAGAGCCCCGCGTTGATCTCGTCCGGGGCACCCCAGGCGGCAGTCCGCAGGGCGGCGGTGTGCAGCGAATCCTCGCGGGTGCTGCCCGAGATCAGCAGGATGCGGGTCATACCGCCGAGCCTAGAGCGCCCGGGTTACGAGACGGCGCAGCGGATGGTGCACGTCGTCAAGTCGTGACTATGCGTGCTAGCGATTGGCATGACCCGCTGTGACAGGAGCCGGCCGACACCGATCTGAGGTTTCCCGTACGTTGATCAGATGAGCCGGGGAGTCGACCAGGCAGCGTTAGCGGCCGCAGCGGTCGCGGGAATCATCTCGATCAGCTCCGCCGAGGGCCGTTACGAGCCCTTCGACGCCACCATCGGGATCGTCCTGGCGATCCTGCTCGCCTGCTTCTATCGTCCGCCGGTGGCCACCTCGTGGAAACAAGCGCTGCCCCAGGCGACGTCGGCCGCCGCGGTCTTCGCCCTGCTCTTCTGCATCGTGATCGCGCCGGTCCTGGACGCCCAATTCGCTCCGCTTTCCGCCGACCTCAACGGTGCGGCTGCCGCCGACATCAACGCTCAGGTGAGTTGGCAACTGTTCTGGACGTGGCTGATCACGTTCATCATCCTCGCGATGCTGCTTTACGGCCTCGCCGTGCGACCACGCAGAGTAAGCCCAGCCGCCCGAGGGTGACGAGAAGGCGCCGGCCAATCCCACGGTCCGAACACTTTGAAGTCCGCCGCGGTCTCAGCGGGCCGGGAACCTGCCCGCTCTGTGTCGGAACGAGGATCAGCCGACACGATCACGGAGCAGCAGAGCTCAGTCGAATAAGCCTCCGATCGCGGCCCGGTCGGCCGATAGACAGACAAGAAGAAGCAATGCCAACGTGCGCGTCCCGGTCAGCACCAGCCCCGCCCGTTGGCCGCCACACATCACCTACTCGGTCGGGGTGGGCGTCTGCGAGTGTTGGACTCGACACGGCGCGGTCCTTTCGGCAGACCCCACCCCCTGGAGGACCTCGTGCGTCGCGCCCGCCCCATCGCCACCGGACGAGAGAGAACATTCCGGACCAATGATCTGTTCTTCTCCCGCACCGACGCCAAGGGCCGGATCCTGTCCGGCAACGAGGTGTTCACCCGCGTCTCCGGCTACACCCGCGACGAGCTGATCGGTGCGCCGCACAACGTCGTCCGGCACCCTGCGATGCCCCGGTCGGTGTTCGCGCTCATGTGGGACCGGCTCGCCGCCGGGCTCCAGGTCAGCGCCTACACGGTGAACCTCGTCGCCGACGGCTCCCATTACTGGGTGCTCGCCTCGATTCGACCCGTCACCGGCGGATACCTGTCGATCCGCCAGAAGCCGTGCCATCCCGAACTGTTCGCCGCCGTCCAGGCGATCTACGTCGACGTCCTCGATGCCGAGCGGACGGCCGAGGCGACCGACGCGTCGACACCGGAGATCATCGCGGCAGGTACGACCCGGCTCGGCGAACTGCTCAACGATGCCGGGTTCGCCGACTACGCGGCGTTCATGGGTCAACTCCTCCCGGCCGAGGTCGCCGCCAGGACCGAGTTGGTGCAGATCGCCGAAGAGGAGTTCCGCGCGTCGGGCCGGCCCGATCGTCGGGGTGCTGCTCTGCAGGCCGCCGAGCTCGGCCGGGAGTACGCCCAGGTCTCGGACGCGTTGCTGGCGCTCGTGAAACGGATCGACATGTTCGAATCCCACAGTGCCCAGCTCGCCGACCAGTCCGCTTACGTCCGGGAACTCGCTCGCAAGATCTACTTCTTCTCGTTGCAGACGGCACTGCTCGGGCACCAGCTCGGTGAGCGTGCCGCCGGGGTCTCCGCGGTCGCCGAGCTCGTCAAGGACGGCGTCGGCGGCATCCTCGCCGCCGCTGACCCGCTCACCGAGCTCATCGACCGGGTTCGCACCACCCTCGGGGCGCTCGCATACTCCGTCGCCGCGTCGAAGCTCGAGGTCGACGCGTTGCGGGTCTTCGTCACGGAACTGATCCGCGACCAAGCGTCCGACCCGGTTCTCATCGACGACCTGGGACTGCTCGCCGAAGGGATCGCGGACGACGTCCAGACCACCAGCCGGCTCCTCGGCGAGTTGCGGGGTCTGATGCCGCACCTGCGGACGCCACTCGGCCGGCTGGACGGGCGGCTGCGGGAGATGGACGCCCTGACGTTCAACGGCCGGGTCGAATGCAGCCGGATCGGCGACCGGGCCGACGCCATCACACTGTTCGCCCAGATTCGCGGCCTCGTCCGGGAAGCGAGCGAGCGACTGTCCGGAGTCGACAGCTTCTCCGGGGTAATCGCGGTCGCGGCCCGGGAGGGGCAGACAATCGAGACGACCGTCCAGGCGCTGGTAACCCGGATCGCCGATACCTGTCGGGCCGCGTGACCAGCGCCGACGAGAACGCCTCGCCGAGCAACGGCACGAACGCCGGGAGAGCACGCGAAGCCCCAGCTTGGACGATGTCGAGCACCCGCACCCGCCACACCGGCCGGATCGGCCGCCACCATGATCACCGGCGCGGCCACGGGTGACCGGTGCGCCGGCGAGAGCGGCTCACCCGGCGGCAGAACCGGCGCGAAGACCCGGAACGCCGCCTCGACCGACGGCACGGTGTAATCCCCGTCAGCTGCACCCGGTCCGGGGTTGCGGCGACCAGGCGCTCACGCTCGGGGTCGCACGGCCACGGCTGGTCGCACGCCAGGCAATCCCAGGACGACCGGTCAGGATGGTGCACCCTGCCGGTCACCGCAGGTGCTGCTGACGCAGGCGGGCGTGACGGGCGCCGCGGTCAGGGTGCCAGCGCAGGATCCGGCCAGGCTCCGCGTCGCCGCCCCAGAACTCGAGCTGCAAGAGGTGCACCACACGCGCCTTCTCGGCGTGCACGGCGCAGAGCAAGTGCTCGACCTCGTAGTTCAGGACGATCTCCGCTGCCGGTTCGGGGCAGAGCTCGCAGGTACGCCCGGCGGCGATGGCCTCGGCGACCAGGCCGGCGTAGAGCTTGGCCAGCTCGCCTTCGTCCATCGCGTTCGCCCCGTACGGATCACGCTGCTCGTCGCGCCACTCGTGCGCGGCGTCGATCGCGTCCTGGTGGGTTTCCTCCAGCGTCACTGTAGGGCGCCCCTTCCCTGGTTCCTCATCGGCAGCCGCCGGCCGGACCGGTTCTGCTGGCCAGGAGTCATCAACGGGCGGTGCATCGCCGTCGGCTCATTCCACGACGGCCTGGCGGAGGTCTCGAAAAACGGCAGCCGGTCGAGCGTGGCCTTGACGAAGCAGGGGAGCGGGTCCCCGCACCGACACCGCTTCGGCTTCAGGAACGGCAGCCACCGCCGTTGGGGAACGTGCTCAACCGGTCTTCCGTGCCTGCTCATGCTGGCCGCCTCCTGGACCTAAACCTGTCGGTTAAGGACGGAGGCAGGTGTCGCTCTTCGGGGGTCGCACCCGCCGCCGTCACGACCGATCATCAAGGCGCCACGAAGCGTGGTGATTGCTTGCCGCTATCAGTCCTGAACCAGGTCGCGTAGGTTCGCTGCAATAGCAGCGTGGCGCATCTGCCGGGTGACAGAGTTCCGGCGCGTACGCCGAATGATCGAGCCAACCGTGTCCTTGACGGTGGGGCGGAGGCGGAACCACTGCGGGCCTGCCGCCTCTGACCGCAGGAACGCCGCGATCGCCTCGTCGTCACGCCCCACCTGAGCCATCGCGGTGGCCACGTCCGCGTAGAACGGTGCCTGCCGATTCGCTAATGGAATCCGGCCCGGAGCAACCTGGTCAGCAGCCTCAATCGCCAAGCGGGGCTCCCCCAGCTCAAGCTGGACGGATACCGTCCAAAAACCGACATTGGTCGGGCCGAACGCGAACCGCGCCAATCCCAGATCGCCCGATGGTTCGCCCATCGAGTCGGCAGCGTCGCCAGCCTCCCGAAGGTGGTCACGGGCGAGATCGGCATGGTGGTCTACTGCGGCCCGGAGCGCAGCATGCAGATGCAGCATTCCGTACGCCTGACGGGCTAACGGGTCGTCGATGTGGGGCTGGATCTCGTCCGCGATGCGTTGGGCAAGCCGGGTCGGTGCCCCTGGCATCTCCGGCGGCATGGCCAAGATTCGGATGAACTCAGCGATTCCGATCCATGCCGGGTCTCCGATCTCTCGCGCCTCGATCACCGCGAGCCGGGCAGCGTCACGAGCCAGGTCGGCGTAACCAAGGTGCTTCAACGTGTAGACGCCAACATGAGCGACCTGGACCAGGTCACCGCCGTGCAGGCCACCGAGCAGGTTCGGCAGCCGTGGCGCCACTGTGGCGAAGTCGTACGCACCGCCCGCCTCCATAGTGCTGAGGACGTCATGGTGCGGTTCGGACAGCTCCCCAACTTCACGTCGGATCAGCGCCTCACGGATGGCTGGCACGCTGGCAGCCGCTGCAGCACGCGTCGGATCGGTGGGATCCCCGGGCTGGCCAGTGAGGTCCGCGATCGACACGTCCAGCGCGTTGGCCAGAGCTACCAGAGTCGCGCGGCGCTCGACTGGACGGATGCCGTTCTCGATCTGGCTGAGATACGGCTGGCTCATGCCGGCGAGATCGGCTAGGACGCGCTGGCTCTTACCGCGGCGCCGCCGCCAATATGCGACCTGCGCCCCGATGAACTGGTTCTCGCCGATGGTGACGGCCATGCCGTGCTCCCTGGTAGAGGACAGGGGTGGGGTGGCCGGCCTCTACCCCGACCACCCCGTTGCACTCGCCAGGCTACCGCGCGTTACTGGCCGCTCGCGTGGGGCCGTGAGGTCTAGGACGGCGGCTGGCGTCGCCTGCGTCTCGGCGCGGGCCCGACGCCCTGCTGCGGGTCATCGATCTGCCACGGCCGGGCGACCGCGATCCACTTCTCGACGTCTTCCTCAAGCCAGACGTCGCCCATGCTCAGCTGGACGGGTGCCTTGCGCGGCATTCCGACGGCGGTGTGCAGGTCGCCTCCGTGATCGCCCGGCTGATCCGGCTCGGCCGCTAAGCCGGTGGGTCGGCGAGTTCGGGCCGGCGGCGGGCGATCCAGGCCTCGACGTCGGCGGTTTCCCAGACCGGGCCCATGATGAGCCGGGCGGCGGGGTCGGGGAAGTCTTTCTCGCGGACGAGCTGGTTGCCCCGGGACTTGGAGACGCCGAGGCGTAGCGCGATCTCCGCGACGCCCATGAGGTCCCGCTGGCCCATGTCGCTGCACGGTAGGGCTCCATGATCGTGTTGCACGATCGTGGAGGTGGTGCGCCATCATTCACCCGGAGCGATCACTCCGCAACCGTCGCGACCGCTCAATGGATGAATGGGTGATGCATTGGTGACCGGCTGTGATCCCAGGCTCAACCTGTGAGTAAATCTCAGACGTTACGGATGGTCCGAATTGGATCACAGTCGGTGTCTCATGGGGACAGCCAATCCTGAAGAAGGGGAGCCCGTGACACCCCCGCCCACATCCCGGCAGCGCACCCGTTCGACGGCGCCCAGGCCGAGCAGATCCAGGCCTACGGCAACCGGCGCGGCTATGGCCCCATCGCGATGTTGCGTGACTGGGTGGACATCGACCTCCTGCTGCGCGTCGGCCGGGTCGCGACCGTCGTCATGGTGCCGGGTAATTACTTCGGCACGTGGCGCCGGTTCGACGCCGGCGAGACGCGCGTGCTCGGCATCGTGCCGCGGGCACGCCCGCGCAACGAGTCGATCTACCAGACGGCTCCGATAATGCCGCGCGGCGATGACGGCGGGTTCGCCGAGCGGTTCCTCAACGACCGGGCGCGAGGTCGTGACACATGAGCGACACATGATCTCCAGACCGAGATCATGACAAAGGCCAGGCACCCTAGCGGTGACCTGGCCTTTGTCGTCGTGGGCGATACTGGGATCGAACCAGTGACCTCTTCCGTGTCAGGGAAGCGCGCTCCCGCTGCGCCAATCGCCCTCGGGTATGAAAATGTCTTGCCGAGGTGGAGACGGGATTTGAACCCGTGTAGACGGCTTTGCAGGCCGTTGCCTCGCCTCTCGGCCACTCCACCGAGCAGGCCCAGCTCGACTAGCGAGGCCTCTCCGAGCGGACGACGGGATTCGAACCCGCGACCCTCACCTTGGCAAGGTGATGCGCTACCAGCTGCGCTACGTCCGCACGTCGTTCGGGCTTCCCCGGCGACGGAAGAAACATTAGCGGGTCACCAGGGGGGTTGCCAAACCGGGGTACCCCGGCGCGGCGCGCGGCGAGGTTGGCCAAGGTGTCCGCGTCATCCACAGGCTGACGATCCACCGGGCGGCCCGGGGGCCTCCCGGTGTTGGATGGGCTCATGGAGTTCCGACAGATCAGCGCGGCGGAGCGCACGGCGACCATGTTCCCCCTTCAGTCGTACGCGTTCGAGCCCTCGCCCCGGCCCGAGGAGGACGAGGCTGCCTACGCGGGGCGCATGAATTTCTTCGCGACGGCGATCAACATCGTCGCTGAGGAGGACGGCACGGCGCTGGCCTGCGGGGCTTCGCTGCGGATGCGGCAGAACGTGCGTGGCCAGGTGCACGACATGGCCGGCATCGCGTCGGTGGCATCTCATCCGTCGGCGCGGCGGCGCGGGCTGGTCCGTGGGGTGGTGGAGCGGCTGTTGCGGCAGGCCCGCGACGAGGGGGCCACGGTCAGCGCGCTGTATCCGTTCCGGCCGAGCTTCTATGCCCGGTTCGGTTATGTGGGGACTCCGCGCCACCGGATCGCGGTGTTCGCGCCCGAGGGGCTTTCTCATCTGGTACGGGCTGAGCTGCCGGGCGAGGTGGAACGGCTGACGATGCGGGACGGGTTCGCCGAGTGGCAGGGGCTGCAGCAGCGCCTGCTCGGGGAACGGCACGGGTTCGCGGTGTTCGACGAGGCGCGGGCGGCCGAGTTCCGCGAGGACAAGCGGTGGATGGCGATCGCGCGGGTGGACGGCGAGGTGGTCGGCGCGGTGCCTTACCGCGTGGCGGCGTACGGCGGGGAGCTTCTGGCCTCTGACCTGCTGACCACCGGGCCGCTCGGGCGGGCGCTGCTGCTGCAGTTCTTCGGCCGGCACGTCGACCAGGTGGCGCGCGTCCGGGTGCGGGTGAGCACCGACGAGGTGCCCGAGCTGTGGGGTACGGATCTCGTCGTCACCACCGAGGGCAAGGTCGACTATCCGAGGCACGGCGGGCCGATGGTGCGCGTCCTCGACCTGCCCGCCCTGACGGGCACCGCGGTCGGCGACGGGGACGTCACGATCGAGATCCCCGAGGACGACCTGGTCGGCGGCGTCTGGCGCCTGACCGGCGAGAACGGCCGCCTCACGGTGGCCAAGGGCACCAGCTTCCCGGCGGCGACGCTCTCGGTGGGCGGCTTCAGTGCCCTTCTGTACGGGGTGCTCGACCCCATTGAGGTAACAACGCGAGGGCTGGGCCAGGTCGACGCGGCCGCCGTCGCACCGCTGGACAGGCTGTTCCCGCGCCGGATGCCCTACCTCGGCGCCGACTTCTAGGGGGTGTGCGCGACGGGAGGTGACTGCATAATCACAGGATGAAGGACAGATCGATCCTGTCGTACAAGTCCGAGGGCTCGGTGTTGAGCATCTACTCCAAGGGGTCGGTGCTGTCCATCGGGTCCGTCGGGTCGTCGCTCTCCATCGGGTCCGTCGGTTCCCACCTGTCGATCCTGTCGATCGGGTCGTGGCTGTCGATCGGGTCGATCATGTCGGCCATCTCGATCGGGTCGGTCATGGCTTGGCGGTCGCGCTGGGCGATTCTGGCGGCGCCTCCGGAGGACCTCAAGCGGGTGCGCGCCAACCTGCGAAAGTACAGGCGCTGACCGCGCGGCGGCCGAGCTCTGTGCGGAGGGAGCCAGCTCGACCGACCGCCTCGGGGGCAGGACTGGCCGGGCCGGGGCGGCGGGCCGCGCCCGCCTGAGCCGCCGGCCGGGTGAGTCAGCCGCACACCGGCTCAGTCGCTGCTGTGCCAGGAGTGCCACAAAGACGCGTACGGGCCGTTGGCGGCGACCAGTTCGTCGTGGGTGCCTACCTCGATTATTCGGCCGTCCTCCATCACGACCACCCGGTCGGCGTCGTGCGCCGTCTGGAGGCGGTGGGCGATGGCGATCACGGTGCGTTCGTGCAGGACGGCGGCCAGGGCCCGCTCGGCCGTGCGGGCCGCGGTGGGGTCGAGCAACGCCGTGGCCTCGTCGAGGATCACCGTGTGGGGATCGGCCAGGACCACCCGGGCGAGCGCCAACTGCTGGGCCTGAGCGCCGTCTGGCGGCTGCACCCCCAGGTCACGGTCGAGGTCGTCGGCCCAGTCGGCGCCGACCATCTTCAGCGCCCGGCGTAGCTCGTCGTCGGGAGCGGTGATCATGAGGTTGTCGCGCAGGGACTCGCGGAAGACGTGGTGTTCCTGGGTCACCAGGACCACTTGGCGGCGGAGCACGTCGGGCGGCAGGTCGGCCACCGGCACGCCGCCGACCGTCAGCGAGCCCGCGCGGGGGCGGTCCACGCCGGCGATCAGGCGGCCCAGCGTCGACTTGCCGGCTCCGGAGAGGCCGACGATCGCCAGTCGCTCGCCGGGGCGCACGGTCAGATTCACGTCGTGCAGGACGTCGCGGCCCTCGTCGTAGGCGTAGCGGACCTCGGAGATCTCGATGCGGTCATCGGTGGGCAGGGTGGTCGCGGGCGGTGGGGCAGGCGGGACCGCGGCCAGGCCCTCGATGCGGGCGAAGGAGGCGCTGCTGCTCTGCAACGACTCGACCCAGATCAGGATCATGTCGAGCGGGCCGACGAGCTGGCGCAGGTAGAGCACCGCGGCGCTGACCGTGCCCAGGGTGACGCGGCCGTCGAAGAAGAGCATGCCGCCGATCAGCAGGACCAGGACGCTCGGCACCGCGTACGAGATCTCGACCGAGGGGAAGAAGACGCTGCGCAGCCGCAGGGTCCCGAGGCGGGTGCGCCGAGTCTCCTCGATCGCGTCGGCCCCGGCGGAGAGGCGACGCTCGGCCAGCCCGAAGGCCTCGATCGTGCGGGCCCCGGCGGTGGTGGCCGACAGCTCGTCGGCGAGTCGGGAGTTGGCCTCGCCCTCCTTGAGGTAGGCGGGGCGGGCACGGCGCAGGTACCACCTCGTGGTGAACCAGATGCCGGAGAGGCCGAACACGCCGACGACGCCGAGCACGGGGTTGAGGACCAGCACGGCGACGACGATGAAGATGATCTGCACGACGCCGATGAGGATGTTCGGCAGGATGTCGCGCAGCGTGGTCGCGACGGCGTCGACATCCGTGGTGCCGCGCGCGGCCAGGTCACCGGCGGGCACCCGCTCGATCACCGCGGCGGGCAGGGCGAGCGAGCGGCGCAGGAAGCTCTCGCGGATGCGGGCGGCGGTGCGTTCGCCGAAGCGGTAGGCGATACCCAGCGACAGGCGAGCCAGCAGTGTCTGGGCGAGCGCGCAGGCGAGCACGGCGCCGGCGAGCTTGTCGATCTCGCCGAGCCCGCCGCCGGCGGCGACCGTGTCGATGATGCGGCCGACCAGCCAGGGGCCGCCGAGCCCGGCCAGCGCGGCCAGGGCATTCAACCCGATCAGGAGGGTGACGGCGCGGCGGTCGGCGGTGACGAGCCGCAGCGCGGCCCGCGCGACCTGACGCTGATCGGCGATCGGAAGGGCGGTGCTCACTCGTCGTCCTCCCCGAAGACCCGGGTCACCAGGGCGCGGTAGCCCGGGTCGGTGGCCAGCAGCTCGCGGTGGGTGCCGGAGGCGGCGACCCGGCCGTCGACCAGGTAGTGCACCACGTCGGCTCGGTCGAGCAGCACCGGTGAGGTGGTGGCCACGACTGTGCCGCGGCCGCGGCGGGCCGTGGTGAGGCGTTCGGCGATGGCCGCCTCGGTGTGCGCGTCGACCGCCGAGGTCGGCTCGGCGGTCAGCAGAATCTCGGGGTCGGCGTGCACGGCGCGAGCCAGCCGCACGCGTTGCCGCTGGCCACCGGAGATGTTGCGGCCGGCCCATTCGATCGGGCGGTCGAGCTCGGCCGCCACGTCGTGGGCGACGGCGGTGGTGATCGCGGCACGGACCCGGACGTCGTCGGCGTCGTCGCGGCCGGCGACCACGTCACGCAACTCCCCGGCGAAGAGACCGGCATCGGGTTCGGCGACCAGGAGGCGGGCGCGGACTTCGGGCTGGGCGATCTCGGCCAGCGGGCGGCCGCCCCAGGTGGCGTCGGTCGGCCCGTACGCCCCGAGCCGGTCGATCACCTCGGCGGCGTCGGACGGTCGGGCGCCGGCCAGCGCGGTCAAGTGGCCGGGCTCGACGAGGACTCCGGACGCGGGGTCGTGCAGCGGGGCCGGGCCGTCGGGGGCGGGCCCACCGGAGAGATCGTCGGCGGGCAGCCGCAGGAAGTCGACCACGCGGCGGGCCGAGACCAGGCCCCGGGCGACGTCGAACGAGCAGAAGATCAGGACGTTGGCCGGGATCACCAGCATGGCCGTGTAGCCGTAGACCGCGAAGAGCTCGCCGACGCTGAGACCGCCCTCGACCGCGAGGCGGGCGGCCAGCCAGACCACGACCGCGAGGAAGACCACGGGCAGGCCGTCACCGAGGGCACCGATCCAGCTGAACGGGCCGCCCACCCGGTAGCCCTGGTCACGCAGGCGCGCGGACTGCCGGTCGTACCGCTGGAGCTGGGTCTCCTTGCCGCCCAGGCCGTTGAGGATGTGCAGGCCGCCGAGCACGTCGACCAGGCGCGCGTTCAACTGGCCCTGCTGCTCGCGGTAGCCCAGGCCGGCCCGCTGGCCGCGCTGCAGCAGCGGGCCGACGAAGACGGCGAGCACCGGCACGCCGACCAGCACGACGACGGCGAGCAGGTGCGACACGCGGAAAAGGATCACGGCGACCACGGAGATCGCGAGGATGGCCGCGACGCCGACACCGCCGACGTTCATGGCGCGGCCGATCGTCCACACGTCGGAGATGCCGATGGTGACGACCTCACCGGCGGTGAGGCGCCGGGGCAGGGCGGAGCCGAGCCTGGTCGCGTGGCCCAGCACCAGGTCGGCGGTCTGCAGCGCGGCGGCCAGGCGCAGCTTGGTCATGCTGCGGTGCCGCATGATGCCGAGCCCGGCGCTGGCCGCGCCGACGACCAGAACGGTGCCGGCCCAGGCGATCAGCGCGGCGGGGCGATGCGGCTCCAGACCGTGGTCGATCGCCTGCGAGAGCAGCCAGGGCGCGGACGCCAGGCTGAGGAACCAGAGCGAGCCGAAGAGCGCCCCGAGCGCCACCCTCCGCTTGTTGCTGCGGCCTAGCCAGAACAGAAATCTTGCCGGTCCCCGTGTGTCCACCCGGTCATGCTGCCCCATGAGGGTCGATGAACGCTGCCCAGTTTCGCCCGGTTGTGGATAACCGCACGGACAGGCCGGGCAGCCGTCCACGGCGGTCGGGGACCGTCTAAAGTGGGTGTATCAGACGGCGGCGGGGAGGTTCGCCGAGCTGAAGGCGCGGCCGTCGTCGGTCACCACGGCCGAGTCATAGCCGTCGGCCGCCCGCTTCGCGAGCCAGGGGACGCCGGCCTCCCCCATCGCGAGCGCCGCGGTGGCGTAGGCGTCGGCGATCGACAGATCCGGCCCCACCACCGTCACCGAGCGGAGGCCTTTGGCAGGCCGGCCCGTACGCGGATTGATCACGTGGTCGCCCCGCTCGTAGGTACCCGAGGTCGCCACGGCGCCGTCGGTCAGGGCCAGCACCCAGCTCATCTTGTCGGCCTCCCACGGATGCCGGATGCCGACCCGCCACGGGACGCCGTCGGGGTGCTTGCCGCGCATGCGGATGTCGCCGCCCGCGTTGATGTAGTGGTTGTGCGAGCCGGCCTCGAACAACCGGTTCGAGGCCATCTCGACCGACCAGCCCTTGACGTAGCCGGACGGGTCGAGCGACCCCGAGGCGTACACGTCGAAATAACCGTCCGTGTCGCGCCAGAGATCGGCACACGCCTCGAGGACGTGCCGCAGGTCGGCCGAGCATTCCTCGAGCCGCAGCCCGCCGCGGTCGAACCGGGAAACCTCACTGTCTGCTTTGTACGTACTGAATCGGGCGTCCACCTCGTGGAACCAGGCGCACACGTCCGCGATGAGCCGACGAAGTTCGTCGTCCGGCCTGTCCTCGACCAGCTCGATACTGACCGTCGTACCCATCACCTGCTCGACATGGCGCACGGAGCGTGACCTTACGCCTTGGCCGCGTCCAGCGCCGCCTGGAGTGACTTGACGTAGGACTCGCTGGTGTAGGTGGCCCCGGAGACGGCCGCGACGTCGGCGTTCTGCGCCTTGAGCGTCTCCTGCTTGAGCGCGGCGATCGCCGGCGGATTGATCGTCGCGCTGTCGTTCGCGGTCGGGTAGGACGCCTCGGCCGCGGTGATCTCGCCACCCTCGACCCGGATCGAGACCTGAATCTTTCCGTACGGGTTGGCCGCGGGACTGCCCTTGAAGACGCCGTCCTGGAGCCCGCTCTTCGGCTTGTCGGCGGGCTTGTCGGCGGGCTTGTCGGTCGGCTTCGCCTTGTTGCCGGGCGGCTTGGACGTCGAGTTCTCCGCCGGCTTTTTCGCGGGGGCCGATGTGCTCTTCCCCAGATCGGCGACCGGCGCGGTGGCGACGGGAGCCTCGGGCGGCGTCACACTCAGTCGGACCCCGATGATCAGGGCGGCGCCGGTCAGGGTGCCGACGGCGGCCGCGGTACTACGTCGCATCGCGAGAAACTCCTCGTGGTCGTCAGGCAGAGCGGTCGTCAGAACTCGAACGGGTCCAGGTGCAACTGGCTGTCGGGGACGTCGAGCTCGCGCAGTGTTGCCACCGCGGCCTCGACCAGCCCCGGCGGGCCGCACAGGTAGATGTCGCGGCGGCTCACGTCGGGCACCAGACCGAGCAGTCCCGGCGGGGTGAACAGCCGGCGCGGGCCGGGGTCGTTGCGCCCGCCCACGATGTAGCGGACCCAGGCGTCGCGCTGCTCGGCCAACTCCTCGAGCTCGCCGCGGAAGACCAGCTCGTCGGGGCGGCCGGCCCGGTAGATCACGATCGTGTCCGGCGGCATGTCCTCGAGCAGGGCCCGGATCGGTGCGATGCCGCTGCCCCCGGCGATCAGCAGGGCCCGGCGGCGGGTGCGGCGCTGGGCGGTGAAGACACCGAACGGCCCCTCGGCCCAGACCGGCGTGCCCGGCTTCATCTCGGCCAGCCGCTGGGTATGCCCGCCGACCGCGGTCACGGTAAGCCGCAGCCACTGCGCGTTCGGTGCGGCCGAGAGCGAGAACGGGTGCGACTGCCACCAACCGTTGCGGGTCAGGAAGCGCCACCGCATGAACTGGCCGGCCTGCGCGGGCAGCTTCTGCAGGTTCTTGCCGTCGATGTAGATCGAGAACGTGTTGCCGCCCTCGGAGACGACCTCGGCGACCTCGAAGCGGTGCCGCAGGTTGAGCCAGAGCGGTTCGATCAGGCGGCCCCAGACCAGCGCCGAGATCACCAGAGCGGTCAGACCCGGCCAGAAGTACGAGGCGAACCTGCCGCTCAGGTTGGCGCCGGTCGCGACCTGGTGGCCGTACCCGAGAAGGAGGACCAGGTAGCCGGTGAGGTGGATCAGGTGCCACAACTCGTACGGCAGCTTGGCTCTGGCCGCCCTTATCGAGATGAGGCTGATGACCACCAGGATGATGGTGGCGGCGGTAGCGCTGAGCATCTCGGGGAGGGTCGTGATGATCGTCCAGCCCTGCTCGACGACGCCGGTCTCGGCGGTGAGCGCGTAGCCGTACACGATGAGGACGACGTGGGCCAGCACGGCGACGGTCAGCGAGGTGCCGAGCCAGCGGTGCCAGCGCAGCAGGTCACGCGCGCCCACCCACTCCTCGAGCCAGCTCACCCGGCTCATCATCAGCAGCTGGATGAAGAGCAGATAGCCGCCGACCAGGCCGGTGATGCGCCCGGCGGCGAGCATCAGGCTGGCGGTGTCACTGACCTCGCCGGCCTGCGTCTCGAAGAGCCAGAGGGCGATGCTGGTGGCCAGGCCGGCGAAGAACAGCAGGACGGTGAGCAGGCGGTTGCCCGAGACGGCCTCGGCGGGGGGACGGTCGTCCGGGATGGGCGGCTGCGCGGGACCGGTCGCCTTCCAGCCGGTGGGGTCGGTCTGCGACTCGACCAGGATGTCGCTACGCCGGTAGGGATCGTCACGGTTCGGCCGGGGCTCGGAGTCGACCTCGCGCACACCCCAGCCGTCGGCGGGGCCGTCATCGCGGTCCTGATCGTCCCAATCCTCGTAGCGCTCGGCGGGGCGCGGCTGAGCGGGCCATTTCTCCTCGCCGGCGGGCGCGGAGCGCAGATCGGCGAAATACTGCGCGTCTTCGTCCGGCGCCGCGAAGCGCTGATCCTGGAACGTCTCGAACGTGGGCGGTCCCTGCGCCATGTTCTTCACCCGTTCAGCGGTCGGTCTGCGGCGTCAGCCACCCCCGCGGCGGACGTGACGGCCCGATCTCGGGGAGCCGTCTGGTTTAGGTACGCACCCGGCGGCGGCTTCGCTCAACCGGATCCGGAAAATCTCGCCGCCCCGGCCCGCGATAGGTTCGGCGCATGAGCGCCGACAATCCCGACCTGGTCACGGTGGTCGGCATCGGCGCCGGCGGGTGGGATGAAATCGGGCGTACGGGACGACGTGCGCTGACGTCCGCCCGGGTCGTGCTGGGTAACACCCGGCAACTGGACCTGTTGCCGCCGGAGGTCACGGCGTGCCGCATGACCTGGCCGTCGCCGCTGCTCGCAGCGCTGCCGGAGCTGCTCGCGGCGGATGCCGACTCGGGGCTGGCGGTGCTGGCGAGCGGCGATCCGATGTTCCACGGGATCGGGGCGACGCTGGTGCGGCTGCTGGGGGCCGATCGCGTACGCGTGTTGCCGCACCCGTCGTCGGTGGCGCTCGCGGCGGCCCGGCTGGGGTGGCCGCTGGCCACCACCGAGGTATTGAGCCTGGTGACGGCTGATCCGGCGATCGTGCGGCGGGCGCTGAACCCGGGGCGGCAACTGCTGGTGCTGGCGCGCGACGCGGGGACGCCGAGGCTCGTGGCCGCGGTCCTGACGGCGGCCGGGTACGGGTCGGCGGTGATCACGGTGCTGGAGCAGCTCGGCGGCCCCGGGGAACGGGTTGTCGCCGGGATGGCCGGGTCGTGGGAGCAGCCGCCCGGGGACGCGCTCAACGTGATCGCGATCGAGTGCGGGGTGTCCGGACCATCGACGGCGATCGTGCCGGGGCTGGCCGACTCGGCGTACGAGACCGATGGACAGCTCACCAAGCGTGAGGTGCGGGCGGTGACGCTGGCCGTGCTGGCGCCGGTGCCGGGCGAGCTGCTGTGGGACGTGGGTGCGGGGTCGGGCAGCATCGGGATCGAGTGGATGCGCAGCCATCCGACCTGCCGGGCGGTGGCGGTGGAGTCGTCCGCGGATCGCGTGGCGACCATTGCGGCGAACGCGACATCTCTCGGTGTTCCAGGCCTTACGGTCGTCACCGGGCAGGCGCCGGACGCGCTGGCCGACCTGCCTACCCCCGACGCGATCTTCATCGGGGGCGGGGTGACCCGCGACGGGGTGGTGGCGGACTGCCTGGCGGCACTGCGGCCCGGCGGGCGGCTGGTGGCCAACGCGGTGACGGTGGAATCCGAGGCGGTGCTGGCGGCGGCACACGGCAAGCTCGGTGGGGAGCTGATCCGGCTATCGGTCAGCCGGGGGTCGCCGGTGGGTGGCTTCACCGGGTGGCGGACGATGATGCCGGTGACGATCTGGTCGGTGACACGGTGACGGTCCACTTCATCGGGGCCGGTCCGGGCGCGGCCGATCTCATCACCGTGCGGGGCCAGCGGCTGATCGCCGCGTCGTCGGTCTGCCTCTACGCGGGCAGTCTCGTCCCGAGGGAACTGCTCGAGTCGTGCCCGCCCGGGTGCCGCCTGGTCGACACGGCCGGTCTGACGCTCGACGAGATCACCGCCGAACTGGTGGCCGCCCACGCGGCCGGGCAGGACGTGGCCCGACTGCATTCGGGTGACCCGTCGGTATTCAGCGCGGTGGCCGAACAAATGCGGCGCCTGGACGCGGCGGGCGTCCCCTACGACGTGACGCCGGGCGTTCCGGCCTTCGCGGCGGCGGCTGCGGCGTTGTCCCGCGAGTTCACGGTTCCGGGCGTGGCGCAGACGGTGATCCTGACCCGGACGGCCGAGCGCGCGACGGCGATGCCCGAGGGCGAGGACCTGGCGACGCTGGGGGCCGGCCGCTCGACGATGGTGCTGCACCTGGCGGTCCAGCGCATCGACGCCGTCGTGGCCGAGCTGATCCCGAACTACGGTGGGGACTGCCCGGTGGCTGTGGTGGCCCGCGCGAGCCGCCCCGACGAACTGATCGTGCGGGGCACGCTCGCGGACATCACCGCCCAGGTCAAAGAGGCCGGCATCCGCCGCACCGCCGTGATCGTGGTCGGCGCCGCCCTGACCGCGTCCCAGTTCCCGGACAGTCACCTGTACTCCGCGGACCGCTGCCGCACCCCCGATGTCTGACCAAGCGCAGTCCCACCCCGCCGACCGGCCCGAGCCCAGCGCGTCCGCCGATCCCGGCCGGCCCGGCCCCTCAGCCGTCGGCTCGTCGGCGCGACGCCGGGTCCTCATTCTGGGCGGGACCGGTGAGGCGCGCGCCTTGGCCGGCACGCTTGCGGACGTCACGGTGATCTCGTCGTTGGCCGGGCGCACCTCCTCTCCCCTGCTGCCCGCCGGCGAGGTGCGCGTCGGCGGGTTCGGTGGGGCTCGCGGACTGGCCGACTATCTGCGGGCGGAACGCATCGACGTGCTGGTCGACGCGACGCACCCGTTCGCCGCCCGGATCAGCGACAACGCGGGGATGGCGTCGGCCGCGACCGGGGTGCCGCTGGTCGTGTTGAGACGGCCGGGATGGACCGAGCAGCCGGGGGACGCGTGGTATCGCGTGCCGGATCTGGGGGAAGCCGCCGCCCTGCTCCCCCAGCTCGGCCACCGCGTTTTTCTGACGACCGGACGGCAGGGCATCGCCGCCTTCGCCGAGGTCGACGCGTGGTTTCTGACGCGCTCGGTCGAGCCGCCGGAGCCGCCGATGCCCCACCGGATCGAGGTGCTGCTCGATCGGGGACCGTTCACACTCGACGGTGAGCGGCGACTGCTCGCCGAGCACCAGATCGACGTGCTGGTCAGCAAGGACAGCGGCGGGACCGGCGCGAAGCTGGTGGCGGCGCGGGAGCGCGGACTCCCGGTCGTCATGGTGGATCGCCCGCCCGCCCCGACGACGGCACACGCCGTGGCATCCGTCACGGAGGCGGTCGAGCAGGTGATGAGCCTGGGCAGCCGAGGAAACACCCGGCCGGGCAGCGGATCAGGCCGGGGCGCGGACCCGTCCGGCGTGCCCCGGCATCGGCAGCAGGACCAGACCGGCGGGCGCCGGACTCAGCCCACGACCGGCTTCCAGCCACTGGGTGAAGCCGGAGAGATACGCGTACGCCTCGGTCTGGGCCAGCAGGGCGCGCAGAAACGTGGCTATCAGGGGCGCGTTGCCGCCGAAGACACGCAGGTCGAGGAACGGGTCGGCGGCTCTCAGTTCACGCCACCCGAAGCACGCTCCACAAGCGACCACGAGACCGAGCTGCCAGAGCTCGCCGATCGACGGGCTCATCCAAACTGAATAAGTTATTGGCCCAGGAGCCAGCGGTGCGGCGCGGCAAGCTTGCGGGCCGCCGTCGGCCCCCACGACCCGGGCGCGTAGACGGCCAGCTTGGGCGGGTCGTCGAGCAACGGCCCGACCACCTTCCAGGTAGCGCTCAGCCCGTCCGGTCGGGTGAACAACGAGCGATCCCCCAGCAGTACGTCGTTGAGCAGCCGCGCATAGGGCGGCAACGGCTCCCCGTTCGGCAGTTCGTCCAGCGGCAACCGCACCGAGGCGGGCTCCACCCCCAGCGCCACCCCGGGCCGCTTCACCAGCAGCGACAGGTCGATCGTCCCGTCCCCGGCGAGGTCGAACGTCACCACGTTGGCCTGCTGCGGCAGCTCACCCATCGGGTGCGTCGGCGTCTTGAGCACCAGGCTCACGACCTGCCGGCTCTCCGTCAACCGCTTGCCCGTACGCAGCAGGAACGGCACTCCACGCCAGCGCGGGTTGTCGATCCAGAGCTTCGCCGCCACGTACGTATCGGTCGTCGATCCTCGCTTGACGCCCGGGATCTGCCGGTAGCCCCGATATTGCCCGAGCACGACCTCGGCCGGGTCCAGCGGGCGGAACGACCGGATCACCCGCTCCCGGGCGGACTGCAGGTCGGTCGCCCCCAGACTGGCCGGCGGCTCCATCGCGACCTCGGCGGCCACCTGGAACAGGTGCGTGACCAGCATGTCGAGCACTGCCCCGGTGGCGTCGTAGAACCCGGCCCGCTGCTCCACCCCGAGCGTCTCCGGCACGTCGATCTGCACGCTCTCGATGTGCTTGCCGTTCCACAGGGCCGCGAGAGCCTCGTTGGCGAAGCGCGCCACGTGCAGGTTCTGCGTCGCCTCCTTGCCGAGGAAGTGGTCGATCCGGTAGACCTGATCCTCCGCGAAAACCCGGTGCACCACCCGATTCAGCGAACGGAACATCGACGGGGAGGTGCCGAACGGCTTCTCGTAGACGACCCGTGAGCCGGCCGCCAACCCGTACGCTCCGAGTGCCTTGGTCGTCTCCTCGAACGCGCTCGGCGGGATCGCCAGGTAGTGCACGAGCTGGCTTTGCCCCCGGACGGAATCGATCACTTCGAGAAGCGAGCCGGGGTCGTCCGTGCGGAAACCGCCGCCCGCGAAGCGCAACCGTGCGGCGAACTCCTTCCACGGACCGGACGAAGGCGCCGGCCCGAACTCCTCGAGCGCCTCCTTCACGTGCTTGCGGAAATCCTCGTGCGAGAGGTCACCGCGGCCGTCACCGATCAGGAACCACTCCTTCGGCAGCAGTCCCTGAATCGCCAACGTGTAGAAGGCGGGCAGCACCATCCGCCGCGCCAGGTCGCCGGTCGCCCCGAAGAGCACGAATACGGTGGGGCCGGGAGTCTTCGCCATGATTCGGTGGTGCCCGGGCGGGACCCGCTTCACACCGGCTGTGACGACCGGAACGTCCCCCGGTAGGCCCGCGCGACAGTGCCGACTGGAGGCCCTCAGACGAAGGCCTCCGACACAACTGACAGCACCGGAGGTCCCGCACCCGCTGTCGGATCTGCCCGCTGGAACGGGACCCGTTGCGGGGAACCGGCGAGTCCCGTTCGACGGGTCTTCGTCCGCCGCTCGGATCAAGCAGATGCGGACGCCGAACCTCGGAGCTGCCGGAGGTGCAACCTGTAGGCCGCTCCACTGACCGGAAAACAATCACCTTGACCAGGCAAGTTTTAGCCGCCCTCGGCCTGGTGACGATGGTGAGGGCTGGGATGTGCAGGGGGTGTCGGGCTATGCGGCTTGGGTCAGGGTGACGGTGTAGCCGAGGGCTTCGAGTTGGCGGACGTGGTTACGGGTGGCGCGGGAGTTATCGATGCGGTTGCGGTGGTGGTCTTCGCCGAGGTCGTGGAAGCGGGTGGTGGGGTCATTGAGTAGGTGCCAGATGATGACGAGGATGGAGCGGGCCACCGAGA
>Ga0247781_1000047_pt1 | contig 32543 bp, 29 predicted proteins | sample UWRJL184509B5_FD_179922 | JGI IMG/M metagenome (GOLD analysis project Ga0247781, IMG submission 179922) | Plant litter microbial communities from Arlington Agricultural Research Station in Wisconsin, United States - UWRJ-L184-509B-5 | ecosystem: Environmental > Terrestrial > Plant litter >...
CTCGGCCCAGCGCCCGAGCGCCGAGGCCGAGGCCGAGGAGCAGGAAGAGCGCCCCGAACGCTGATCGGCACGTTCGGTTATGGACTGACGGACGTCAGAGTTTTACCGTCGGTGATGCGCGGTTCGTCCGGGCCGCGCTCCGACGGGAGGCGTCGCATGGGCGAGTTCGTGGGACGCCGCGCCGAGCTGCGCGAGTTGCTCGGGGCGGCCGACCGCCCCGGGCTCGTCGTGCACGGCGCCGGGGGGATCGGCAAGAGCCGCCTCGTGGCCGAGTTGCTCCGCCGCCTGGAGCAGGAGAAAGTCGCCGGGCTGACCGTCCGGGTGCCCGGCTCGGCCACCGCCGCCGAGGTGATCACCGCTCTCGGTGAGCCCCGTCCGGTCCCGGAACCGATCATGCTGGTGGTCGACGATTTCGCGACGGTGCTGCGGGCGGGTGCGGCCGGCCGGGCCGAACCGATCGACGCCGGCCTGGCCGGGTTCCTCTGCGCCTGGGTCCGCGAGCCCGGGCCGCGCCGCCTGGTGGTCACCAGCCGCCACCCGTTCGCCCTGCCCGGCAACGCCCACCGCCGCCTTGTCGAGCTGCATCTCGGCCCGCTCACGCTCGGCGACGCGGGCCTGCTGATGGGCCCGGGGCCGGGCTTCGCCGCGCTCACCGGCGAGCAGCGGACGCGTGCCTGGGGCTTCTGCGGCGGCCAGCCGCGGGCGCTGGAATACCTGGACACGCTGCTCGACGTGGGCGAGGCCGACTTCACCGAGCTGGCCGAGCGTCTCGAACACGTCCTGGCCGACAACGGCGTCCGCCACCCCGCTCGCTGGGCGACCTGCCTCGACGCGGCCAATCCGGAGGAGGCGGTGGCCGGCCGCACGCTGGCCGAGGCGATCACCACGATCGTCGACGACGTGCTGGTCCACGACCTGCTCGAGGTGCGCTACCTCGCCTACCGGGCGGGCGACACGGCCCACCGGCTCGGCGACGACGCGGAGGCCGCCCGCCACCACCGCCGGGCGCTCGCCGTCGACGCGACGCTGGGCCGGCGGGCCGGGCTGGCCGGCTGGGACCGCCTGGGGCTGATGGCAGGGCCGGGGGACGAGGGCGACGGTGGGGACCCGGCCGAGGTCGAGCGCCACCTGCGGCAGACCCTGGCCGTTGACGCCGAGCTCGGCAACCGCGCCGGGATGGCGTCCGGCCTGCACCGGCTCGGCCTGGTCTGCACGCTGACCGGCCGGCTCTCGGCGGCGGTGACCCTGCACTGCCGGGCGCTCGCCACCGAGCTGGCGCTGAGCTCGGCCGACGCGCCGCTCGAACTGGCCGAGCTCAGCCGGCTGCGGGCGGCGCTGGGCGACGCGGCGTTCCGGCAGGCGGCGGCCGAGGTGCTGCCGGAGGAGTCGATGAGCGGCCTGGCCCGGATGCTCGACAACTTCGTCACCGCCACCGGGAACCGTTACAACTGAAGCTGGTTCTGGATCGCGGTGAGCAACTGGATCTTGCTGAACGGCTTCTCGACGAGGGTGACGCCCGGCGCGAGAGTGCCCTGCGAGGCGAGCACCGGCCGGGCGTAACCCGACATGAAGAGCACCTTGGTGTCGGGGCGGTGCTCGGTCAAGCGGTCCGCGAGGTCTCGGCCCAGCATGTGCGGCATGACCACGTCGGTGAGCAGCAGGTCGATGGGGCCCTCGTGGGCCTCGGCCAGCGCCAGCGCCGACAGTCCGTCCTCGGCGATCAGCACCTCGTGGCCGGCGCCGAGCAGGATCCGGTGCAACACCCCGCGCAGTGCCGGCTCGTCCTCGACGGCCAGGATCGTGCCGCGGCGGGCGCCGGTGAGCGTGACCTCGGCCGGTTGTTCCACGGTGGTCGGTGCGGCGTCGGTGGCCGGCAGCAGGATCGTGAACGTGGTGCCCATGCCCTGTTCGGAATAGATGTGCAGGTCACCACCGGCGGCCGTGACGATGCCGTAGACCGTGGCCAGGCCCAGCCCCGTGCCCTGCCCGGCCGGTTTGGTCGTGTAGAACGGTTCGAATGCCCGTTCGATCACCTCGGGCGGCATCCCGGTGCCGGTGTCGCTGACCCGCAGCCGTACGTAGCGTCGGGTGTGCAGGTGCGGGCGCCCCGAGGCGTAGTCGTCGTCCACGTCGACCAGCCCGGTCTCGATGCTCAGGTCGCCGCCGCGCGGCATCGCGTCCCGCGCGTTCACCGCCAGGTTGACCAGCACCTGGTCGATCTGGCCGGGGTCGGCGGTCACCGCCGGCAAGACCTCGGCCAGACCGACGGAGAGAGTGATGTGCTCGCCGATCGAGCGCCGCAGGATCTGTTCGATGTCGAGGACCACGTCGTTGAGGTTCAGCGGACGCGGGCGCACCACCTCGCGCCGCGCGAACGCGAGCAGCTGGTGGGTGAGGTCGGCCCCGCGCTGGGCGGCCTTGGTGATCTGGGCCGCGTCGCCGGCGATCTCGTCCAGCCCGGCGTCAGCGGCGGACTCGGCGATGAACGTCGCGTAGTTGGCGATCACCGCGATCAGGTTGTTGAAGTCGTGCGCCACCCCGCCGGCGAGCTGCCCCAGACCCTCCAGCCGCTGAGTGCGCTGCAACTGGGCGTCCAACCGGGCCCGCTCGGCCTCGGCCCGCAGCTGCCGCAGACCTTCCTCGGCCCGTACGCGCTCGGTGATGTCCCGGATCACCGCGCAGCGCAACTGGCCCTCGTCGGTCGGCAGAATGCTTACCGACACCTCGACCGGGACCGTGCTGCCGTCCCGCCGCCGCGCCAGCGTGGGCGCGGCCTCGGGGTCGAGCTCACTGCCGGGTACGGGCACCGGCTCGGACAACGGCGCGGAGAGCAGGTCACCGATCGGGCGGCCGATCAGGCCGGTGCGGGTCTCGCCGAAGAGCTGCTCGGCCTGGGTGTTGGCCAGCGCGATGACGTCGTCGTCGCCGACCCCGACGAAGGCGTCCGGCGCCGCCTCGAGCAGGGCCTGCAGGCTCGACTCGAGTCGCTCGCGGTCCCCGACGGCGCGGGCGATCACGGTCAGGCCGAGCAGCCGCCCGTCGTCGAAGAGCGGGGACATGGTGAGGGTGACCAGGATCCACCGGCCGTCGCGGTGCCGGCGCTGGGTGCGGAAGCGTTCCAGCCGGGCGCCGGCCTCGATCAGAGTGAGCATCTCGCGCTGGTCGCCGCGCCGATCGGGCGGGACGAGGAGGTCGGCGCTGCGCCCGACGATCTCGCCGGCCGCCCAGCCGAGCAGCTTCTCGGCGGCCGGGTTCCAGGTCAGGATGATGAAGTGGGGGTCGACGGTGTAGATCGCGTCGTGGGCGGAGTGCACCAGGACGTCCAGCAGGGGCGTGGGGCCGGCCTGCCGGGTAGATCCGTACGTTCCGCCCATATCCCGACCACCTTAGCGATTTCGGTGGGTTGCCCGGGGCGCTTTGCCTACGCTCGCTGCATGAACATCCTGGGGGAGCAGGCAGTGGTGCTGCCCGAGGTCGACCCGCAGCGGCCCAGTGTGTCCCGCATCTACAACTTCCTGCTGGGCGGCCGGCACAACTTCGCCGTCGATCGGCAGGCCGCGACCGCCGCCCGCGCGGCCATGCCCGAACTGCCCGCGATCCTGCGGCTCAACCGACAGTTCCTGAGCGAGGCCGTACGGCTGTCGGTCGAGGCGGGCATCGACCAGTTCCTCGACCTGGGCTGCGGTATTCCGGCCCCCGGCAACACGTACGACGTGGCCCGCCGCCTGCTGCCCGAGAGCCGCGTGGTCGGCGTCGACATCGAGCCGGTCGCCTTCGTGCACGGGCGGCGGCGCCTCGACGGCGATCCGACGGCCGACGTGCTCTTCGCCGACCTGCTGGACGCCGGAGAGGTGCTCGCGTCCCCGCCCGTACGCCGCTTGATCGATCTTGATCGTCCGGTCGGCCTGATCCTCGTGTCGGTGGCCCACTTCATCACCGACACCGACCGGCTCGTCGCGGCCCTCGACGTCTATCGCGCGGCTGTGCCCCCGGGCAGCCTGCTCGCGCTCAGCCACGCCAGCCGCAAGCGAAATTCGCCCCGGGTCGAGCAGGTGCGGCGTGTCTACCACAACACCACCGCCCCGATGGTCGCCCGGGATCCCGACGAAACGGTCGCGCTCTTCGGCGGCTGGCCGCTGCTGGAACCGGGCGTACGAAGTTTCGGGGAATGGTGTTCCGTGCCCGGCCGGCAGTGCGAGAGCGGTACCGCCGAGACCGCGTTCCTCGTAGGGGTGGCGCGAAAACCTCATGAGTGAATCGGCACATGTAGGACTTTATGGGCGCATGCTGGACGACAGAGCTGGCTGAAGAGCAGTGTCCCCCGACCCGCGGAGCGAACATGCCCGTAGTACTCATCGCCGAGGACGACGAAGACATCGCCCTGATCTTGACCCGCCTGCTCAATCGCGCCGGGTATTCGGTGCTGCACGCGCCCGACGGGCGGAAGGCGTTCGAGGTGGCGGTGGTGAACAAGCCCGACGTGGTGCTGACCGACCTCGGGATGCCCCGGATGGACGGCCTCGAACTGACCCGGGCGATCCGGGAGCACGCGGAGCTGCGGAACACCCCGATCGTCATGCTCAGCGGCCATCTGCACCCGGGCGACAGCGCGCCGATCGCCGCCGGGGTCTGCGTGGTGCTGCTCAAGCCCTGCCCCAACGACAAGCTGCGCGAGGTCGTCAACGACCTGGCCGACCTCGGCGCGCACGGGCACCGCGGCGCCGACAGCCCCTGCCCTGCGCGATGGCCCGTATCCGCCTGATTGTCCGCCCGCCGCGGCGATCTTCTCGAGCACTGGCGATGTCGGCCAGCCGGTCCGGGACCTCGTCCTCCCGAGTGCGCTCCAGGCGCTCCATCCTGCTTCCCCGTGACAGTCGCGGGGGCGTGTTCGCGGCTTCGACGGCCGAGTGGCCAGGCTCTTCACGCAGACTCCTACGGTGCCGCCACGATATGCCGATTCAGCTGGAGTGGCACAACGACCCGCGCGCACCGGCGCCGCCTTCGACCTAGCCGGCCCGGCGGTTCGAAGTCGCCGAGCGGGCATGGGCTTAGGGTTTGGCGATGGACACCGCGGACGACGGCACGCGCACGGCGCGGTCCCTCACCGACTGGCTGGAGACGCTGCACTTCGCCGACCTGACCCACGACCAGGCGACGACCCGGATCGTCGAGGCGATCGCGGACTGGGGCGACGACCGGGGCTGGCGGGTCTATCGGCGCGCGCCCAGTGTGTTCCCGCTGCCACCGTCGCTGCGTGGTCACTCGGTGCTCGATGTCGCCTGCGCCCGCCCCGACGGGCCGCCCATCGCGGTCGAGGTGGACCGGCTCGACCGGCCGCGTACGGTCGACAAGCTGCTCGCCGAGGCCGCCGCCGGGCGGGTCGCGATCTGGGTGCGCTGGGGAGCCGGGCCGTTCACGCCACCACCACTGCCTGTGCACATGGTGACCCGCGCGGCAGTCCGGCGGTCCGGCGTCTGGCACACCGTCGCCGACCGGCCCCCGCCCGCGCACTCCGACGCACCGATCGAGAACTCGGCCCCCGACGAACTGCCGTGGGGCGGCACCGAATGAGGAGAGGTTCACCATGAGCGAGAGCGAGTCCCCACAGAGACGCGCGTGGCGCGTGACCGAGCCGATCCACGCCATGATCTATTTCGTTCCCGAGGCGCCGGAACGCTACGCGGCGCTGGGCGTCGGCCCCCAGGACGGCTACTTCGCCTCCCGTGCGGCCGCGTTCGGCGAGTGCGGTCCCGGCGTCGTGGCCGCGACCTTCTACAACTTCAACCCCGACCTGGTCGCCCGCGCACTGCCGGCGGTCTGGGAGTCCACGACGTCCGACGCGATGGTCGAGGCGCGACTGTCGGCCGTCGACGCCGCACTCACCCGCGGTCTCGGCGCCGCGGTGCTCGACTCGTCTGAGGTGGCCGAGGCGGCCGAGCTGGCTCGCCAGGCAGCCGAGGCGGCGACCGCCTGGCCGCAGGGCCGCCCGATCTTCGCCGCGCACGCCGAACTGCCCTGGCCGGAACAGCCGCATCTGGTGCTCTGGCACGCCCAGACACTGCTGCGCGAGTTCCGCGGCGACGGACACGTGGCGACGCTGGTCGCCGCCGGCATCGGCGGGATCGAGGCGCTGATCCTGTACGTCGCGTCGGGCCAGGCGGACGAGCGGTTCCTGCGGGTCAGCCGTGGCTGGCGCCGGGACGCGTGGGCCGCGGCCGTCGACCGGCTCCGCGACCGGGGCCTGCTGGACGCCGAGGGCACGCTCACCGACTCGGGCCGGGCGCTGCGCGTCGAGGTCGAGGCGACCACGGACCGGCTGGCCGCGCCGGCCTACGACGTTCTGGGCGACGAGGATTGCGTACGTCTCGCCGAGCTGACCCGGCCGTTGAGTCGCACCCTGGTCAAGGCCGGCCTGCTCACCCCGCGCCTGCCTGGTGCCGCGTCATGACCGTCGGCGACGCGCCCCGGCTCGCCACCCACCCGGCGACGTGGTGGGCGCAGTTCTTGGCCGTCAGCGACAAGTTCGACACGGCATCGGTGGCCGAGGCGCTCGCGGACGAGATCACTCCGCGGATCTCGTCGCGACTGCTCCGGCGCGAGTCGGAGCTGGCCGCCGACACGGTGGTGCGCCACCTGAGCAAGCCGTCGAACAGTGAGCTCGCTGAACGCGCCGTCCGGGCGGTGGAGCGGCTGGTCGCGACTGTGGCGCGGCTTGCTGAGAGGTCCACGGCCGAAGGGGGTTTGGCGGAGGCGTACGCGCTCTGCGCTGTCCTGCATGGCCGTTACGCCGAGGCGGCAGCCGCGGCGGAGCCGTTCGTCGGGACCGAGCCACTGCTGAGGGTTTTCGTGGCGGGGTTGCGGCTGGAACGCTTCGACATGGGGTTGGCCGTCCGGTTGCTGTCTGCCGGGCAGAGTCCCGAGGCGGCGGTCAGGTCGGGTCTGGCGGTCGGCGGCTATGGGTGGTGGCCGGAGTGGCTGCTCCAGGTCGTGGGGGAGCGAGCTCTGGCGGGGATGCTCGACGCCGAGACGATCCGGGCGCTGGACCAGTGTGCTTACGCCGACCTTTCGCCGACCCAGGCTCGTGTCGCGCGGCGGTTGCTCGGCCGTGAGGTCGATCTGGTGGAGGGCACGGCGCAGCGGCTTGAGAGCTTGGGCGCGTTGGCGGCTGCGCGAAAGTTGCGCGACGGTGATTTGACCGCGGTCGCGTTGGCCGCTCGGATGGTGCCTCTGTAAGGGGTTCGGGGGACCGCGGGGGCCGCTGCCCCCGAACCCGGCCATCGCGTCGGTCAGTCTCAGGCGCCGCCCTCGGTGAGAGTCACAGTCGCAGCCTGGAAACCAGCCCCGTTGACATCCACCCCGGACCCCTTGGCCGCTGTGATCGCCTGGTTGATGTAGTCGTTGGTGAACGCCAACCCCTCGGGCGCCTTCTTGAGCACCGTGTCCCCCGTCTGGTTCTTGGTGGTCAGGGAGATGTCCACCGTCTGCTTCCATGCCGTGTCGTCGACCACTCCGACCCCACCCGCGGCCGGCCAGATCAGCTTGTTGACTTCGTTCATCTGCCACAGTTGGTGGCTCTTGCCGAGCTTCGAGCCCTTGGCCACCACCAGATCACGGCACTTCTCCGCGTTGTCGCGGCAGAACGCCCACCCCTGGATCGTGGCCGTCAGGAACTTCACGGTCTGCTGCTGGTAGTTCGGGTCGTTCAGCTTTTCGGTGTTGGCCCACACCGCGTCCTGCAGCATCGACGAGCCCTCGGTCTTCCAGTCGATGATCGAGAAGTCGTCCGCCGTGTAGAGCTTGCCCGTCGCCGGGTTCTTCGCCTCCAGCAGTTGGGCGTACTCGTTGTAGCTCATCGCCTGGGCCGCGTCGATCTCCTTCTTGAGCAACGCTTGCATGTCGAACTGCTGCTGCACCAGGGTGACGCCCTTGCCAGGGTCGATGCCGGCCTTCGTCATTCCGGCGAACAGTTCGTACTCGTTGCCGAAGCCCCAGTTTCCGACCTTTTTGCCCTTCAGGTCGGCGGCCTTGGTGATGCCGCTGTCCTTCCACGCCACCTGGTAGGTCCCGGACCGGCCGAAGATCTGGCCCACGTCGGTGATGCCGGCTCCCTGCTCGCGGGAGGCGAGCGCCTTCGGCACCCAGGCCACGGCGTAGTCGGCCTTGCCCTGCGCGAGGACCGTCTGCGGCACGATGTCGACGCCGCCTTCGAGCAGGTCGACGTCGAGGCCTTGTGCTTTGTAGAAGCCCTGGTCGACGGCGGCGATGTAGCCGGCGAACTGGGCCTGGTAGAACCACTGGAGCTGCAGTTTGATCGGGGTGAGGGCGCCGCCGCTGCCGCCGGGGGCGGGGGTGACGCTCGCCGGGTCGGCGGTGCCGCAGCCGGAGAGGACAAGCACGGAAGTTGCCGCGATAGCGGTAAATATCCGGAGCCGTCGTCGCATCGAGATCCTCCAAGGGGGAGTGAAAAAGGCGAAATTCTCAGGCGATGAGCCGTGTACGCCACGGCATCGCCAAGCGCTCCACCAGGAGCGTGGTGAGATAGAAAGCGAGTCCCAGCAGGCAGGCGCCGACCACGAAGGCCCAGGCACGGGGGTAAGCGGTGAACGACGCGGCGGAGGTGATCCGCGAGCCGAGCCCGTTCTGCAGGCCGCCGAAGTACTCGGCGACGACTGCGGCGATCACGGCCAGCGACGACGCCTGCCGCAGGCCGGTGAAGACGTGGGGGAGCGCGCCGGGCAGCCGTACCTTCACCGCGAAGGTCCAGCCGCTCGCCGCGTACGTGTGCATCAGTTCCTGGTGGATCGGGTTCACCTCGCGCAGGCCGCGCAGGGTGTTGATGAAGACCGGGAAGAAGACGATGATGCCCGCCACGAGTCGGCGGGGGATGCTGCTCGTCGACTCGAACATGTTGTTGAGCAGGGGGGCGAGCGCGATGATGGGGAGCGCGTTGAGGACCGCGGCGAACGGGATCGACACCTCCGCCAGCGGCCGGAAACGGCTCGCCGCCAGCGCCGCGAGCACGCCGACGACGGTGCCGCCGACCAGGCCGATCAGCGCGTTCTCGCCGCTGGCCAGGGCGGCCTCCCAGACGTTGCGGCGCTGCTCGACCAGTTCGTCCCAGATCGCCGAGGGGGCGGGAAGGATGAACGGGGCGATCCGGCCGGCGGTGACGGTGAGCTGCCAGGCGGCGATCGCGACGAGGCCGAAGACCACCGGGGGCAGAATCGCTCGGGCCCATCTCATGGGGTGCTCTTCACGGGGGTGCCGCGCAGGGCCTGGCGCACTTCGGTGATCCGGTCGAAGTAGGTCGGGGACTGGCGCCCGGCGTCGTCGCGGCTCGGCAGGTCGACCGCGATCGAGGCGGTGATGCGGCCGGGGCGTGGGGACATCACGACGACGCGGTCGGAGAGGAAGACCGCCTCGGAGATGGAGTGGGTGACGAAGACGGTACTGGTGCCGGTCTGGGCACAGATGGCCAGCAGTTCGGCCTGCAGACGTTCGCGGGTCATCTCGTCGAGTGCGCCGAACGGCTCGTCCATCAGCAGCAGCGGTGGCTGCACGGCGAGAGCGCGGGCGATCGCGACGCGCTGCTGCATGCCGCCGGAGAGCTGCGCGGGGTAGTGGCCGGCGAAATCGCTCAGTCCGACGAGTGCCAGCATCTGGTCGGCCTTCGTCCGGCGCTCGGCTCGGGACAGGCCGCGCAGTTCGAGCGGCAACTCGACGTTCTTGAGGACCGTGCGCCACTCGAAGAGGCCGGACTGCTGGAAGGCGATCCCGTACGCCTGCTCCTTGCGGGCCGTGCCGGCCGACTTGCCGACGACGGTGACCGTGCCGGTGGTGGGCGGGATCAGGTCAGCGATCAGGCGCAGCAGCGTGCTCTTGCCGCAGCCGGACGGGCCGATCAGCGACACGAACTCGCCGTCGCCGACCGTCAGGTCCACGTCGGACAGGGCGACGACCTCGTCCGTACGGCCGGGGTGGAAGACTTTTGTCACCTTGTCGACGACGACGGCGCTCATCTCGCCACTCCGCTTCGCTCGGTGGCGCTCTGGGGGAATCCGCTGTGCCCGGTGGTCACAGGGTCACCACCGCCACGTGCCGGCGGTGCCGCATCAGGGGCAGCTCCAAGAGGCTGACCAGGCCGGCGACGACCAGGCCCAGCAGGGCCGCCCCCAGCATCGCGGTATAGACCTTCGCGGGGTCCGAGGTGGCCTCGCGGGAGTACTCGATGATGAGGCGGCCGATGCCACCGCGGGTGCCGGTGGAGATCTCGCCGACGACCGCGCCGACCACCGCCGCCGCGCCGGCCAGGCGCAGCGCCGGGAAGAGGTAGGGCAGCGACGCCGGGAAGCGCAGTTTGACCAGGGTGCGCCACCAGCCGGCGGCGTAGCTGTGCATCAGCTCGACCCCGGCCGAGGCCGGCGACTGCAGACCCCGCAGCAGGCCCACGGCGACCGGGAAGAAGGCCAGGTAGGCGGCGATCAGCGAAACCGTCATCCATTCCGGCCAGAGCACGTTCCAGCCGGCCACCAGCGGCGCGAGCGCGACCAGGGGGACCGTCTGGGAGAGGATCACGTACGGCAGGAGCCCGCGCTCGACGAGGCCGAAGCGCTGCATGAGCGCCGCCAGCACCAGGCCGACCAGCGCGCCGATGACGAAACCGACCGCGGTGCTGCCGAGCGTGAACAGGCACGCGCTCAGCACCACGATCCAGACCGGCCGCCCGCCCGTGAGTTCCGGGCGGCCGAGCCGTTGCAGCACCGTCCAGAGGTGCGGCATGGAGAGGTCGTCGGCGCGCGGCAGGACGCGGACGCCGAGCAGCACCGTCCCGTCGGGGCTGCCCACGGCCTTGTAGCCTTCCCAGAGCACCACCCAGAACGCGACGCCCAGCAGCACGTACCGGGCTCTCCTCACGACATCGCCGGGATGACGTGATCGCCGTACGCTCGGAGGGTTTCCTCCTTGGCGTCGTGCTGCAAGTAGACCGCGAACTGGTCGACCCCCAGCGAGCGCAGCTCCTCGAGCCGCTCGAGGTGGTTCTCGACCGGGCCGAGGACGCAGAACCGGTCGACCACCTCGTCGGGCACGAACGCGGTGTGCGGGTTGCCCGCCCGCCCGTGCTCGGCGTAGTCGTAGCCCAGCCGGCCCTTGATGTAGTCGGTCAGCACCTGCGGGACCGTGCCGTCGCCGCCGTAGCGGGCGACGATGTCGGCCACATGGTTGCCGACCATGCCGCCGAACCAGCGGGTCTGCTCCCGCTGGTGGGCCAGGTCGTCGCCGACGTAGGCCGGAGCGGCCACGCAGAACTTGATGGCCATCGGGTCGCGGCCCGCCTTCTCGGCCGCGCGCCGCACCGCCCCGATCATCCAGGCGGCGATGTCGGGGTCGGCGAGCTGCAGGATGTACCCGTCGCCGACCTCGCCGGTCAGGGCCAGAGCCTTCGGTCCGTACGCGGCGACCCACACCTCGAGGCTGCTGCCGGGCGCCCAGGCGAACTGCTGTTCCGTGCCGCGCAGGGTCACCTTCTCCCCGTTGGCCAGCCCGCGGATGACCCCGATCGCCTCGCGGAGCTGGGCCAGCGACTGCGGCTGCGCGCCGAGCACGCGCAGCGCCGAGTCACCCCGACCGATGCCGCAGATCGTCCGGTTGCCGTACATCTCGTTGAGGGTCGCGAACATCGAGGCGAGCACCGTCCAGTCCCGGGTTCCCGGGTTGGTGACCATCGGCCCGACGATCACCCGTTCGGTCTCGTCGAGGATCTTCGAGTAGATGACGAACGGCTCCTGCCAGAGCACGTGCGAGTCGAAGGTCCAGACGTGGCTGAACCCGGCCGCCTCGGCCTGCTTGGCCAGCTCGACCACCGCCAGGGCGGGCGGGTTGTTCTGGAGTACCACTCCGATGTCCATCCGGCCGCCTAGAGGAGATATTCGGAGAGGGCGCGGGGGACGTACTGGCCGCGGCCGGCGCGACCGGTGTACTCGCCGGCGCGGCTGATCACCTCGCCGCGGGACAGCACGGTGTCGACCTTGCCGTCGATCTCCCAGCCCTCCCAGGCGGAGTGGTCCAGGTTCATGTGGTGGGTCTCGACGCTGATCCGGGTGCGCCCGTTCGGGTCGTAGAGCACGATGTCGGCGTCCGAGCCGGGCGCGATGACGCCTTTGCGCGGGTAGAGGCCGAACATGCGGGCCGGCGTGGTCGCGATGGTCTCGACCCAGCGGGCCAGCGACAGCTTGCCGTCGACCACGCCTTGGTAGAGCAGGTCGACGCGGTGCTCGACGCTGCCGATGCCGTTCGGGATCTTGGAGAAGTCGCCCAGGCCGAGCTCCTTCTGGTCCTTCATGCAGAACGGGCAGTGGTCGGTCGAGACCACCGACAGGTCGTTGGTGCGCAGGCCCTGCCACAGGTCGGCGTGGTGGCTCTCGTTCTTGCTGCGCAGCGGCGTCGAACAGACCCACTTGGCGCCCTCGAAGCCGGGGGCGCCGAGCTGGTCCTCGAGCGTCAGGTAGAGGTACTGCGGGCAGGTCTCGGCGAAGACGTTGCGCCCCAGGTCACGGGCGGCCTTAACTTGCTCGAGGGCCTTGGCGGCGCTCAGGTGCACGATGTAGAGCGGGCAGTCGGCGGCCACACTGGCCAGCCAGATCGCCCGGCTGGTGGCCTCGGCCTCGAGCTCCTGCGGCCGGGTCAGGCCGTGGTGGATCGGGTCGGTCTCGCCGCGTTCGAGGGCCTGCTTGACCAGGACGTCGATGGCCGGCCCGTTCTCGGCGTGCATCATGATCATGGCGCCGTTGTCGCGCGCCTTCTGCATCGCCCGCAGGATCTGGCCGTCGTCGGAGTAGAAGACCCCGGGGTACGCCATGAAGAGTTTGAAGCTCGTGATGCCCTCGGTGGAGACGAGCTGGTCCATCGCCTTGAGTGCGTCGTCGTCCACGCCGCCCAGGATCATGTGGAAGCCGTAGTCGATGTGGCAGTTGCCCTCGGCCTTGGCGTGCCAGGCGGCCAGCCCGTCCTGCACGACCTCGCCGTAACGCTGCACCGCGAAGTCGATGATCGTGGTGGTGCCGCCGATCGCCGCGGCCCGGGTGCCGGTGTCGAAGGTGTCGCTGGCCGCGGTGCCGCCGAACGGCAGCTCCATGTGGGTGTGGGCGTCGACCGCCCCCGGGATCACGTATTTCCCGGTGGCGTCGATGACCTCAGGCCCCTCCGTGGGGCCACGGCCCGGCGCGAAGACGGCCGCGATCGTCTCGCCCTCGATGAGCACGTCGGCCGGCGTCGCGCCGGTCGGTCCGACGACCGTCCCGCCCTTGATCAGGATGCTCACGGAGTCACCAGCCCGTCGTACGAGTCGGGGCGGCGGTCGCGGTAGAACTGCCATCGGTCGCGGACCGTGGCGAGCAGACCGAGGTCGAGGTCGCGGATGATCAGCTCGGGCTCGTGGGTGTCGCCGACGTCGCCGACGAACTTGCCCTCGGGGTCGACGAAGTAGGTCTGACCGTAGAAGTCGTTGTCGCCGAGCGGCTCGACGCCGACCCGGTTGATCGCGCCGACGAAGTATTCGTTGGCCACGGCGCTGGCCGGCTGTTCGAGCTGCCACAGGTAGCTGGAGAGGCCCCGGCTGGTCGCCGACGGGTTGAAGACGATCTTGGCGCCGGCCAGTCCGAGCGCCCGCCAGCCCTCGGGGAAGTGCCGGTCGTAGCAGATGTAGACGCCGATGCGGCCGACCGCCGTGTCGAAGACGGGGTAGCCGAGGTTGCCGGGGCGGAAGTAGAACTTCTCCCAGAAGCCGCTGACCTGGGGAATGTGGTTCTTGCGGTACTTGCCGAGGTAGGAGCCGTCGGCGTCGACGACCGCCGCGGTGTTGTAGAGGACGCCCTCCTGCTCCTTCTCGTACATCGGGAGCACCATCACCAGGCCGAGTTCGGCCGCGAGGGCCTGGAAGCGTTCGGTGGTCGGCCCGGGGATCGACTCGGCGTACTCGTAGTAGGCGGAGTCCTGCACCTGGCAGAAGTAGGGCCCGTAGAAGAGCTCCTGGAAGCAGATCACCTTCGCGCCCTGGGCGGCGGCGTCGCGGGCGTAGTCCTCGTGCGCCTTGATCATCGATTCCTTGTCGCCCGTCCACGTGGTCTGGACGAGGGCGGCACGAATGATGTCGCTCATGTGACTGCCCCTCTCAATCGATCTCTATCGCTACGCGGGCGCGCGGGAAGCGTCCGTGATCGTGTTGTCTACTCCCCGTCATACACCCTGCGCTATACCTATGGCATCGCTCCGCTCCGCAGCGACCGCGGGGGTTGAATATCGCCTTCGGATGCCGTAGGACACTAACGACACACGTTCGGACGGACAATGGGTTGAACGTAACGGACTGTTTCGGAGAGGTAACTTGCTCGCGCTGATCACGGGGGCGGTCGACGACCGCAGCGCCCGCGGCATAGCGGCGGCCGTAAGCCGCTTGGTCACCGCCGGAGAGCTGGCGGCCGGCACCAGGCTGCCGACCGTCCGCGAGGTCGCGCGCGAGCTCCGGGTCAGCCCGACGACGGTCAGCGAGGCGTGGCGCAGCCTCACCCGGGCGGGTGCGATCCAGACGCGGGGGCGGTCGGGGTCGTACGTGGCCGCGCCGGTGCTGCCGCGCCAGAAGTTGCGCTTTACGCAACTCGGGGGCGTTTCGGCCGGGTCACGTGATCTGTCGACCGGCATACCCGATCATGACCTTTTGCCCGACCTGACGGACGCGCTGAAACGGATCGGCGACGGGCGGGTGACCACCAGCTATCTCGACGCGCCCGTCCTGCCCGCGTTGGCCGCCACCCTGCGGGAACGCTGGCCGTTCCCGCCCGAGCAGCTCACCGTCGTGGACGGCGCCTTGGACGCGCTCGACCGGGTGATCGGCGAGGTGGTCCGCTTCGGCGACCACGTGGTGGTGGAGAATCCGGCCTTCCCGCCGCTGCTGGACCTGCTCCAGACGGTCGGCGCCACGGTGGTCGGCGTGCCCATCGACGAGTCCGGCCTGCGCCCCGACCGGCTTCGGGCCGTGCTCGCCGGCTGTCCGGCGGTCGCCGTCTTCCTGCAGCCCCGAGCGCACAATCCGACCGGGGTCAGCATGTCGCCGGAGCGCGCGGCCGAGCTGGCCGGGGTGCTCGGCGACTACCCCGATGTGCTGGTGGTCGAGGACGACCATGCCGGCGACATCGCGACGGCCGGGCCGGTGAGCCTCGGCGCGTTCCTCCCCGGGCGCACGGTGCACGTCGCCAGCTTCTCCAAGAGCCACGGACCCGACCTGAGGCTGGCCGCGGTCGGCGGTCCGGCCCGGGTGCTCGGCCCGGTGGCCGATCGGCGGCTGCTCGGCCCGGGCTGGTCCAGCCGCCTGCTGCAGGGCGTCCTGCTCGACCTGCTCACCGATCCCGCGGCGATCGCGCAGATCCGAGGGGCCCGGGAGGCGTACGCCGTCCGGCGCGCGGCCCTGCTCGGGGCGCTGCGCGAGCGGGGCGTGACCGCGACCGCGGCCGACGGCATCAACCTGTGGATGGCCGTCGACGACCAGCAGATCGCGATGGTCTCGCTGGCCGCGCACGGGATCGCGGTGTCGCCCGGCACGCCCTTCTGTGTCAACCCGCTCGACGGCGACCACGTGCGCGTCACCGTCGGGCTGGTTGCCGCGGGCTACCCCGACCTGGCCGACGCGCTCGCCGCGGCGGCCCTGCTGGACAGCCGCGGCAGCGGCGCCCGAGCCCGCCCGCACCCGCGCGGCTGGCGCTGACCTGTCTAAGGAGTAGCAACTCATGAGCGATGACCTTCTCGCCCGCCACCGCGCCGTCCTGCCGGGCTGGATGCCGGTCTACTACGGCGACGACGCTTTCGAGCTGGTCGCCGGGTCGGGTCGCCGGGTCACCGGCTCCGACGGCCGCACCTATCTGGACTTCTTCGGCGGTGTGCTGACCTCGATGATCGGGTACGACATCCCCGAGATCAACGAGGCGGTGCAGCGTCAGCTCGCCACCGGCGTCGTGCACTCCTCGACGCTGTATCTGATCCGGCAGCAGGTCGAGCTGGCCGAGAAGATCGCCCGCGTCTCCGGCATCCCGGACGCCCGCGTCTTCTTCACCAACTCGGGCAGCGAGGCCAACGAGACCGCGTTGCTCATGGCGGCCAACGTGCGGCGCTCCCAGCAGGTCCTGGCGATCAAGAACAGCTACCACGGGCGGACGTTCGCCACGATGGCGGTCACCGGCCACCGGAGCTGGTCGTCGAGCGCGCTGAGCCCGCTGAACGTCTCCTGGCTGGCCTCCGGCGACCGGCTGCGCGGACGGATGGCCGGGCTGGCTCCCGGTGACATCCTCGACGCGGCCGTCGACGATCTGCGCGAGGTGCTCGCGACGGTGACCGCCGGGGACGTGGCCGCGCTCATCGCGGAGCCGATCCAGGGCGTCGGCGGGTTCGTGGCCGGACCGGACGGGCTGTTGGGGGCGTACCAGAAGGTTTTGGGGGAGCACGGCATCCTGCTCATCGCCGACGAGGTGCAGACCGGCTGGGGCCGTACGGGCGAGCACTTCTGGGGTTACCAGGCGCACGGTGTCACGCCTGACCTGATCACGTTCGCCAAGGGCATCGGCAACGGCTTCGCGCTCGGCGGTGTGGTCGGCCGGGCCGAGGTGATGAACGCGGTCTCGGCGATCAGCTTCTCCACCTTCGGCGGCAACCCGGTCTCGGCGGCGGCCGGCAACGCCGTGCTCGACTACGTGCTCGACCACGATCTGCAGGCGAACGCGGCGCGGACCGGTGCGATCCTGCTCGACGGACTGCGCGCGCTGAAGCTGGCCAGCGTGGGGGAGGTGCGCGGAAAGGGCCTCATGATCGGCGTCGAGCTGGTGCGGCCGGGCACGAATGAGCCGGACGCAGCCGCCACGCTGCGTGTCTTCGACGAGTGCCGGGCCGGCGGATTGCTGGTCGGCAAGGGCGGTCTCTACGGCAACGTGCTCCGCATGGGACCGGCGCTGACCCTGACGGAGGACGAGGCTCGCGAGGGTCTGGCGATCCTGATCGACGCTCTGTCCCGGGTGGACGCTGAGGCGCACGTCGGCTGATATACCGCCACTTGCCGTCATATTCATGAACGCCTCGGTCACGAAGGGTGGCCGGGGCGTTTTGTGTGCACGTAGGAAACTTTTGCTTGATCTGAAGAAACTTAGCTTCACGTCGAACGAAACACATCGGTAATCTATCGAGCGATGTCGTTCGAAGGAGACCGCAATGCCGCACTCTCTGAACCGTCGCCAGCTGCTCGGCGCCGCAGCCGCGGCCGGCGCCGCAGCTACCCTCTCCGTGCCGGGCGCCGCGCAAGCGGGCGGCTCGCACGGCTCGTCCCACCGCGTTCCGCGTGACCAGATCAGCGTCCAGCTCTACACGCTGCGTGACCAGCTGACCATCAACCTCGAGGCGAGCCTCGCCGAGCTCGCCGAGATCGGCTACACCCGGGTCGAGCACGCGGGCTTCGTCGGGCGCACGGCCGCCCAGTTCCGGGCCGCGCTCGACGCCGCCGGCCTGCGGGCCACCTCCGGCCACGTCGGCATCCCGCAGCCGTTCGACGCGACCACCTGGGAGAAGGCCCTCCAGGACGCGAACGTCGTGGGCAACAAGTTCATCGTCCACCCGTTCTTCGGGCAGGGCGCCAACGGCCCGATCCGCGACGCCGCCGTCTACCGCGCGTTCGCGGCCGACCTCAACAAGGCGGGCAAGCTCGCCAAGCGGGCCGGGATCTCGTTCGGCTACCACAACCACCACGCTGAGTTCTTCCGGCAGAACGGCACCAAGCTCACCGGCTTCGACATCCTGACCGGCGAGACCGACAACCGGTACGTGCACTTGGAGGTCGACCTCTTCTGGGCCTGCCGGGGCGCCCACGACCCGGTCGACCTGATCCAGCAGAACCGGGGCCGGATCAAGCAGGTGCACGTCAAGGACCTCGACATCAACGCCAGCTTCGCCGACGCCGGCGACGGCCTGATCGACTTCGGCCGCATCTTCCAGCACGCCAAGGAAGCCGGCCTGATCGAGTACATCGTGGAGCGAGACGACGCCGGTTCGCCCCCGCGGACTCCGGCCGACGCGCTCGTCACCGCCCAGCGTGCCTACACCTATCTGGAGGGACTCCGATTCTGATGATGCGTCGCCTCGCAACGCTCAGCGTCGCCGGCGTGGCTTTGCTGGTCACCCCGTCCGTGGCCGTGGCCGGTGGGGGCTCGTCCGCGCAGCCGCTGCCGCCGTCCTCCGACTTCCAGAAGGTCACCCTCAACGACTTCCCCGGCGAGCCGATCGCGCTCGCCGTGCTGCCCGACCGGCGGGTGCTGCACACCGCCCGGGGCGGCGAGGTCCGCATCCACGAGCCCTCCACCGGGCGCAACGTGCTGGCCGCGACGATCCCGGTCTACCTGCACGACGAGGAGGGCGTGCAGGGCATCGCGATCGACAACGACTTCAAGCGCAACAACTGGGTGTACGTCTATTACTCGCCGCCGCTCGACACGCCCAAGGACGACCCGCTCACCCCACAGGTCAACGAGGGGGACGCGCCCACCGAGGGCACGGCTGCCGACTTCGCCCGGTACAAGGGCCATCTGACGCTGTCGCGGTTCAAGCTGGTCGGCAACACGCTGAAGCTGAACACCGAGCAGAAGATCATCGACGTACCGACCGACCGCGGGCAGTGCTGCCACGTCGGCGGCAAGATCGACTTCGACAGCAAGGGCAACCTGCTGCTGTCCACCGGTGACGACACCAACCCGTTCTCCTCCGACGGCTACGCGCCGCTGGACGAGCGGGCCGACCGTAACCCGGTCTTCGACGCGCAGCGCTCGGCGGGCAACACCAACGACCTGCGCGGCAAGTTGCTGCGCATCCGGGTCGGCCAGCACGGCGGCTACTCGATCCCCAAGGGCAACCTGTTCAAGCCGGGGACGGCCAAGACCAAGCCCGAGATCTACGCGATGGGCCTGCGCAACCCGTTCCGGTTCGCCGTCGACCCGAACAACGACGTGGTCTACCTGGCCGACTACTCGCCGGACGCGCAGACCGCGAACCCGGCGCGCGGCCCGGACGGTCAGGGCCGCTGGCTGGCGATCGACAAGCCGGCGAACTACGGCTGGCCGTACTGTATCGCTCCCGACCAGCCCTATGTCGACTACGACTTCGCCACCGGCGTCTCCGGCGCCTCGTTGAACTGCGCCGCGCCGGTCAACGAGTCGCCCAACAACACGGGTCTCCGCAACCTGCCGCCGGTCGAGAAGCCCGAGGTCATCTACGGGTACGGCGTCAGCGCGCGGTTCCCGGAACTGGGCACCGGTGGCATCGGCCCGATGGGCGGCCCGGCCTACGACTACGACAAGCGCTCGTCCTCGCCCGTCAAGTGGCCCGCCGCGTTCGACGGGAAGCCGCTCTTCGGCGAGTGGACCCGCGACTACGTCAAGGCGTTCACCCTCGACCGGCAGAACCAGGTCACCAAGATCGAGTCGGTGACCCCGGACATCGTCTTCGACAACCCGATGGACCTCGAGTTCGGCCCTGATGGCGCGCTCTACGTCCTCGAGTACGGCGACGGATTCTTCGCCGAGAACCCGGACGCGCAGCTGGCCCGCATCGACTACGTGCGGGGCAACCGCACCCCGATCGTCAAGGTGGCGGCGACCCCGACCTCCGGCCAGGCGCCGCTGACCGTCGCGTTCTCCAGCGCCGGCACCAGCGACCCCGACGGCGACCGGATCAGCTACGCGTGGGACTTCAACGGCGACGGCCGGGTCGACTCCCGGGTCGCGAACCCGACCTACACGTTCACCCAGAACGGCAACTACCGCCCGACGCTGAAGGTCACCGACAGCACTGGCCGGTCGGCGTCGGCCGAGGTGAAGATCCCGGTCGGCACGGCGGCCCCGGTCGTCCGGTTCACCACGCCGCAGACGGGCCAGCCGTTCGCCTTCGGTGACACGGTGACCTTCGAGGTGACCGTGACCGACGACGCACCGATCGACTGCTCCCGGGTCACGGTGACCTACGTCCTCGGGCACGACCAGCACGGGCACCCGCTCTCCACGGCGTCCGGCTGCACCGGGTCGATCACCACGTTCCTCGACGCCGGGCACGCCGGTGCGGACAACCTGACCGCGGTCTTCGTGGCCTCCTACACCGACACGGGCTCCCCGGCCCAGACCGGCTCGGCGACCGTCGTCCTGACACCGTCCACCTGACGCACACGTTTTAAACGCCGGCCGGGTCCCCGAGATCCGGCCGGCGTCACACTTACCCCGTACTGCCGGTCTGTTATCAAGGGCACCTGGTCGATGGCCTCGCCAGGCGTGACGCTGGCCAGGTGACACAGGCGACGGTCATTCTGGCGCTGGTAGTAATCACCGCCCTCGGTTTCGACTTCACCAACGGATTCCACGACACGGCGAACGCGATGGCGACCTCCATCGCCACCAAGGCCCTGAGACCGAGGGTGGCTGTCGCGCTCTCCGGCACCCTCAATCTGGTCGGCGCGTTCCTCTCGGTCGAGGTCGCCCTGACCGTGACCAATGCCGTGGTCCGCATCCAGAACGCCAACGGCGCTCCCCGGGAGTCGCTGACCGCCGACGGCGGCGAGGCACTGCTGCTGATCGTGCTGGCCGGCCTGGTCGGCGGGGTCGTCTGGAATCTGGCGACCTGGCTGCTCGGACTGCCCTCCAGTTCGTCGCACGCCCTGTTCGGCGGCCTGATCGGGGCGACGATCGCGGGCCTCGGCTGGGGCGGCGTCAACTGGAACGGCAACGGCTCGAAGCTCGACGGGGTGGTCGGCAAGGTCATCCTCCCGGCCCTGCTCTCTCCCGTGATCGCCGGTGTCGTGGCCACGGTCGGCACCTGGCTGATCTATCGGGTCACCCAGGGAGTAGCCAAGCGTTTCACCGACAACGGCTTCCGCTGGGGGCAGATCGGTAGCGCCTCGTTGGTGTCGCTGGCCCACGGGACGAACGACGCGCAGAAGACTATGGGGGTCATCACCCTCGCCCTTATCGCGGCGGGCGATTGGACCGACACCAAGAACATTCCGTTCTGGGTGAAGGCGGCTTGCGCGCTCGCCATCGCGTTGGGCACGTACCTCGGCGGGTGGCGGATCATCCGTACGTTGGGGAAGGGTCTGGTCGAGATCGCGCCGCCGCAGGGCCTGGCCGCCGAGTCCTCGTCGGCCGCGGTCATCCTGGCCTCCAGCCACCTGGGCTTCGCATTGTCGACCACGCACGTCGCGACCGGCTCGATCCTGGGCTCGGGGGTGGGCAAACCGGGCGCCCTGGTGCGCTGGCGGGTGGCCGGTCGGATGGCGACCGCCTGGGTCATCACGCTGCCGTCGGCCGCTGTGGTCGGGGCCGCGATGTGGTATGTCGGGCATCTGATCGGCGGGCTCGGCGGGGCGATTCTCGTCTTTGTGCTGTTGCTGGGCTTCGCCGCCTTCATGTATCAGCGCTCGCGCCGCAAACCGGTCGACCACAGCAACGTCAACGACGAATGGCACGAGCCGGTCCCCACGAGCGTCGAGAGGTAGAAGTCGTGCACACCCTGGTACTCGCGTTGGACGGCGCCTGGCAGGTGCTGCTCGCCGGGCTGATCCTCGGCGCCGGACTCCCCGTCCTGTTCGCGCTCGGCATCCGTTCCCTGGCCTACGGCGCGGGCGGCGACGCCGAGGTCAGCCACGCCCGCCCGCACCGGATCGGTACGGTGGTGGGCTACGCGCTCTTCGCTGTCGTGATTCTCGGCGTCCTGCTGGGCCTCACCTACATCGTGGCCAGCGGCATGGGCAAGACGATCAGCTTCGAGCATCTCTATCCGACCATCGCGAACAAGTAGAGAAGACCGCACCGGGAGTCAGCGAACCGTTCGCAGGGCCATTCGTAGGTCCAGGAGTGGGAGGCTCAGCATGACCGACAGCCGTTCGAACTTCGTGGTCCGTGCCGTCTCCTGGTTGCGGGCCGGCTATCCGACCGGGGTGCCGCGGCAGGACTACGTGGCCCTGCTGGGGCTGCTGCGCCGCAAGCTGACCGAGGAGGAGGTCCGCAAGATCGCCGCGGACCTCGCCGAGCAGTCGCTGCAGTCGCCCGACCCGATCAACACGCAGGACATCGAGGCGATGATCAACGACGCGGTGCTCCAGGAGGCCACCCCCGAGGACGTGGTGCGGGTGTCGGCTCGCCTCGCGGCCGGCGGCTGGCCCCTGGCCGATCCGCCGCTCGACTGACGGATCGTGCATTACCACTCACCCTGATCCCAGGTTAAGTGAACTTACCGTGAACGAAGAATGAGGTATGGGGTAACGAGCACGAAATATCAAGTTCACACTTGCTGAACTCTTCTGGTCTGATCTTCCAGACGCGACTCTGACCTGGTGACAGAAACATCGGTGATCCTGGCCCTGGTGGTGGTCACGGCCCTTGGCTTCGACTTCACCAACGGGTTCCACGACACGGCGAACGCGATGGCCACCTCCATCGCCACCCGCGCCCTGCGGCCCAGAACGGCCGTCGCGCTCTCCGGCATCCTCAACCTGCTCGGTGCCTTTCTCTCCGTCGAGGTCGCGCTGACCGTCAGCAACGCGGTCGTCCGCATCCAGAATCCGGACGGTACGCCGAAGGAGTCGCTGACCGCGGACGGCGGACAGGCGCTGCTCCTGATCGTGCTGGCCGGTCTCATCGGCGGCATCGTCTGGAACCTGCTGACCTGGCTGTTCGGGCTGCCGTCCAGCTCGTCGCACGCGCTCTTCGGCGGTCTGGTCGGCGCGACCATCGCCGGGCTGGGCTGGGCCGGCGTCAACTGGAACGGCAACGGCTCGAAGCTGGACGGCGTGGTCGGCAAGGTGATCCTGCCGGCGTTGCTCTCCCCGGTGATCGCCGGTGTGGTAGCGGCGGCCGGCACCTGGCTGATCTACAAGGTCACCGTGGGGGTGGCGCAGCGGTTCACCGAGAACGGGTTCCGCTGGGGGCAGATCGGCAGTGCCTCGCTGGTCTCGCTGGCTCACGGCACGAACGACGCGCAGAAGACGATGGGCGTCATCACGCTCGCGCTGATCGCGGCCGGGGACTGGACGGACACGAAGAACATCCCGTTCTGGGTGAAGGCGTCCTGCGCGCTGGCGATCGCACTCGGCACGTACCTCGGCGGGTGGCGGATCATCCGTACGCTCGGGAAGGGGCTCGTGGAGATCGCACCGCCGCAGGGCATGGCGGCCGAGTCCTCGTCGGCGGCGGTGATCCTGGCCTCCAGTCACCTCGGGTTCGCGCTCTCCACGACGCACGTGGCGACCGGGTCGATCCTCGGCTCGGGGGTCGGCAAGCCGGGCGCCAAGGTGCGCTGGCGGGTGGCCGGGCGGATGGTCGCGGCCTGGCTGATCACACTGCCGGCGGCCGCGGTCGTCGGGGCCGTGATGTGGTACCTCGGCGACTTCGTGGGCGGCCTCGCCGGAGCCAGCGTGATCTTCGCGTTGCTGCTGGTGCTGGCCGCGGTGATGTGGCTGCGCTCACGGGTCAAGCCGGTGGATCAGAGCAACGTCAACGACGAGTGGGACACGGCGCCGGCCGTCGAGGACGAGCGCGTGCCCGCGGGAACGGCGGCGTCATGAGCACCTTGGGATTCGCCCTCGAAGGGGCTTGGAAGGTGCTCGCCGCCGGGTTGATCCTCGGAGCGGGGCTGCCGGTGCTGTTCGCGCTCGGCATCCGGGCGCTCGCCTGGGGTGCGGGCGGTGCGGCCGAGGTGAGCCACGCCCGGCCACAGCCGATCGGCAAGGTGGTGGCGTACGCGCTCTTCGCGATCGTCGTGCTCGGCGTGCTGCTCGGCATCACGTTCATCGTGGCGAGCGGCTTCGGCAAGACGATCAGCTTCGACCACCTCTACCCGGTGATCGTCGACAAGTAGCGCTCAGGGTGCTCGGCGGGTGAGGTAGTCGTCGAGCGCGGCGGCTACCGCGTCGTGGTCGGTGACGTCGAGGACACGGACGAGAGGGGACGCCGCGATCGCGGAAAAGCGGTCGTCGGCCGGCTGGGTCGCGGCGGCGGCGATCTTGTCCGCGGTCCGGCCGGTGCCGGCCAGCACGAGCACGGGACGGTGTCGGGCGAGGCTCTGTTCGGCGTCGAGGAGGGTGAGCTCGCCGCCGTTGACCAGGACCGTCACACCCGGGCCGGCGGAGAGCGCCGAGGCCACCGCGGCGAGGTAAGGGATCTCGTCGCCCCACTCGCGGGCCGGCTCGATCAGGACGAAGTGGGTGTGATGCTCCTCGAGCGGCGCCGCGTCGGGAATCGGCGTGCCCGGGTGGCCCGGATAAGTGACCGTGCCGAGCGCGGCCACCCCCACCAGCGGAAAACCGTCACGGGCCTGGCCCAGCAGGCGCATCACCCCGCTGTCGGTGCCGCCGTCGACGGCGATCGCGTGATGCCGGCGGACCGCCGGGGCGAGCACGTCGGTGAAGACCGCGGCCAGGTCCTTCTCGTCGCTCAGGCCGCCCGCGCCGCCGACCAGCACGAGAACCGGGCGCGGACGGTCGAGGCCGAGGGCGGCGACCGCGGCGGGCACGGCGTCGAGCCCGTCGACGAGGACCACGGGAAACATGATTGTGAACCCTAGTCGATGGGTGGCCGCGCCGGAGCTGGCGCGGCCACCCATCAAGATCAATGAGCCAGCGTACGAGAGAGCACGCCCACGTCGGGCTGGTCGGTGAAGAGACCGTCGATGCCGGTCCGCAGGAACGTGATCTGCTCGTCGATGGCCCGGCCGTACGCGTTCGGGTCGGTGCCGACCCGGTAGTCGGCCGGGAGGAACTGGTTCTCGGCCCGGAACGTATACGGGATCACCTTGAGCCCGGCCGCGTGGGCGTCCCGCACGAGCGAGGTGGGCGTGCCCAGCGTCGCGTCGGCGTTGCGCGGGATGACCTGGCTCTTGTCCGGCCCGACGCCGTCCACGTAGGCCGACAGCTCCGCCAGCCCGGCCGGGGTCAGATACCGGGCGTACGTCTGGCTGTCGTTGAACGGGCTGCCCGCCGCGCTGGTCAGGAAGACCAGGTTGACCTGCACCCGGTACTGCCGGCGCAACTCCTTCAGGTTGGCCGCCTCGAAGCTCTGGATCCACACCCGGGCGCCGCGCCGGTCGAGCCGGTTCCGCCGCAGGGTCTGCACGAGCGGCGTCTCGAGCTCGAGGCCGAGCCGACGGAAGTAGGTAGGGTGCTTGGTCTCGGGGATGACGCCGATGTCTCGGCCGAGCTCCTTGGTGAGCTTCGCCCGAAGGTCGAGCACCTCCTGGAAGGTGGGCACCGCGAACAGGCCGTCGTAGAGCGTGTTCTCCTGGCGTACGGCCGGGAGCCGCTCGACCGCGCGCAGGGTCTTCAGCTCGGCCAGCGTGAAGTCCTCGGTGAACCAGCCGGTGCCGCTGACCCCGTCCAGCAGCACGGTCTTCTTGCGGTCGGCGAACTCGGGCCGCCGCGCGACGTCGGTGGTGCCGCCGATCTCGGGCTCGTGCCGGCAGACCAGCACGTGGTCCTTGGTGGACACGAGGTCAGGTTCGATGTAGTCGGCGCCCATCCGAGCGGCGAGCTCGTAGGAAGCGAGCGTGTGCTCCGGACGGTAGCCGGACGCTCCACGGTGCCCGAACACCTCCGGGTCCCTGCGGCCCGATCCGTGCGCGAGGGCGGGGGCGGCGGCAACCGTCCCGGCCAGCGCGGGCGCGGCGGCGGCGACGGCACCCATCCGCAGCACCTGACGTCGGTCTGCCACGAGATCCTCCACGGGATTCGCCGCCGGCGTCCGTCGCCGGGGGTCCCGGGACGAGTCGAAGCGACGTAACCGACCGCGAGGCGACCTTGACGTAGCGATCAAGGGAACGACGTGGGAAGCGTTCAGGGGAGATAGTCGGCCAACCGGGCGGGGGTGAGCCCGGCCTGGTGGATCGCGTTGAGGACAGCCAAAAAGTCGTCGACGAAACGCTTACGGAAATGCATCAGGATGATGTCGCCCGGCTGGACGGTGTGGCCCTCTTGGAAGAAGACCTTGCCGTGGTCGGTGGTCTCCTTCCAGAAGAAGGCTGCCTTCATCCCGCAGTCGTGCGCGACTCGCAGCGTGGTCGCGTCGTGGGTGCCGCCGGGTGGCCGGAACAGGATCGGGCGGCGGCCGTAGAGCTGTGCGAGCCGGTCGGCGCCGCCGCAGATCTCGCGCTTCTGGGCCGCGTACGACAGGCCTTTGAGGTTCGGGTGACTGATGGTGTGGTTCTCGATGGTGGCGCCGGCGGACTGCAGCGCGGTGAAGTACCCCGGGTCCGACTTGATGGCGTTGACCTCGAGGAAAAGCGTGGTCGGCACACCCGCGGCGCGGAACAGCTCGAGCGCGAGCGGGTGCTTCACCCAGCCGTCGTCGATCGTGATGAACGCGACCTTCTGGTTCGTCGGGATCCGGCTGAACCAGCCCGCCGTACCGTTCGGGGCAAGCGCGACCTTGGTCGGGACCGGCGCCTCCGCGAACTGGGGGATCCGTCCGAGAAGGTTCGCGGGCAGGCCGGAGGGTGCCGACTCCAGCGTCGGCGTCCGGCTCGGCTGCGGCGCGGACAGGCTCGTGCTGACGGCGGGTCGGCGGGCGGCCAGGGTGCCACCGGCGCCACCGGTGTCACCACATCCAGCGACGATCGACAGCGCGATCGCGGCGGTCAGGACCTTGCTCGTTCGCATGCGCATCCTCGTCGTGGGGGAACGTCACCCTGTTGACGCGCCGGGACCGCCTGAGCGAGGCAGATTGTGGGGTTTGTCATGATCGGTGGTCGAGGGGGCTTTCCGGTGCTGAAGGACTCGGCTGCGGGGCCCGGCCGAGGTCGGCTTCGGGCGCCGGGGACGGGCCTCGGGTTGCGGGAACACGAACCGCTTGAACGCCCAGAGCCGGAACACCATCGCGATCAGGGTACCCAGGATGATGCCGCTGACGAAGTCGGCGATCTCCTGCACCGGGCGGCTCACGTCCGGCACGCGCAGGTCGAGAAGGTACCGCGAGACGCCCAGCGGGATCAGGTTCAGCACGATGCCGAGCGCGCTGACCGTGAAGAACATGGCCGCCTCGTGGTGCCGCTCCCGCCCGCCCCGGTAGCGGAAAGACCATTCTCGATTGAGTACGTAGGACAGAACCGTGCTGAGCGTGGTGGCGATCGCGAGGGCGGTGACCGGTTTCTCGTGCAGCACGGTCAGCTTCAGCGCGTAGTTGATGCCCGTCGTGACCAGGAAGCAGATGCCACCGACCAGGAGGAACTTCGCCGCTTCGTGGTATTTCGCCCACATCCGGTTCAGCCACATTCCCGCGAGCCTAGGTCACGCCCGCCATCGACAGGGGTGCGCCCTGCGCAGTCGTTCCGAAGAGTGGCGCCCGCGGCACGGGTGCCGTGCGGGTCAGAGGCGCAGCTCCGGCCAGTCCAGGAGGCCCGCGCCCAGGTCGCGGACCGTGGCGAGCAGGCCGAGGCGGGCTGCTCGGACGGCCTGGTCGTCGGCCATGACGAAGACCTCGTCGAAGAAGCGGGCCAAGGGCTCGACCAGGGGCTCGACGGCTGCGGTGAAGGACAGCAGGTCGGTGCCGAAGTCGGGCTTCACGTTGGCCACGGCCTCGTGCAGGGCCAGCTCGGCGGGCTCGGTGAGGACGGCGGGGTCGTAACCCGCGGGGGTGTCGGCCGGGACGATGCGGCGGGCCCGCTGGATGGCCGCGGCGACGGCGACGAAGTCGGGGTTGCCGACCAGGGTGTCGAGCTGGGTCAGCAGCGTGTCCACGACCGACGGGCGGGCGTAATGGGGGATCGCGGCCCGCACACGGTCGACGGGCCGGCCCTCCTCGGTCAGAGTCTGCTCCAGGCGACGGGCCAGGAAGTCGCCGGCCGCCGCCAGGATCTCGTCCGAGACGGGGACCGGCTGCCGGGCGGCGGCCGCGCGTAGGGCGTCGACCAGGGACAGCCCGGCGAGTGCCGGGTGGGCTCGGTGCACCGCCAGCAGGCCGAGCACGGCACGCCGTACGGCGAAGGGGTCGCTGCTGCCGGTGGGCAGGCCGACCGTGGCCGCGAGGCCCGCCACCAGGTCGAGGCGGTCGGCCAGCGAAAGCAGCGCGCCCGGCAGCGAGGACGGCAGCGCGTCGCCGGCGTTGCGCGGCAGCTCGGCCTCGTAGACGGCCTGGGCGACGTCGCGCGGCTCGCCCGCGTGCAGAGCGTAATCGCGGGCCATGATCCCGGCCAGGCTGGTCATCTCGGTGACCAGCTGGGAGCCCAGGTCGAACTTGACCAGCCGCGCGGCCCGGCCCAGCGTGGCCGAGGAGATGCCGAGGCCGTCGGCGAGTGACAGGGCCAGCGCGGCGATCCGGTCGGAGCGGTCGGCCATCGAGCCCAGCTTGTCGGTGAAGGTCAGCCGGGTCAGCCGCGCGCGCATCTCGGGGAGTGGCAGGTCGCGATCCGCCCGGTAGAAGAACGCGGCATCCTCGTACCGGGCCCGCAGCACCGCCTCGTTGCCGGCCCGCACCAGCTCGACGTCGACCGGGCCGTTGGCGACCGTGACGAACATCGGGAGCAGGGCGCCGTCGGCCGAGCGCACCGGCAGGTAACGCTGGTGCTTGCGCATCACTGTGGTGAGCACCGCGTCGGGCAGCGACAGGTAGCTCGCGTCGAACGTGCCCAGCAGTGGCGTCGGCGCCTCGACCAGGTAGCTGATCTGGTCGATCAGCGCCGCCTCGCCGGCCACGTCGATGCGCCCCTCCGGGTAGACCTCGTCCTGGGCCCCGGTCACGATCAGGTCGTGGCGGTCCTCGGCGTCGGCCACGATGCCGCCGAGCGCGAGCGTCTCCATGAACGTCTCGGCCGACGCGACCTCCACGACGGGGTGGTCGGCGGTGCGCAGCAGCCGGGTCTGCCGGCCGGCGGCGAGGAGGCCGACGGCGACCGGCACCACGTCGTCGCCCCACAGCGCGGTGAGCCAGCGGATCGGGCGGCTGAACGAGAGTTTCGGGTCGTTCCAGCGCATGTTCTTCGCGGCCCGCAGACCGGTCACGACCTTCGCCAGCACGGGGGCGAGCACCTCGGCCGCCGCGCCGCCGACCTCGTGCTTCTCGGCCACCAGATGCTCGGCGTTGCCGTAGCCGGCGGTGCCGAGATCGGCGACCGCCACACCCTGGCCGCGGGCGAAGCCTGCCACGGCCTTCTCGGGCGCTCCGACCTTCGGGCCTTTCACCTGGCGTACGTGATCGGGTTCCCGCGCGGCGACCGACGGGACCAGCGCGATCAGGCGCCGGGGGGTGGCGAAGACCCGCACCTCGTCGTGCTCCAGTCGGGTGCCGGCCAGGCCCTCGGTCAGGGCACGCCGCACGTGGTCGCGGGCGGCGCGCGCCTCGGCCGGCGGCAGCTCCTCGGTGCCGATCTCGAAGATCAGGGCGCGCGGGCTCGGGTGGGAGGCGGGAGCGGCGACCGGGACCGCGGGCGGCAGCGGCGCGACCAGCCCCAGCGGGTGGCCGAGCTCGTCGCGGCGGGCCACCCACAGCTTGGCGACCTCACCGGCCAGGCGGCGCATCCGGGCGAACTCGGCGGCTCGGTCGGCGGTGGAGACGGCGCCGCGCGCGTCGAGCACGTTGAAGGCCTGCGAGCACTTCAGCACGAAGGTGTGCGCGGGCACGGGCAGCTTGGCGTCGATCAGGCGCTGCGCCTCGGCGGCGTAGATCTCCAGCAGCTCCCGGTTCGCGGCCACGTCGGCGTCGTCCAGGTAGTAGCGCGACATCTCGTACTCGCCCTGGCCGAAGACCTCGCCGTAGGAGATGTCGTCGCCGTAGATGATGTCCTTGAAGTGGGTCTTGTCCTGCAAGGCCATCAGGATGCGCTCGATGCCGTAGGTGATCTCGACCGAGACCGGGTCGAGGTTCAGGTTGCCGGCCTGCTGGAAGTAGGTGAACTGGGTGATCTCCAGGCCGTCGAGCCAGACCTCCCAGCCCAGGCCCCACGCGCCGAGTGCCGGCGACGCCCAGTTGTCCTCGACGAAGCGGACGTCGTGCGCGGCGACGTCGATCCCCAGCGCGGCCAGGCTGCCGAGGTAGAGCTCCTGCGGGTTGCCGGGGTCGGGCTTGAGGATCACCTGGAGCTGGGTGTGGGTCTGCAGGCGGTTCGGGTTCTCGCCGTAACGCGAGTCGTCGGGCCGCACGGACGGCTCGACATAGACGACCCGCCAGGGCTCGGGACCCAGGACGCGCAGGAAGGTGGCCGGGTTCAGTGTTCCCGCCCCGACCTCGGTGTTCATGGGCTGGACGGTCAGGCAACCCTGTGCTGTCCAGTACGCGGTCAACCGGGCCAGCGCGTCCTGCATCGTGAGCATGGGACCGAAGTCTAGGTCGGGGCTCGCGCGGGTAGGTACGGAATATGCTCGCCGGAGATCTTTACGCCTTTCAGGACCTGCTCCCGGAGGACGAGGCCGCCGTGGTGCGGCGTGTCCGCGACTTCCTCGATGCCGAGGTGGTGCCGATCGCGAACGATTATTGGCGGCGGGCCGAGTTCCCGACCTACCTGATCAAGAAGTACGCCGACCTCGACATCGCGGACCGGCGGGGCTCCTCGTTGCTCAGCGGCTGGCTCGCCCTGGAGATGGCCCGCGCCGACGCGTCGATGGCCACGTTCTACGGCGTGCACGCGGGCCTGGCGATGGGCAGCGTCCGGCTGTGCGGCTCGCCCGAGCAGCAGGCCCGGTGGTTGCCGCCGATGGCCGCCTTCGACAAGGTGGGCGCGTTCGCCCTGACCGAGCCGACGGGCGGTTCGGACGTGGCGGCCGGCCTGCGCACGACGGCCCGCCGCGCGGGCGACGAGTGGGTGCTCGACGGGGCCAAGCGCTGGATCGGCAACGCGACCTTCGCCGACCTCATCGTGGTCTGGGCCCGCGACGTCGCCGACGACCAGGTCAAAGGCTTTGTCGTACGAGGTGACGCCGCCGGTCTGCGAGCCACCAAGATCGAGAACAAGATCGCCCTGCGTACGGTCCAGAACGCCGACATCGTCCTGACCGGGGTGCGCGTCCCCGAGGCCGACCGGCTGCAGAACGCGAACACCTTCAAGGACACCGCGAAGGTGCTCCGCCAGACCCGCAGCGGCGTGGCCTGGGAGGCGGTCGGGGTGATGCTCGCCGCGTACGAGATCGCCCTGAACTACTCGAAGGAACGCCGGCAGTTCGGCCGCCCGATCGCGAAGTTCCAACTGGTGCAGGACCTGCTGGTGCGCATGCTCGGCAACGTCACGGGCGCGCTCGGCATGTGCGTGCGCCTGGCCCAGCTGCAGGACACCGGCCAGTACCGCGACGAACACTCGGCCCTGGCCAAGGCGTACTGCACCACCCGCATGCGCGAAGTCGTCGGCTGGGCCCGCGAACTGCTGGCCGGCAACGGCATCGTCCTCGACTACAACATCGGCCGGTTCGTCGCCGACGCCGAGGCCCTCTACTCCTACGAGGGCACCCGCGAGATCAACACCTTGATAGTCGGCCGGGCCATCACCGGCGAGAGCGCGTTCGTCTGAGTGGCGGTCCCGCCGGAGACCCGCCTCACGACTGTCTGGTCATCGGGGGTTCGGTGGTGGAAAGGTGCTGTTCATGTGGGGGTGGGTGCGCGCGCGGGACCCGCAGCTGATCATCGTGCGGCGGGCGGTTCGGGTCACGCTGGTCGCGTGTCTCGGGTTCTACGTCTCCCGGTTCGTCATCGGCAGCGCGGCGATGGCGCCGTACGCCTTGTTCGGGGCGGTTGCCCTCGGGGCGCTCTCGCAGATTCCGGGGTCGCCGAAGCAGCGCTCCCGGACGCTGATCGCCGTGCTGCCGGTCGCCTGGGCGCTCGTGACGGCCGGCACCTTGCTGTCGGTGAACAACTGGGCGGCCGCCGCGGGCATGTTCGTGCTCGGGTTCACCGTCAGCTTCGTGGGCGTCGGGGGGCCGCGCCTGGTCGGACTGGCCGCCGGCATGCAACTGCTCTACATTCTGCCGTGCTTCCCACCGTACGATCCGGGGTCGCTCTTGTGGCGTCTGGCCGGCGTCACCCTGGCCGTGGTGCTGCTCGCCGTCGCCGAGCGGGTGTTCTGGCCCGACCCCACGCCCGTGCCCTACCAGCATCGCCTCGCCGACGCGGTCACCCTGCTCGGCGCGTGCCTGGACGCGCTGGCCGACGACTGGTCCGGCGACAAGACCGGCCGGGACCGGCTGGCCGCGCTGGTGCCTGAGGCGACCGACGCGGCCGACGCGCTGCGGCCGCTGCGGCTGCCACCCATCGAACGGCCGGCCTCGGCCGGGCGCCACGACCGGGCGCTGGCCTCCGCCGCCGGCACCGCGCGGCTTCTGCTCGGCGGCGTGATCGACCTGTACTTCACCGAGAACCACCAGGCGCTCACCCGCGACGCCGCGACGAAGCTGCTGCGCACCACGGCGGGCTGCGTCGACGTCACCGGGGCCTGGCTGCGCGGCGCGGGGCCGCTGCCCGACACCGACCGCGTGCTCGCGTCGCTCGCCGAGTTCCGTGCGGCCCGGATGAACA
>Ga0247781_1000048_pt1 | contig 32485 bp, 27 predicted proteins | sample UWRJL184509B5_FD_179922 | JGI IMG/M metagenome (GOLD analysis project Ga0247781, IMG submission 179922) | Plant litter microbial communities from Arlington Agricultural Research Station in Wisconsin, United States - UWRJ-L184-509B-5 | ecosystem: Environmental > Terrestrial > Plant litter >...
CGCCGGTGCCGACCAGCTTCGGTCATGTCGAGCTCTATTACCTCGTGCCGCTGACCACCGAGGACAGCGCCGCCAACCAGATCCGCACGCTCGTGCTGGCCACCGGTCTGGCGCTGGTCATCATGCTCGGGGTGATCGCCGGCCTGGTGACCCGGCTGGTGGTCACCCCGGTGCGGGTGGCCGCGCGCACCGCCCAGCGGCTCAGCGCCGGTCTGCTCGACCAGCGCATGAAGGTCGACGGCGAGGATGACCTGGCCCTGCTCGCCGCCTCGTTCAACCAGATGGCGGCCAACCTGCAGCGGCAGATCGTGCGGCTCGAGGAGCTCTCGCGCCTGCAGCGCCGGTTCACCTCCGACGTCTCGCACGAACTGCGCACGCCGCTGACCACCGTCCGCATGGCCGCCGACCTGATCTTCTCCGAGCGCGACCAGTTCGATCCCGCGGTGGCCCGCAGTGCCGAGCTTCTGCAGGCCGAGCTGGACAGGTTCGAGAGTCTGCTCACCGACCTGCTCGAGATCAGCCGCTTCGACGCCGGCTTCGCCGCGCTCGATGCCGAGCACTCCGACCTGGTGCCGATCGTCGAGCGCGTGGCCGACCGGTTGTCGGGTCTGGCCGAGCGGGTCGGCGTCGTGATCGAACTGCGCCTGCCCGACGCGCCGGTGATCGCCGAGGTCGACCCGCGCCGGGTCGAGCGGGTGCTGCGCAACCTGGTCGGCAACGCGGTCGAGCACGGCGAGGGCCGGCCGGTGCAGGTCACCCTGGCCAGCGACGACGCGGCGGTCGCGATCACCGTTCGCGACCACGGCATCGGCCTCAAACCGGGCGAGGAGAGCCTGGTCTTCAACCGGTTCTGGCGGGCCGACCCGTCCCGGGCCCGGCAGACCGGCGGCACCGGTCTGGGCCTGTCGATCAGTGCCGAGGACGCGCGGCTGCACGGCGGCTGGCTCGAGGCGTGGGGCGCCCCGGGGGAGGGCGCCCAGTTCCGGCTCACCCTGCCGGTGCGGTCCGGCGACCGGCTGCTGGCGGCGCCGCTGCCGCTGATCCCGCGTGACCGCGCACCGGCCGCCGGACCGTCGGAAGCGCCGGCCGAGCGCGCCGGGTCGAAGGCTGAGGTGGTCTGATGAGGCGTCGGCTCTGCGCCCTGGCGGTTCTCGCCACGCTGCTGGTGGGCGGCTGCGGCATCCCCGACCGGAGCGATGTGACGGTCGTCGGCGACGGCGCGTCGAACGGCGTTCCGGTCGATGTCGGCGGTGTCCCCCCGATGCAGAACACCAGGGAGAGCGCGACCGACACCGAGTCGCTGGCCGACTATTACCTGCAGGCCGCGGCGGGCGACCCCGACGCCGCGCTGACCAAGGTCAAGGCGTTCCTCGCGCCCGACAAGGCATCCCGGTTTCCCGCCAAATCCGACATCACCGTCATCCGAGAGATCAAGAAGCCGCTCTACTCGCCCGGCAAGCCCGAGATCACGTTCATCGTGCAGGTGGTCGGTGTCCTGAAGAGCAACGGCGTGCTCCAGCCGGCCGACCCCGCGCCCGCCACCACGGGTTCCTGCACCAGCGACAGGTCGAGCTGTACGAAATACACGCTGCGGGTCGGCCCGGTCGAGGGCCGGAGCGGTCTGTTCGTGCTCGACGCCCCGCCGACCATGCTGCTGACCGATCAGGCACTGCAGGCGTTCTATCAGCGCCGCACGATCTACTGGTGGAACAACGAGAACACCGGCCTCGTGCCTGACCTGCGCTACATGCCGCTCGAAGTGCCGAGCGTGCAGCAGCCGACGACGATCCTCGGGTGGCTCACCGGCGGACCGGCGCCGTGGCTGAGCGACGCCGTGCAGAGCCTGCCGCAGGGCACCCAGCCGACCGACAACGTGCCCGCGATCAGCAACGACACCCTCGAGATCCGGCTCAACGACAAGGCGATCCCGGCCGGCGCCGACCCGGGCGCGCTCGACCGGCTGCGCCGGCAACTGCAGTGGTCGATGCGCCCGCTCGTGCCGCGCACCATCGCGATCGGGATCGGTCGCGACGAGCCGGTCCGCACCAACGACGGCGACTATCGGGAGAGCAACCCGGCCGACCGGCTGGCCGACGACCCGGAGCGGTTCGCCGTTCTGGGCGGTGTGATCCGGCGGTTCAAGGGGGCACCGCAGGCCAACGATCCAGTGCCCGTCCTCAAGGAGGCGGCCAACAAGAACGTCGCCGCCGCGGCGATCAGCGCGACGCCCACCCGGGCCTACGTCGCGGTGGTGACCGGCTCGGCCGCCGGGCGGCGCTTGCGGGTCGCCGAGGCCCCGCTCGGGCAGCAGGCCGACCTCAAGGAGGTGGGCGACCTGACCGGTTCGCTGGGCACGCCGGTCTGGGCGCAGCTGCCCGTCGGTGACGAGCCCACCCGGGCGATCGGGCTGATCACGATGAACAACAGGCTCTACAGTTTCGGCGCGGCCGGCACGCGCGCCCGGCCGGTCGAGTGGCAGGGCGATCCGGGCCCGATCTCCGCGGTCTCGGTGGCACCCGACGGGCGCCGGGTGGCCGCGCTCAGTGGCGGCAAGCTCTACCTCTCGGTGTTGAACGTCGCCGGCGACGACATCACCTTGAGCGAGCCCGAACAGGTGCTGCCGCCCACGCTGAAGTCGGTGTCGGCGGTCGCCTGGAGCAGCGAGACCTATCTGGTGGTGGCGGGGGCGGGAGGCGACGACCGGTACGCGGTGCTGGACGTGACGATCGACGGGGCGGTCTCCACGACGAGGCTGGCCGACATCGGCGCTGAACGGGTGACCTACCTGACGGCGTACCCGTCGAACCCGGTGACCGGCAGCGAGAGGTCGGACTCCGAGGCGTACGTGGCCGGCAACGAGGCCTATGACGTGCTGAGCACCGCGTGGCCGATCAACGCGGGCCATCTCGCGATCCCGGCCGGGTCCCCGCAGAACAACGCGAACCCGACCGCCCCGTTCTTCCTCGGCTGACCCGGGCTGACGGGGCTGAGGATGGCCGGACTGCTGGGCGATCTCGCCGACCTCGTGCTGCCGGCACCCTGCGCGGGCTGCGGGGCCGAGCGGGTGCCGATGCGCTACGGCGTCTGTCTGCCCTGCGCCGCCCGCCTGGAGGCCCTCAGGCCGTTCCGCACCGCCCCTGAGCCTCCGCCGGCTGGTCTGCCGGTCTGCGTCGCCGTCGGGCCGTATGAGAGCGCGTTGCGAGGCGCCCTGCTGGCCTACAAGGAGAAGGGCCGGCACCGGCTGGCGAAGCCCCTCGGCGGCCTGCTCGCCACGGCGGTGGCCGCGATCGCCCCGCGCGGGGAACCGGTGACCCTGGTGCCCGTGCCGTCGACCGCGGCAGCGGCCCGCGAACGGCACGGCGATCACATGCTGCGGTTGGCCGCACACTCCGTGCGCAGGCTGCGCGCGGCGGGTTGGGAAGCTGCCGTCAGCCGTCGGCTCGAAGCGTTACCACGACCCGACTCTACGTCACTGAGCGTGGCCGGTCGGCGGGCCGCAGCTGAGGATTCGCTGCGAATTCGGCGTGCCCGAATCGGCGTTCCGTGGCACGCCATGCCCGGGGAAGGCAGGCTGGTCCTAGTCGACGACATCGTCACCACCGGGGCCACTCTTGCTGCGGCGACGGGTCGGCTCGAGGAGGCGAAGATGCAGGTCGCGGGGGCCGCGCTGTTAGCTGCCACACAGTTGCGAAGATCATCTTTAGCCGGTTTCGGAAATTTCTCGCCTGGGGTCACGGAAAAGGTGGAAAGTCGGGCCTTCGGTATCCCGAACGAGGGGTGACGCGAGAGCATCGGCACGTTAGCGTCTTTGTGACGAGGGTATGAGTTCTGCTCAACCCGCCCCGCCGGCAAGGCGCAGCGTTCCGCGAACCGCCGCACCGGGAAGGAGTCGTCTCATTCGCGATCGGTCACGCCCAGTGAGCGGACCTTGTGGTCGTTCACGGCGTCGCCGTCATCACATACCGCGTCGAAACATGCGCGTCGAACCATGCGCGTCGAAAGTTCGGCGCCCCCGGCTCCCAATCTGAGGGCGTCTGATTAACAGAACGTTGGGGGAGGTCACGAGTGGACATTGTCGTCAAGGGCCGCAACGTCGAGGTTCCCGCGCACTACCGGGAACACGTCGCCGACAAGCTGAGCAAGGTCGAGCGCTACGACCAGAAGCTGATCCGGACAGACGTCGAGCTGTTTCACGAGCGCAATCCACGCCAGTCCGACACGTGCCAGCGAGTGGAGATCACCGTCCTGACAAGAGGCCCCGTGATCCGCGCCGAGGCCTGCGCCAAGGACTTCTACGCAGCCCTGGACTGCGCCATCACCAAACTCGACGGCCGGCTGCGGCGCTCCGCCGACCGGCGCCGGGTCCACCGCGGGCGGCACGCGCCCATGTCAGTGGCGGCCGCCACCGCCGGCCTGCCTACCGACCTCGTCCTCGCCCAGACAGCCGAGGAGACCTCGTCGGTCGCCACCGCCCTCGCGGAACATGACGGGGACCAGCCCTGGCGCATCGTGCGGGAGAAGGAACATCCCGCCGACCCGATGACCGTCGACGACGCCCTCTTCCAGATGGAGCTCGTCGGCCACGACTTCTATCTCTTCCTCGACAAGGACAGCGGTCGTCCCAGCGTCGTCTACCGACGGCGCGGCTACGACTACGGCATCCTGTCGCTGGAGGCCACGGGCTAGTCACCCATCAATGCCGAGGGCCTTCAGTCGAGAAGGTCCTCGGCCAGGAGGCCTAACTGCACGGCGTCGGCGGCACGAAACGCCCGGAGGTGAACGCCGTTGCCGTTGACCTGTGCGACGGCCCCGCCTCTCGTGATCCCGGCTCATCCTGCCTGAAGAGCTGCGCTCTGAGCGAACTTGATGCGCTGTTTCGCACTTTTTGTGTGGTTGGCCGTAGGCTCGGGTCACTGCTTCCGCCGAAGGATGCCTACGATGGTTCGGCAGACTGTCTAGGGGAGCGCTGACCCGTGTCGATATTGGAAAAGGTCCTACGCGCCGGCGAAGGCCGCATGGTGCGACGACTCAAGGCGATCGCTGATGCGGTCAATTCGATCGAGGACGACTACGTCGACCTCACCGACGATGAGTTGCGCGAGTGCACCCAGCAGTTCCAAGAGCGCTATCAGGACGGCGAGTCGCTCGACTCGCTGCTGCCCGAGGCGTTCGCGGTGGCCCGCGAGGGCGCGAAGCGGGTGCTCGGCCAACGGGCCTACAACGTGCAGCTCATGGGTGGTGCGGCGCTGCACTTCGGCAACATCCCCGAGATGAAGACCGGTGAGGGCAAGACCCTGACCGGTGTGTTCCCGGCCTACCTCAACGCGTTGAGCGGCAAGGGCGTGCACATCATCACGGTCAACGACTACCTTGCCCAGCGTGACGCCGAGTGGGTCGGCCGGGTGCACGTGTTCCTCGGCCTCACCGTCGGCGTGATCCTGCCGAACCGGCCCTCCGCCGAGCACCGTGCCGCCTACGAGTGCGACATCACATACGGCACCAACAACGAGTTCGGCTTCGACTACCTGCGCGACAACATGGCGTGGTCGAAGGACGAGCTGGTGCAGCGCGGCCACCACTACGCGATCGTCGACGAGGTCGACTCGATCCTCATCGACGAGGCCCGCACCCCGCTGATCATCTCCGGTCCGGCCGAGCACTCCGCCCGGTGGTACGGCGAGTTCGCGGCCGTGGTCAACCGGCTCCAGCGCGGCAAGGACGGCGACGGCGACTACGAGGTCGACGAGGCCAAGCGCACGATCGCGATCACCGAGCGCGGCGTCGGCCGCGTCGAGGACCGCCTCGGCATCGACAACCTCTACGAGTCGGTGAACACCCCGCTGGTCGGCTACCTCAACAACGCCATCAAGGCCAAAGAGCTCTACAAGAAGGACAAGGACTACATCGTCGACGACGCCGGCGAGGTCCTGATCGTCGACGAGTTCACCGGGCGCATCCTGCACGGCCGCCGCTACAACGAGGGCATGCACCAGGCCATCGAGGCCAAGGAGGGCGTCGAGGTCAAGCAGGAGAATCAGACCCTGGCGACCATCACGCTGCAGAACTACTTCCGGCTCTACGACAAGCTCGGCGGCATGACCGGCACGGCGCAGACCGAGGCCGGCGAGTTCAACAGCGTCTACAAGGTCGGCGTCGTGAGCATCCCGACGCACCGGCCGATGATCCGCATCGACCATCCCGATGTGATCTACAAGACCGAGAAGGCCAAGTTCGAGGCCGTCATCGAGGACATCGCCGAGCGGCACGCCAGCGGCCAGCCCATTCTCGTCGGCACGGTCTCGGTGGAGAACTCCGAGATCCTCTCGCACCTCCTGCGCCGCCGCGGCATCCCGCACAGCGTGCTGAACGCGAAGTTCCACGCCCAGGAAGCCACGATCATCGCCCAGGCCGGTCGCAAGGGCGGCGTCACGGTCGCGACGAACATGGCCGGCCGCGGCACCGACATCCTGCTCGGCGGCAACCCCGAGTTCCTCGCGGCCAACGAGCTCGCCCAGCGCGGCCTCGACCCGGTGGAGAACCCCGACGAGTACGCGAAGGCGCTCGAAGAGGTCCTGCCGATCTGGAAGGAAGCCTGCGAGGAGGAAGCCGCCGAGGTGACGAACGCCGGCGGGCTTTACGTGCTCGGCACCGAGCGGCACGACTCCCGGCGCATCGACAACCAGCTCCGCGGCCGCTCCGGCCGGCAGGGGGACCCGGGCGAGTCCCGGTTCTACCTGTCGCTGCAGGACGACCTGATGAAGCGGTTCCGGGCAGGCGCGGTCGAGGCCGTCATGGAGCGGTTCAACATCCCCGACGACGTGCCGATCGAGTCCAAGATGGTGACGCGGCAGATCCGCAGCGCGCAGACCCAGATCGAGGGTCAGAACGCCGAGATCCGCAAGAACGTCCTGAAGTACGACGAGGTGCTGAACAAGCAGCGCCAGGTCATCTACGCCGAGCGCAAGCGCGTGCTCGACGGCGAGGACATGCACGACCAGGTCGAGCACATGATCGACGACGTCATCAACGACATCGTGACCGCGGCCACGGCGGACGGCTACGCCGAGGACTGGGACCTGGACCAGCTCTGGACCAACCTCAAGCGCCTCTACCCCGTCACGATCACGATCGACGACCTCGTCGAGGAGTCCGGCGGCGAGCAGTCGACGATCGACTCCGAGTTCCTCGCCGCGCAGCTGGTCGAGGACGCCCGCGGGGCGTATGTGACGCGCGAGGAGGAGCTGGGTGTCGAGCCGCTGCGCGAGCTCGAGCGCCAGGTGCTGCTCAGCGTCATCGACCGCAAGTGGCGCGAGCACCTCTACGAGATGGACTACCTGCAGGAAGGCATCAACCTGCGGGCGTACGCCCAGCGCGACCCGGTGGTCGAATATCAGCGCGAGGGCTTCGACATGTTCAACCAGATGATGGAGGGCATCAAGGAAGAGGCGGTCGGGTTCCTGTTCAACCTGGAGGTCCAGGTTGAGGAGCAGCCCACGGTGACCGTCGACCCCAGCAAGGCGGTGCTCCTCCCGGCCGGCGGCGTGCTTCCCGCGGAGAACGTGACGGAGTCCGACCGGGTCGAGGTCCGGGCCAAGGGACTGGGCGGCCCGGGTCGTCAGCAGAACCTGAAATACACCGCTCCGGCGATCGACGGCGAGGCGGGCGAGGGCTCGCCGGTCGTCCAGCCGCAGCAACAGCAGCAGGCGCCCGCGCTGGGCATCGGCCCCGGCGGCTCGCCGGTTCCGGCCAGCCCGGCCCACACCTCGGGTCGCCGGCCGTCGCAGGGCGCGGGTCGCTCGGCTACCGAGTCCAACGGGCCGTCGCGTAACGCGCCGTGCTACTGCGGCTCGGGCAAGAAGTACAAGCGCTGCCACGGAGCTCCCGGAACAGCCTGACAAACACGCCGAACGACGGCCCGCCAGCGGTTCTCCGCCGGCGGGCCGTCGCCGTTTTCGCGTGGGCGCGGCCGTTGTTGTTTCGCGTGGGCGCGGCCGTTGTTGTTCCGTGTGGGCGCGGCCGTCCCGGAACGCCCGCGGCCCGGTGCGGTGGGCAGGCGGCCGGGAGGTCGTGGAAGGTCTCAGATCAGACGCAGGGTGGTGGCGCACCAGCAGCCCTGGTGAAGCTCCAGGCGCAGTGCCAGGGCCCAGGTGCGGTCGGCGGTCAGCAGAGCCACGGCGGCCTCGATCGCGCCGGGGCGGGGCTCGCACAGGCGCACGCGGATGACGGCCACGGGCGCGGTGCGTCGTGACGGGCGGCGGCCGGCGGGCTGAGTGGCTCTGCGGAGGTCGGCCACCCGGTGTGCCGCGGCCATGCCCTGGGCGACCACCTCGGAGGCCTCCAGCGGGCGCGAGAGGCGGCGTAGGTGGGCGGCCGGGCGGTGACCGTTGAGGACCTCCACACAGGTCCGGACGAAGCGGCGGACCGCCCATCTCGCCTCGGCCGAAGCGCCGGCTACGGGGGAGCGCTGGGGCAAGCGGGTCTCCGCCGGGCTTTCCGGGCTGGGCGCTTCGGGAATCGCCCCGACCGACGGGGTGAGCGGCCAGTCGAGGGACAGCTGGTGGGCGGTGGCCCAGACGATGGGCTCCAGCTCGTCGTCGAAAGGTGGCTCGCAGCGGGGGGTCGGACGCAGGCTGATCTTGGATTTCGACCCCGTGCGGGTTGCCTCCAGCGTCCTTCGCATCGCTACCTCACCTGTCCTCGTCGATCTTGCGTTTGCCTACGTTTGCCTACGACAGCGATTCTGGCGAGGGCTGCGCGGCGGGGCAATGCGTGGCGAGATCGAACTGGATCAGGCGGGAAGACGGACAAACGCGACGCCTTTCGGTGGCCGGCTACTCCGGGTCGGGCGTGGTCAGCGGATTCCGCGCCACCCACGCGGCCGTCTCGGCGTACTTCTGGTCGATGTATTGCTCGAGGCGGGCGCGCTCCACACGCCACTGACCCCGGCCGCCGATCTTGATAGCGGGGAGCTCACCGCTGCGGACCATGTGGTAGACCTGCGACTCCGAGACGTTCAGCTCGGTGGCGACGTCGGAGAGCAGCAGGAAGCGCGATTCCGTCATATCACCTCCAAGTTTCTTCAGTTTGCCACCGTTAACCTCCGAAAGCGTCACTCCGGGGGCGAAATGACGCGGCCCGTGAGCGGGCTCGAGTAGACCACGCTCGTGGTGACCGCGCCGAGGCCGGCGATCCGCCCGGTGATCTCCTCCAGATGGCGCATCGAACGGGACAGCACCTTGAGCACGAAGCAGTCCTCGCCGGTCACGTGGTGCGCCTCGACGATCTCGGGCGTGGCGTCGAGCAGGGCGTTGAACGGGCGGTAGTTCCCGGTGGGGGAACGCAGCCGGACGAAGGCCATCACCTGCAGACCGAGGCGTTCGGGGTCGAGGCTGGCCCGGTAGCCGGCGATCACCCCCGCCTCCTCGAGGCGGCGGATCCGCTCGGCGACGGCGCTGGACGACATCGCCACGACGCGGGCCAGTTCGGCGTACGACGAGCGGCCGTCCTTCTGCAGTTCGGTCAGTAACCGCCAGTCCGTGGAGTCGAGTGCGATATCTGTGGTCATGGCGGCAATCTAAGCGTCTTTCCCCGGTCGAGCGCCAGATTTGCCGGTGAACGACCAGGTAACAGTGCTGCTCGGGCACCTGGCGGGAGGCGTCCTGACGATGCAGTTCCGGCCGGGTTATCCACAGGCATCCGGTTGTCCACAGGAGCGACGCCCCGGCCTGCCCCGATCCGGGCACGACTGGTGGAATGGGCCTACCCCGCACCGCGGCGACGGTGCACTACCGAGGACGGTCCAACCCAGGAGGAGACGTGCCGATCACCGAGCTGGTCCGGGTCTATGTGCCGGCCACCGTGCCGATGCTCACGACCCTGCGCGCCGAGGGCCGGCTAAGTTCCGGGCCGCTGCGGGCGCATGCCGTCACCCCCGCGCTGCGCGAGTGGTATGCCGAGGGCGACGAGGAGGAGCTGGAATACGTCGCCTTCACCCGGGCCGCCCAGGAGGCGCTTCACCTGCTGCGTCTCGACCCGCAGGCGCCGCGCCGCCGGGTCGTCGTCTCGGCCGACGTGCCGTCGACGGCGCTCGTCCGGGAGGATGTCGAGCTCGGGTCGAGCACCGTGCGCCTGCCGCAGCCACTGTCGGTCAAGGAGGTCGCGGCGATCCACCTCGACGGGGCTGACGCGGCCGAGGCGATCGCGGCGGCCGCCGAGGTGGTCGACGAGGCGGCCGCGGGCGATCCCGACGCTCAGTTCACCGTCGACAGCGCCGAGGACCACGAGCTGGAGTGGTATGCCGTGACGGAGCTGGACGAGCTGGTCTAGGCGGCCGGAGCCGGGGTCTCTTCCTCCTCGGGGGCGGGGTTGATCGTGCGCCCGACCGCGATGGTGGCGCTGATCGCTCCGATGAAGAGGACGATCAGGGCGCTGTTGAGTCGGGCGCCGCTGAGCATCTGCTGCACCACGAGTTCCAGCTCGCTCACCTTGCCCGCGAGGTCGAGCACCCGGTGGCCGGCCGTGCGGGTCAGGATCTCGGCGATCACGAGCAGCAGGCCGGGGCCGGCGCCGGCCAGGCCGTAGAGCGGCCACGGCATGTCCTGTCCGCCCGACCGGCGGCGGGCCCGGCGCAGCACGTGATAGGAGACCAGTCCGGCGGCGAGGCCGCTGAGCAGCCCTTGGCCGTAGGTGAACCACTGTGTCGCGTTCGCCCGCGAATCGGTCTCGCCGGAGCTGAGCGCGTCGAGCAGCGGGCCCTGGAAGAGGTTCAGCACGAAGCCGACCGCGAAGACCGCACCCGCGGCCCAGCCGACCGCGTTCACCACGCGGGGGATGCGGAAGCCGGTCAGCGCGCCGCCGATGGTCGCCGCGGCCGCCACGGTGCCGCCGACCACCGCGTACAGCCAGCCCTCGGTGTTGATCGTGACGATTGTCAGCGCGCCCGCCACACCGACGGCGAGGCCGCTGCCGGTGGCGATCGCGAAGCGGGTGCTCGCGCCGAGCTCGCCGCGGCGGCCCACGAGGGCCAGGACGGCGAGCGCCACGGTGGACCCGGTGACGAGGCTGGCCGAGATGGCGCCGGGAAACGCGTACGCAGTGGAGGTGACCTCCATGGCGACGTCGCCGCGGCCGGTGATGGTCGCGCGCGCCGACCACAGCATGGCGCCCATCCAGACCAGCGTGACGGCGGCCAGCAAAAGACCGTTCGACGAGGGTTGCTCGGCGGCGGCGGCCGCCTTCCGGGCCGGTGCGACCTCCTGCTCGTTCATGGCGATCAGGGTACGCGGTGCTTCCGCGTGCCCTTTGGGGCATCCGGGCGGCGAAACGGAGTCGAATCTCGCATTTGAAGGGACCGCCGCCATTTTCGAGCGGCTTTCTGTCCACTTTTCAGATATTTCCTGCCCGGCATCGCCGTCTGACCGTTTAGCTAGGGCCATTTTAGCTGGTCAGCCGCCGTTTTTTCGCAGAAACGCGGCGTGTTGACCCTCGTGGTCGGACAGTCTGTGCTCGACAGTCGTTTGTGGAGACGCAAACTGGACGGATCGGGCGAAATCCTGGACGTCGGCTCGACAAAGTGGCAGCTTAGAAGGCATGCCCGACTCTCAAATCAATCCCACGGCTGCCGCGCTGCTCGGCCTGCTTCACGAGGGGCCGATGACCGGCGGACAGCTCATGGCGGCTGCCGAACGCCGTCTCGGGCCATACTGGTCGATGACGCGGAGCCAGGTCTACCGCGAATTGCCGGTTCTCGCCGAAATGGGTTACGTCCGTCTCGGTAAGCCTGGCCCCAGATCCAGCCAGCCCTACGCCATTACCGCCGCCGGTAAGCGAGCCTTCAGCCGGTGGCTCGCGGAGGCCCCGGGCCGGGACGCTCTGCGCAACCCGGTCGCGTTGCGGGTCGCCTTCGGCGATCAGCACAGCGGCAATCAGCTGCAGACGCTCTACACCGGTGCGAGCGAGTACCACTCCGAAGCCCTCGCGATGGCCAAGGAGCAGGCGAAGGAAGCGAAGAAGGCGGGCGACCAGTACGGCGCCGCGGCCCTCGAGTTCGCCGTCGCCTACCACAAGGCTGCCCTGAGCTGGCTCAAGATCGCTCCGGTCAACTGAGACAAGGCCGCCCCGACCGGCATTACGGTCGGGGCGGCGTAGTCTTACCTGTTGTGACCGCTGCGGACTATCCCGAGCAACTCAAGACCCTCGACGCCACCCTGCGCAACATTGAGAACGTCCTGGACGTCGACCAGCTGCGCCGGGACAAGGCGGAACTCGAGGAGCAAGCCTCTGTGCCAGATCTGTGGGACGACCAGGCCCGCGCCCAAGAGGTCAACAGCCGCCTTTCGTACGTTTCCGGCGAAATACACAAGATGGAGCGGCTCCGCTCCCGTCTCGACGACGCCGGCCTGCTGCTCGAGATGGCCGAGGCCGAGGCCGACGAAGCCTCGGTGCGCGAGGTCGGCGTCGAACTCGTCGCGCTGGCCAAGGCCATCGAGGAGATGGAAGTACGCACCCTGCTCTCGGGGGAGTACGACTCCCGTGAGGCGGTGGTGGCGATCCGGGCCGGCGCCGGCGGCGTCGACGCGGCCGACTTCGCCGAGATGCTGATGCGCATGTACCTGCGCTGGGCCGAGCGGCACGGCTACCCGACCGAGGTTTACGAAACCTCCTACGCTGAGGAGGCGGGGCTCAAGTCCGCCACCTTCGCGGTCAAGGTCCCGTACGCCTACGGCACCCTCAGCGTCGAGTCCGGCACCCACCGCCTGGTGCGCATCAGCCCCTTCGACAACCAGGGCCGGCGCCAGACGAGCTTCGCCGGTGTCGAGGTGATGCCGGTGGTCGCGCAGACCGATCACATCGATATTCCTGAGAATGAGCTGCGCGTCGACGTCTACCGTTCGTCGGGCCCTGGTGGACAGAGCGTTAACACCACCGACTCCGCTGTGCGCCTCACGCACATTCCGACCGGCATCGTCGTCACGTGTCAGAACGAGAAATCGCAGCTTCAGAACAAGGCCTCCGCGATGCGCGTGCTCCAGGCTCGCCTGCTCGAGCGCAAGCGTCAGGAGGAGGAGGCGAAGCTCGCCGGGCTCAAGCAGGACACCACTGGATCATGGGGCGATCAGATGCGGTCGTACGTGCTGCACCCCTATCAGATGGTCAAGGATCTGCGCACTGAGCAGGAGACGGGCAACCCGACGTCGGTTTTCGACGGTGACCTCGATGAGTTCATCGAGGCCGGCATCCGCTGGCGCAAGCAGTCCCAGAAGGCCGGCTGAGTCACCGCTCCGCGCGGCTTCGGCACGGACCGCCACGGCACCTGAACGCACCGTCAGGCGCCCGGCGTCCGGGAGTGATTTTCTTCCTCGTGGGGAAGATTGACGGACCCGGCGGGGTTGGCGATTCCGTTACACCGCGTAGACTGCCTTTCCGTGATTCAGCTCGAGAACGTGACGAAGACGTACCCGAAGGCGTCTCGGCCGTCGTTGGACGATGTCAGCGTCGGTATCGAGAAGGGTGAGTTCGTCTTCTTCATCGGCCCCTCCGGTTCCGGCAAGTCGACGATCATCAAGCTTCTGCTGCACGAGGTCGCCCCGACGCAAGGCAAGGTCGTGGTGAACACGAAGGACGTGACCTCGATCCGGTCGTGGAAGATTCCGCACTTCCGCCGCTCGATCGGCTGCGTGTTCCAGGACTTCCGCCTGCTGCCCAACCGCACCGCGTACGAGAACGTGGCCTTCGCCCTGGAGGTCATCGGCAAGACCAAGGCCGTGTCCCGGCGGGTCGTGCCCGAGGTTCTCGAACTGGTCGGCCTGGGCGGCAAGGAGCACCGCTATCCCCATGAGCTCTCCGGTGGTGAGCAGCAGCGGGTCGCGGTCGCCAGGGCGTTCGTGAACCGGCCGCTGATCCTGCTCGCCGACGAGCCGACCGGAAACCTCGACCCCGACACCTCCATCGAGATCATGCGACTGCTGGACCGGATCAACCGCACCGGTACGACGGTCGTGATGGTCACCCACGACTCCAACATCGTCAACCAGATGCGCCGGCGCGTCATCGAGATCGAGAGTGGCCGCATCGTTCGCGACCAGGCCCGCGGCGTCTACGGCTGAGGCCGGCTCCGCAATCCCCGACTGAAACGAAAACTGCGCGGAGTCCCGGAAGGAACCCCCCACGATGCGCTTGAAGTACGTCCTCAACGAGGTCCTGGTGGGCTTGTGGCGAAACGTCACGATGACGGTCGCCATGATCATCACTATGTCGGTCTCGCTGACCATGCTGGGCGCGAGTGTGCTGCTGTATATGCAGGTCGACCAGATGAAAAGCTTCTACTACGGCGAGATCGAAGTGTCGATCTTCCTGCGCCCGGACGTCACCGACGCCCAGCGCCAGGCGATCGACACCGCTATCTCGTCGAACCCGCTGGTCGCCGAGCGCACTTACGAGACCCGCGACGAGGCGCTCAAGAGGTTCCAGGAACTCTGGAAGGACTCGCCCGAGTTCGTCAAGTCGGTCGGCCCGAACAGCCTGCCCGAGTCTTTCCGGGTCAAGCTGAAGAACCCGGAGTCCTACAAGACGTTCACCGACCAGATGACCGGGATGCAGGGCATCCAGGACATCATCGACCAGCGTGCGCTGCTCGACAAGGTGTTCAACATCTTCAACGCCATCCAGGTGGGGGCACTTGTGGTCGCGGCGGTGATGGCGCTGGCCGCGCTGCTCCTCGTCGGAAACACGATCCAGGTCGCCGCCTACAGCAAGCGCCGCGAGGTCGCGGTCATGAAGCTGGTGGGCGCGTCGAACTGGTTCATCCAGGCGCCGTTCGTGCTCGAGGCGGTGGTCGCCGGTCTGATCGGTGCGCTGCTCGGCTTCGTCGCGCTCTTCGTCAGCAAGATCGTGCTCCTGGACAACAAACTCCAGGCCCTCACGAGCATCCTGACGCCGATCGAGAACGGCAACGTGTGGCTCATGCTGCCGTTGCTCGCCGGGGTCGGTGCCGTGGTCAGCGCGGTCACGGCGTGGGTCACGCTCCGGTTCTACCTCAAGGTGTAGTCCCCGCTCGACGCTAATCACACGACGGCCGCGCCCACCAGGGGGCGCGGCCGTTGGGCGTTTTCGGGTATAAGCCCCTTAGGTCGCGTTACCGTCCTTAGGTGTGGCCAAAACATCGTAAATGTGCGCTCCTGGTCGTCTGTGTCGGGCTGCTGATCGCGCCACACCCCGCGCGGGCCGATCCGGGCGACAGCGAGAAAGCACGGGCCAGCCGCGCCGTGCAGCGCGCCGAAGCCGTACTTGAGCACGCCACCGACCTCGCCCGTGCCGCCGCCGGACGGCTCGAGGCTGCGACCGCCGCGCTGCCCGCCGCGAAGAACAAGGTGGCCACGTCGCGCGGCACCGTCGCCGCCGCGCGCGCCGCTGCCAACTCCGCGAACCGCAAAGCCAAGAGCACCCGGGAGACGTACGCCGAGATCGTCGGACGCTTCGAGCAGGCCCAGGACCGCGTCGAGGGCGCCCGGGAACGGGTCGACGAGATCGCCACGGCCAGCTACATGGGTGGCACCATCGCGCAGATCAACGTGCTCGTCGACGCCACCGGCCCGGCCGACATGATGGCCCGGATCAGTTTCGTCGAGCAGATCATGCGCAGCCAGCAGGAGGACGTCGACGCCCTGGTCGGCGCCCGGCGCGAAGCCCGTACGGAACAGGACCGCGCCGGACTCGCCAAGCGCGCCGCCGAGGCGGCCGAAGCGGACGCGCGCGACCGCCTGACCACCGCCCGTTCGGCGCAGGCCGCCGCCGAACGGGCCCGCCGGGCGCTGGAGAAGCTCGCCCAGACCCGGGTCGCCGCGCTGCGGGTGGCGAACGCCCAGCGCTCCGCCGTGCTCGCCCGCTACCGGACGGCCAAGGCCGAGGAGGCGCGGATCGAGGCGGCCCTGCGCGGCTACTCGCTCAAATCCGGGGACGCGAAGTACGGGGGCGGTCGGCTGCTCATGCCGGTGAGCGGCTGGAAGTCCAGTGACTACGGAGAGCGCTACGACCCGTACTACCGAGTGTGGCAGCTGCACGCGGGTATGGACATCGCGGCCGGTGATGGCACCCCCATCCGGGCGGCCGCCTACGGCCGGGTGATCAGGGCCGGGTGGGCCGGCGGGTACGGCAACTACACGTGCGTCAGCCACGGCCGGATCGCCGGCGTCGGGTTCCAGACCTGCTATGGCCACCAGTCGGCGATGCTCGTCCGGGTCGGCGATTATGTCCGCCGCGGCGAGGTGATCGGACTGGTCGGCACGACGGGCGCTTCGACCGGCAACCACCTGCACTTCGAGACCCGCTTCGACGGCGCACCCCGCGACCCGACCAACTACCTGCCGCCATGCCTCTGCTGACGGTCGGGCTCTGCTGGACGGTCGGGCTCTGCTGACGGTCGGGCCTCTGCTGAACGGTTTGCGCCCGCGCGAGTAATATTGTGAAGTTGCACTTCACTCATCCATAGGGGGCCGGCGGCATGCCACGCGAACAGGGGCGGAAGGTCGTTGCCTCCAACCGCAAGGCCTACCACGATTACGCCATCCTCGACACGTACGAGGCGGGCATGGTGCTCACCGGCACCGAGGTCAAGTCGCTCCGGGCCGGGCGGGCGGCGCTGGTCGACGCGTTCGGCCACGAGGATCGCGGCGAGATCTTCCTGCACGGGATGCACATCCCGGAATACACGCAGGGCACCTGGACAAACCACGAGCCCCGGCGCGTCCGCAAGCTGCTGCTGCACCGCGACGAGATCCTCAAGATCCGCAACAAGCTGCGCGACGACGGCGTCACCCTGGTCCCGCTCCAGGTCTACTTCGAGAACGGGTACGCCAAGGTCGAGATCGGCATCGGCAAGGGTAAGAAGAGCTACGACAAGCGGCAGGACCTGGCCCAGCGCGACGCGCAGAAGGAGATCAGCCGCTCCCTCGGTAGGCGTGCCAAAGGCATGTCCTGACAGGTAGTCTTCCCCGCCGGCGCTTGATCCTGTCCGGCGCGGATTCGCGGGGAGAGGTCGAAGGTGGCAGCCAAGCACTCGGCGTACGTGTTCGGGACAGCCAGATTCCTCCTGAGTTTCGGCACGGCGATCCTGGTGCTGTTGGTCGTCTGGGTCGCAGTCCGCGCCGTCGGCCCCGCCGAGGCGTCGAAAGCTCCCCTGGTCGCCCTGCCGTCGATCCCCAGGGCGACGCCGACGCCGACCAAGACGATCAAAACCTCAAGGTCCCCATCCCGTACGCCGTCAAAGTCGCCCACCCCGTCGAAGACCTCGGCGCGCGCCTCCGACCCCGTACCGAAGAAGACCCGGACGCCCACCAGGACCACCACCACGGCTCCGCCGGCGCGCACCGACTACGAGGCGACGCTGTCGGTCACCGCGAGCTGGCAGTCCGGTTACATGGCGGTAGTGCGCGTCGTCAACGAGGGCGACGAGCCCGTGCGGTGGAAAGTCACGGTCAGCCACTCCGGCCAGCACGATCTGCAGCTGCGCAATACCTGGAACGCGCGGGGCGAACTGAGCGGCAGCAGCCTCGTCTTCACCGGTGGCACGCTGGCCCCCGGCCGCACCGCGAGCTTCGGCTTCCAGACCTCGAAGAGCGGCCGCGGCGACGCCCGCCCCGCGGACTGTAATGCGTTGGGCGGGACGTGCCGCGTCAGGTAGGATGGATCAGTCCCATCCAGGGGGTGACTGGTTTCGACTTCGAATGTGGAGACAGGGGAAGCGAGCCGAGGAAGCCGACGTCGTCTCGAGAATCGGTCGTCGGAAAATTATAAGCGCCGATTCCAATCGCGCTGACTTCGCTCTCGCCGCCTGAGGCGAGTAGTGAGTCTGTCGGACCGGGAACACCTTCGTCCCGGATTTCCGGCATCAGCTAGAAGGTTGGCCAACAGGTTCCGGTCGCGGGGACCTTGCGGCGAGATTAATCAGCGACTGGGCCCGTCACAGGAACTTGCTCACGTGATTCCAGGGGCCGAGTAGAGGCATAGTGAGCTGCGCTCGGAGAAGCCCTGACGAAGCGACGAAGGACCCGGGTTCGATTCCCGGCACCTCCACGAGAGGGTTCTTACTCGAACCCACAGCGGCACCGCCCACCCCGGCGGTGCCGCTTTCGTTTCGGGCGTGGTTGACCAGCGGTTCTATCAATCCGGCGAGGTCGTCGGCAGCAACGTAGGGGGGTTGCCGATCAGCTCTGACGCCGTCGCTGCCCACGCTCTCCGACGTCTTCGGCACCGGCTACCACGCCGCCGTCGCCGGCGGCGTCACGGTGGGCACTACCGTCGCGGCCTCTCCGGCGTCGAGGCGGTTTGCGGGCTCGCCGGCGGCTACGGCGCCCCGGTCGTGATCGAGGCGGTCGGCACGAGAACGGCCTACGACCCGGCAGTCGGTGTCGTGCCGCTTTCGTCGGCCGCCGGATAGTGGCTACGTGTGCAAGCATCGATATTGTCAGGTATTGATGTGCGTGTCATGATCCTCGCGCTCCGCGTCTCGTGCGGAGTTTCAGCGGGGGAGAAGGCATGGGGATGAAGCGGTCCACGTACGCGATTTACGTGGGGTTGGTCGGTGTTTTGGTGCTGGGCGGACTGCTGAACGCAGGGCCCGCGCAGGCGGCGCACCACGGCGTGGTCACAGCGAAGAGCGACGTCGGGCCTACGCCGGCGCCGGCAGAAAGGGTCGCGACCAGGCCGGCAGCAGTTTCGGGCAAGGACCTGAGTCCGCGGCGGGCCAACGTGCACCCGGACGCTCGGCCACCGGTCACGGTCCGGAAGCAGAGCAGGGCCGCGGCGGCCGCCGGGTGCGGTGGCGTGGCTCAGTTCGGGAAGATCTATCGCTGTTCTTCATTGTCGGGCGACCGGCAGGACACTTTCACCGTGACCACCAGCGTGGGCGGGGACGTGTTGTACGGGACCGTCACCGAGACCGCCAACAACGACGTCACCGACAGCGTCGGCGCGATGTTGTACGACGCCGAGGGCAACTATCTCTGCTACTACGGGAGCTACCCGGCCGGCTGTGAGCTCGGCGCCGCCGGGACGTACACCGTCGTGGTGGCGCTCGCCTACGGCTCGGGGGACATGGCGTACACGCTGTCCCTGCAGTCGCAGCGGACGCCGTCGACCTGCCGGACCCTCGGGAACGGGTTCTTCTCGTTCGCCTCCCCAGGTCGCGCCGCCGAGCTTGCCTCAGGGTCGGCCGGAGAGTGTTTCACCTTCGACCAGCCGGTCGGCAGCGTGCTGCAGATGTACGCGCCGCGGGCGTCGAACAGCGGCGACGTGCGAGGGGAGATTCTTGACGCGGAGTATCAGCCGGTCTGCCCAGTTCGGGATGCCTACGCGTGCACGTTGAACACGCCAGGCCCCTACCGGTTGATGATGTACGAGCTGTACGGCCACGAGGTCACGTACACGCTGCGCATGTCGCGGATCTCCCACTCGACGGGTTGCCCGCTGCTGCGCCCCACCGCCTTCGGTGACCCGGGCTCGGCGGCCGGCACCGGAACGCTCGACGACGTGAACACCGTCGTCTGTCACAAGCTGCGTGCGCCCTCAACCGGCGGGGTCGCGATCCGGATCCACAACGACCAGTTGATCTGGTGGAATCTCTACGACGACGCCGGTCACCAGGCCTGCGACAAGTACGAGAACCTGCGCGCCTGCCAGTTGCCGGCGTCGGGTGATTACACGATCGTCACGAGCAACCAGGACTGGCAACCGGTCACCTACCAGATCGCGGTGGCCGCCCTTTTCCGGTCCGCGGGGTGCGCCACCGGCACGTCGCTGCGGTGGGATCAGGGAGCGGCACTGTTGCACCAGACGTCCCCGGTGCAGGCGAACTGCCAGCAGTTCCAGGGCAAAGCCGGACAGCGCGTGGTCGTTTACGCGGCGCCGACCCGGTACAACTTCGCCGCCAAGATGGTGGTGGACAGCACGGGCCAGGCGCTTTGTCTCGGTTACAGCGAGGAGACCGGGTGTCTGCTGCCGGCCGACGGCACGTACCGCGTGATCTCGTACCTGGACCAGTGGGACTCCGAGAGCGCCGATGAGACCTACAAGGTGCAGGTCCGCAGCCTGTCCGAGCCGAAGGGGTGCCCGGTGGTGCAGCCGGGCGCGTTCAACGATCCGCCGGCCGGCGCGTACGGGCCGATCCGCTGCCGGACCCTGCGGCTCCCCGGCGCAGGTGTTTATCAGATCCGAGCATACGACGACGAGAACTACCGGACGTACGCCGCGGTGTTCGACACCACCGGGCACCGGATCTGCGATGACTCCGGACGGTGTGAGTTCCCAGCGGCTGGTGACTACGCGGTGGTGCTCTCGGCCCAGGCCACCGACACAGTTGTCGACGACGATTTCTCGTACGCCCTGAGCGTGCTGCCGGTGCAGCCTGCGGGCTGCCCGACGTTGTCGCAGGAACTCTACCGCGGCACTTTCGCCGCTCCAGGTCAGTTTCTCTGCCTGCGACTTCCGCAGGCGGCCGGAGAGAGGATCGTCGAACTGGTCCCCGCCGAGAAGCGTTACCCGCCCACGCAGGTCTACGACTCGGTGGGCAATGACATCTGCGATTCCTCGTACGAGTTGTGGCAGACCAGCTGTCAGCTGAACGGAACCGCACCGTACTTCGCCGTCATCTCGCAGCAGGAGGGTGAGGCGCCCGGCCCGCTCGCGGCCCGCTTCGTGCGGGTCGACGGCCCGCCGTCGTGCCCGGCATTCGACGGTGCGGAGCTGACGCTGACCACCGGCGGCGACGACTTCTCGGTCTGCCGCACGATCTCCGCCGACGCCCATGCGGCCAGGGAGACCTTCGCCTGGAAGCGCACCGCAGGCACGGGCGGCGCCTATTTGTCGATCTTCGACGCCGACGGGGTTCGGCGCTGTGGCCCGACCGGAACGTTCCCGGAGCGCACGGCGACGTGCACCCTCCCGGCCGGCCCGCTCACGGTGATCCTCAATACCACCGAGGCGGCTGCGACGTTCGAGCTCAGTCGCACGGCCTGAGGCACGGATAGCGGTTCTTCCAACACGGCAAGGTCCAAGTAGGCCGACAGCACCTCCACAAGAGGTTTGCGGCACCGCCCACCGTGGCGGTGCCGCTATTTTCGTCGTCCATGGAAGGTGCAGTTGGCTGACCCCTGTCGAGCGGCCTGCCACCCGAGCCGGCGAGGGCGTGGCCGCTGCTGCGTCACCCACAGTCACCCACGCGACTTGGCACTACTCAGGCCTGACCGCTACCGACCCCGAGCCGACCGATGAGGACCGTGACTTCCAGCGACAGTTCGCAGATCTGCAGGTAGCCGGTGTATCGGCGCGTGGCCGGGTGATCGTTCGCAGCCGCGCTCTGGTGTCGTGGCACGTCGAGATCGCCGGGGAGTCGGTAGGGTCGTCGACCGAATCGGAGTTTCTGGCCGAGTTGGGTAGCGCGGTCGCGGCGTTGCTGGCTGACCACCGGGCGAAGGTGACCCTGCTGACGGACGCGGTCTACGACATCGGCCTGCCTCGTGCGATGCGGACTGCTGGATAGGAGTGTCATGACCGACGACCGGCGCGGGCTGCGCCGCCTGCAGGTCGGCCATTGGCTGCTGATCGGCCTCGTGGTCGCGCTCGTCGCGGCCGGTATCGCCGTCGTCGTCACGCGCGGTGACGCGGACCCCATCGTGGCCGGCCCCACGGGCGCTCCGGTGGTGAGTGCGTCGTCGGCGCCACGGCCGGACTGTGCACCGGAGATCACGGCGACCTGGGCGAACGCGGACAAGGCAAAGTTCGGGTTCGTGTATCGCAGCCGGTGCGACCAGGTCGTCCGCGAATTGCGGTTCCGAGTCACGGTGCTTGACGCGGCGGGCGAGCAGACGCCGGACGGCGAGGAGACCGCGTACGGGGGCGTGCTCTTTCCCGGTGAGGAGTTGGCTGCCGCCGGCGGTCTGCACGTCAGCCAGGACCAGAAGATCAGCAGCCTCCGGATTCAGGTGACCGGATTCAGGGCCGACCCGCCGGGGACCTTCTCGGCATGGGCGCAGGCCGAGGTCACCGACCTGACCCGCGGCAAGCCTGATGCGCTCGGACGGTTCGATGTGGGCGGCGCCGTCGTGGCGCAGCCGTCCTCCGCCCAGGTCTGCGTGGCCGAGTTCGTCCTCGTCATGCGGGACGAGAGCGACAAGATCGTCTATGCCGAGGTAGGCCCGACGACCGGGCAGACGCTGTTGAAGCCGGAGTTCTCCGTCGGTGCGCTGCCGAGCGTCGACTTCGCGCGCACCAAGATCTATGCGCCGCAGACGCCGCGCACCGAGCAGCCGCCACGCGCGGGGATGCCCTGCAACGGCTCGTGAGACCGCCGTACGAGAAATGGGGATTGCGATGCAGGGGTGGCAGTTCGCGGCAGAGTTGTCGCGGCTACGGATTGTCGGCCGGGTCGATCTGCCGGCGCTGAGTTCGACCTTCGCGGCGATGAACCGGGCCGTCGCCGGCACTGCCGCCGGCGAGATCTGGGAGATCGGCCAGAAAACGTACAAGGCTCTGGACGGTCTGGACGCGTGGTGCCCCGGCGCGAACGCCTCCAAGTCGGTGGCTCTGCTGACCATCTCGGGTGCCATCGCGGCAGTCATCTTCGCCGGTGCCACAGCCGGTGCCGGCGGAGCCGCCTTCGCCGCGGCCGTCGGCGTCGAAGGTCTGGAGAGCCTGGCTACGACGCTGTCCAACACCGGCCCCTTGCAGAGCAAGAAGGTGGACATCGGCGGACTCACGGTGCCGCCGATCATCACCGGCATGCAGAACGCCATGACCGAGCTGACCAAGTCGATCGACGCCCAGCAGCAGGAGCTGGCGAGCGGGCTCACCAAGTTCACACAGGACGTCCACGCCAACTGGAACCGAATCCTCGTCCCGGGTCCGCGTGAGATGAACGACGTCCGCAATGCCGACGGCGCCTCGTTGAAGGCGTCGGACACCTTCCGCGTTCGATGACCCCAGCCAGTCAGCTCCCTCCTGCATCGACGTCGCCGACATGCGGTTCCGCAGCAGTGTTCACCGGAATGCCCGCTACGGTCAGGAACGTGTGAAGGACGGCTGCCAGCGTCTCGACCTTGTCGGCTTCGACGAAGGCGTAGCCGGACTCGGAGAAACAGTCGGCGACATGTTCGGCGATCCGCATCAGCGGATCGTCAACCTGGGCGATCATTGCGACTCCCCTCATGTGGTCGCTCATCGGTTTGCCAGTGCTGTGAGAGCCCCCTCTTGAGCGCGCGCCGGCAGTGGCGGTGGTGCTGTCGCTGGGCGCGCAGGCGGTCGAGGCGGAGCCGTCGGGCATCGGGTGGATCGCGGCGGCATTGCCGGGCGGCCGAGTTCCACGCCATGGTGAAGATCGCGCTCGGCCGGGCCGACCTCATCCACGCGCAGGCATCGCCACGCCCCTCTCAAATCTCGCATGCCTGTCGCCGTCAGGAAGAACCGCAGCGCTGCGGCCAACGCCTCAAGCTTGTCGTCCTCCACGAACGCGTACCCATGTTCCGAGAAGCAGTCGGCGACCCGCTCAGCGACCGGCCAAAGGGGATCGCTGTTATGCACGGTCATCGCATTGTCCCTTCGTAGGGCGCCCGGCGGATCAGTCGGGCACGGGTGGAAGATCGGGACGCCGCCCAGGGCTGGCGCGTGATCCAGCCCGCAAGACCCGCTGGGTGAGAGAACCACCGGCGGCGGCTCGACGGTCGCGGCATCAGGGCACGGATACCAGGCGCAGCCGCAGCGGCACCTTCTCTTCCATGGGGTCAACCAGGCTCGTTTCGGTTCGTGTCGCATGATCCCCTCCCTGGCGCTGGTGCGGGGCCTATGTCGCCGCGCTGTCGCAGTAACCAGTTGACCAGCGCGGACAGGAGCGGGGAACTACCGCAGGCCGTGTACACCGCGAACTTGGACGGCTACCCGTGAACTACGTGATGTGCAACGAGGACAGCCCGCCGGCCGACATCAACGCAGGAGAAGGCCGGTTGGCCGTGGGGCTCTGAGTTCGCGGCCACGCGGACGCGGCGAAGGGCCCTCACGAAGTGGCGGTACCGTGGGGGCTCGCTCATCCGGCGATGGCTTGCTGCGCCTCGCCGATCGGCCGCAGACCCAGTCCCGGCAGGGCCTTCACGAACGCCCGGTTGATCACTGGATCTCGGCCGGGGACGTAGCCCGACGTGGGTCGGTATCCGGAGCGGACGAAGAGGTCGAGCGCGGCGGTGTTGCGTACGCCGGTCTCGAGGATGATCCGCTCGGCGCCCCAGCCGGTCGCCTGGGTCTCCAGCCATTGCAGCAGGATTCTCCCGGCGCCACGACCCCGCATCGCGGGAAGCAGGTAGATCTTCTTGATCTCGGCCGTGGAGGTTCGGCGGTCGTACCAGCGGAAACCGCCGCAGCCCGCCAACTGTTCGCCGTCGTACAGCACGACGAAGATCCCCTGCGGCGGGGCATATTCGGCGGAGTCGAGATCGATCGAGTCGGCGAAATCGTATCGTTCGATCTGTTCCCGGAAGAACGCGCGGAGAAGCGTCGTGCTGTCACGGTGATCCACCCGGCGGGTCACGAGCCGGATCTCACCGGGAAAGTCGGTGGATGCGGGTGAGCCAGGGAGATCGGCGGTCATGCACTCGATAATGCCGCATCTAACTCCGGAAGGAAGTGGCTGACCGTGGCCGAACGCGAACGGCGAGCCAAAGCAGGGCGTAGCCGACGCAGGTAGCTCCGCCCACGCGGCGACTGGACCACTGGCATCAGACCGGTGCCGGTCCGCATCGCCGCGACGGCCTCCCCAAGGTCGCCCCGCAAAAGGTAGGCCCGAGCAAGAAAGGTGGTGTGCAGAAGTCCGGAACGGGCATAGGCGACCCCGTTGCCTGCGGCATCGCCGACCGCCAAGGCGGCGACGGAACCCCTGAGCAGATCGATCCCCTCCGACAGCAGACGCCCGCGATGGGCGGAAGTGCGTTCGGCGAGCACGACCAGGCCCTGGCCGGCCTCCGCCGCCAGCTGCATCGGGGTGAAGTAGTACAGGAACGACAGGTTGTCCCGGGACTGGCCGCGGTCGAGCAACTCGATGGCCTGATCGGCGCAGCGCCGGAACCGGCCGAGGTCCCCGTCGGCGGCAGCGGCAGTCGCTTCCCTGCCGAGCAGCCGTGCGCGCAGCACGGGATCACGGTCACGGCACTCCGCCGCAGCCGCCTCGGCGAGCCGCACGGCCTGCGGCCCGTGCCCGGCGAAAGCCGAGACGTAGCTGAGCATGCCGATCGCGTTGGCCGCCCGGTCGGATGCCCCGATCGCCCGGCACACTCCGACGCTGAGCAGCAAGTATCGCTCGGCCGAGCCGTACCGGCTGGAGTCGAAATGCAGCCAGCCGAGCAACTGGGCAAGATCAGCAACGATGGTCAACAGTCGTCGGCCCGTCGTCACCTCGTAGTTGGCGTGCTGCACCAGATCCATCACGTTGCGCAGCTCCGCGGCGACATAGCGCAGGCTCAACGCCCCGCCGCCATACCGGTCATCCAACCGGCGCAGCGCCGCCACGTGGGCACCGATCAGATCGACCTGCTCGGGCAACAGGTACTCGTGGCCACTGCGATTCCTGGCGGTCAACGCGACGCCGCGCAGCTGGTCGAGGACCGCGGCGGTCAGGTCCGCGCCCGAAGCGTCCTCGACCGGGCTACCCGGCGTTGACGAGACCATAGCCAGCTGGCTCAGCTCCCGGACGAGGTCATCGACATGGGCAACCGACTCCAGCCCGCCCGCAGCCGACTGCCTGACTAGCACCTGACCGTGACCAGGCCACAGCTGCTCAACGGTGACGGTGAAGCCGAGCCGGTCGGTCAGCACCGCGGCGGCCACAGCAGGGATGGGCGCCCTCGGGCAGAAGCCGCGGCGGGTCCAGGCATAGCCGGCGGTCGGATCCAGCCGAAGCCGCTCTCGGCCCTGGCTGGACAACCGCATGTTGATCGCGTTCACCAGCTGCCGTGGACCCCACTGCGCCAACCGAAGAAGGTCGCCCAGCCCGGCAGGGGTATCGCCCATCACGCCTCACCGCCCATCCATTGCATCGCACCGTAGCCCGACCTACGGCAACTCATCGGGCCGTTAGGGGTGCACGATCGCGGGTTCACGATGTTCACGGGCAGGTATAGACAATCGGGTCCATCAGCCACAGCTACTCACTCACAGTTATTGACCCGTAACTCAAACTTGCAGTGGTCAGGATGCGGCGTAGCGGACTTCTGGCTTGCGGAATAGGGCTTTCACAACGTTTGGCTGGTTCTGTCTACGTCGGAGATGCGCCGTAGCGGCGGCGGTCAGCTCGGCCACGGTGCCCGGATTCGCTTGCGACACATGGCGTTTGATGTCGCCGTTGAGCAGTTCTACGGGATTCAACTCGGGTGCATACCCAGGCATAAGGTGCATCTCAATACTGGCAACGTTCTCGGCCAGCCAGTCCCGCACGGAGACCCGGCGGTGCACCGGATGCCGGTCCACAATCAAGTGGATCTTCCGGTCGATCTGGCGGACCAGGCGCTTGAGGTAGGCCAGGAACACCGGCCCGTTGAACGACCCCCGATAACAGGTGAAGTACAACTCACCCTTGTTACTGATCGCGGCCATCACGTTGACCCCGAACCGTTTGCCGGTCTTCGGCACCACCGGCGGCTGCCCGGCCGGCGCCCAACCCTTACCCACACTCGAATCCGAACGCAGTCCAGTTTGGTCCAACCACAAGATCAACGCCTTCTCCTTGCGGGCTGTCGCCTCGATCGCCGGATACTCCTCGGCGAGCCAGCGGGCCACCGCCTGCGGATTCTGTTCGTACGCCCGACGAATCGGCTTCTGCGGCGACAACCCCCACGACCGTAAATATTTACCGACCGTGACCAACGACAACCCGATCCCGAACCAGTTACGGATCAACTGCCGCACCTGCGGGCGAGTCCACACCAGACCCGGCAACGCCACCTGATCGGGAAACTTACCCAGCACCGCCCGCCGAACGCGGGCTTCCTGCCTCGCATCCAGGGCCTTCTGCTCACCCGGACGCCGCCCACGCTTGCCGGCTTTCAACGCCTCGGAACCGCTACGGCGCACCGCATCCACCCACCGCCACACCGACGTCGGTGACACACCCAGCACAGTGGCCACACCCGCCTGCGAGTGCCCCGCCTGCACCGCCGCGACCGCCCGCCGCCGCAGATCCTCTTGCGCCTCAAGGGAAAGCCCTCGCGCATCCCGCCGCAAAACGCCCATACACCCCAAACGATCACTGCAAGTTTGAGTTACGGGTCAATAACCCGGGTACCTGACCAGTTACGATGATGGCAGGGTCCTGCCGGTGAGTGGTCAGCCGTCAGTTGCCATTCGGCTGCCATTTGCTGGTGATGTCGCGGCTACTCTTGAGTGCCCACAGGTAGATGGCTCCGCCGATCAAGGCGACGCCTGTGGCGCAGGCTTGCAGGAGGTCTGCCGAGACGGAACTTCGTCCGCCTTCGGTTTGTGGGTATGCGAGCAGTACTCCGATCGGTATTGATACGGCGCCGGCGAGTGTGATCGGGACGAAGACGCTCCAGGCGCCGCTGCTCCAAAACACCCGGCGACTGCCAGACAGGACACTGATGGGGGCGAGTGCCCTGCTCCATCGCACGTATTCGCCCAGCGCCCCAAGTGTGCATGCAAGAGCGAGGACGACCAGGCTGAAGACGCCGAGTAGGACTATCCAGCGTGCGTGGTCGGCGTTGACGTTGGCGCCTACCAGCCAGTCTCCACCAACGCGAGAGACGTCAGCGCCGCCGGGAAGTGTCCGGTAAGCGGCGGCCTCGATTGCCGGACGATCGAGAGCGGCGCCGTTGTCGGAGACGAGTGCTACCACGCTGAAGGAGTCTTTATCTTCTGTTGCTGCTGCCGGGTCGCCGACAATCGAAGAAACGGTGTATCCCGGCGAGTCCATGATGTCGATCAGCATGCGGGTTCTGGGCTGGCGGGAGCGGATCTCGGTTCCCGCCGATGCTGCGCAGGGCAAGTCTGCTCGCTTCAGCGCGTCGCAGGAGGCCGTGATGCGCAGCGATCGGGTGGTCGGGCTGTTGACGAGCTTGAGTGGAAGGCCGATACCGGCGATAGCGGTGTAGAAGTGGTCAAGCTGCTGCGGTGCGGCGTCAGACTTGACCTTGACGAGCTGCATTCCGTCCCCGGCTACCGCCACCGCAGTGCGGGCCTCGCGTACCGGATCGCCTAGGAAAGAAGACCACACCTGAATCTGAATGAGGATGCAGACTGCGGCGACGATTCCGGCCGTTGCCCGAGCTACTGCCCTGGGTTCCGAGGACATCCATCGTCCCGCAAGGAGGCTGCCGCTGAGGCGCCATCGTCTGGCTGCGGAGGCAAGCCGCATGCCGAAGAACTTGGCGCAAAGTCCTACTAGTGCCGGCAACATTAACAAGGTTCCGGCGACACCGACGTAGTTTGTGAGCATGTGCAGGGGTGACCTAGCGGGGAACAAGTCGGGGCCCCGGGTTGCCACAAGCAACATCACTGGAGCGAGAGCAGCCGTCCACACGGGGCTCTTGGCCTTGCCGGTGGGTCGGGTGCTGCGACGACGTCGTGGGCCGATGTTGTCCGAGAGAATCACGATCACTGCGCTCGCGAGCCCAGAGATCAGACACGCCGCCACGAGGGTTGTGACGGATCCTTTCATGTCGGCTGCCAAGAGATGATATTTGACAAACGGGATACGGAGATCAGAGCTGGTGAGTGCTGCTACCGCAGCAAGTCCGCCGACCGAAGCTGTAACTATCGGCAAGATCCCATCGCCGAGACTGATCATTGTCCGGGCGTACCGTCCGCCGCCCAAAGTGGCGACGAGGGCAAACCGCTGATCTCGCCCCTTGGCGCCAGTTCTTGCCGCTACGAGCAGAAGCACGAAAGCCGGCACGATCATCAGGAACGACACCACCAGGCGGAAGGTGGATGCCGACTGGATGAAGAGCGCATCGCCCAGAGGCGGCTGGCTGGGTGACCCGAAGCCCTCGATTTCCTGCATTATGGTCTTCGGTAGCAGGCCTTGCGGAGGGCGGACATAGGCCAATCGTTCATCCGGGGCGCTGAGTCCGGCAGGGCCGATCACCCCCGCTGCTACGCCGAATCGGGCGGTGATGGACTCGCCGTGACCCGCTTCGGCTAACCCGGGTGACAGCGCGGCGTGTCCGGGGGCTGGCCAGGCGGAAAGGCCGGGTGGTATCGGGGCGTCGGGGACTAGGGGCTCGACGAATACCACCGAGTATTGGCGGTCGTCGACCGTGTCGAAGCTCGCACCCCACAGCGCTACAGGCTTGCCGGGTGAATCGGGCAGGTGTGTTATCGGGGCGCGGGCAACCTCTCTGTCCGCTCGTGCGGCATATGTGATGTCAACCGTCGCGAGGGCGACTGACGATAGGCACATCGCCAGCGTGGCAAGTGTCAGAGCGATGTAGCGGAGCGTACCGGCCTCGCTAGTGGTCCCAGCTCGCCAGCCGAGGCGTAGCAATACGAATGTGCGGCTCCTGAGGTTCATGCCACCGTCGCCTTGGGCAGGGCTGCCGCCGTGAACGCGCCTTGGCGAAGGGTGACGGCTCGATCGGCCTGCGCGGCGACGGCTGCGTCGTGGGTGACGATCAACATGGCGCACTCACGGGCGCGAGGCAGTCCGACAAGTAGCTCGGCTACTTGATTTCGCGTCTCTTCATCGAGGGCACCCGTTGGTTCATCGGCGATGATTAGCCCAGGTTCGTTGATAATTGCTCTGGCTACAGCGGCTCGTTGTCGCTCTCCACCCGATAATTGATCCGAGCGGCCTGTCTCGGGTACGCCTAGCTCCTCCAGGAGCTTTCTCGCCCGCGTGTAGGAGGAACGGCGATTATTGTGCGCTAGGAGTGCCGCGAGCGCGACGTTCTCCAGCGGCGATAGCTCAGGCACGAGTTCACCGAACTGAAAAACCATTCCAATCTTGTCATGACGATATTTGGCGAGCCTTCTGCCTCGCAACTGGGTAACGTCATCGCCATCGACGACTATTTTCCCGGCGTCTGGTTTCGCAAGTCCCAGGATGCACGACAGCAATGTGCTCTTTCCTGAACCGCTCGGCCCCATCACCGCAACTGATTCGCCGCGGCTAACCGTCACTCTCGCGCGGTCTAAAAGGACTTTACCGCCGACAGAGTAGGTCAAATCCGCAATTTCCAACATCGGACGCGATGATCCAGCGCTTACCGCGTTTTCGATGTTCCCACTCATCGGCATTCCGGATCTCCTGACTCATTCTAGGTTTGCGGGGTTGAGACGAAGCGCTTTCCACCCGCGGCAACGAGAGGTCGCCCCGGCATGTTCGGCCGAAGCAACCCCTCGTCAATGGACTAAGTGGAGCCTACCGGTAATCCCGGAAAGTTCCTGCTCAGCCCCAGGCGCCACAGATGTCAGGCGACAGGTTGTAGTTCACGCAGGCCTGCACCGACAGGATCGTTGCAGAGTAGTTGCGGTAAAGCGTGGTGTTGGTACCGCCAGTGTTGTCCAGCCTCTGATTGCCCGACGTCCCCTGCTGGGTGAAGTTGGCGTACACCGGAGAGCTCGAAACCCAAAATTCATCCACCGACACCACTCACTCAGCCCCCGTCATTGACACTGCGCAGCTTTCCGCGACCACTCGTCGCACCGCACCACGATCATTGATCAAGGGAAATGGATACCGCATCTTCCCGACGTCTTGCTACGGCGAAAGGAAGGCGCAACTTTCGGAGCGTCAACACGAAAGCGCCGCTGTTGTGGTGTGACCGGTGCCACAAATCGCGGCGCACAGCATCGGCGGGTACGCGCCGGCGGCCGACATGGGTTCCCTGATGGACGCGACGGCTCGCCGCTTGAGCCCAGCATGCAGTCGAAAGGACGGCACTCATCGAGAGGCGCACGATCCTCACAGCATTGCCGGATGACCCCATAGAGCGGAGACGGGCGATGCGCGCCTGTCCCGAAAATCCACTGTGATCACTCTTGGGCGCTCAGGGTAAGGTGAATCTCACTCACTTAGCGACGCGGCGCGACCGCGACATAACGACTGACAGCACCTCGCCGGCGTGACTGACCAGCGCTCAACGAGATGCTGGCACGACTGGAGGATGGGAACGGTCAGTGACGCTCTCTCGTCAAGACATGATCAACATCTACTCCCACACATGGCGTGAGCCAATCATCCGAGCATTGGCCGACGGCCCGAAACGCTGGGCCGAGCTTTGCAGCACCCTGCGGGAGATCGAGGGCGATGCACCCGGCGACGGCTATATCAATACCGAACTGAGGAGTCTCCAAGAACTGGGCCTGCTGGAGCGACGCCAAGTCAAGGGAACCCACCGCCGGGTATATGCCCTAACCCCGGCCGGCGAGAAGGTCTACGCAGCCGTGAGCAAAGCGGTTGGGAACGACGACTCGGACGCCGGCGGCTCGACTGACGCAGACCGCACTCTTGACGAGGCGAGGCAGGACTCAGCGAAGGGATTATCAATGGATGAACTTGAGGCCAGGGCGTTGCTGATCGACACGACCACTCCTCACCCGGCTCGCCGCTACAACTATCTGCTTGGCGGCAAGGACAACTTCGCTGTTGACCGCGAATCCGGTGACCAGATTGAACGCGTATTCCCGGGCGTTCGAATTTCGGTGTTAGAGGGTCGCCGCTATCTCCAGCGCGTCGTGAAGTTTCTGGCCGGGGAGGCCGGAATTGATCAGTTCCTAGATATCGGCACTGGCTTGCCCACGGCGGACAACACACACGAGGTGGCCCAGCGCATCAATCCGTCGAGCCGAGTGGTGTACGTCGACAACGATCCGATGGTCATGACGCACTCGCGGGCCCTGCTGACGAGCACGCCGGAGGGCCGCTCCTACTATCTCGAGGAGGACCTGCGGAACCCGGATCGAATTATCAATCATCCTGACGTCCAAGCCGTCATCGATTTCGACAAACCAGTAGCTCTAATGCTGGTCGCTGTTCTTCATTTCATCAGAGATGACGCTGAGGCGTATTCCGTCGTATCCTATCTGAAAGAGCAGCTTCCACAAGGAAGCTACGTCGCAATATCGCATCTTTCAGTCGACACTTTCCCTCCAGACATGGCAGCATTCCACCATCGCCAGGCCGAAGAGGGCAAAACCGACGCCTTCGCCCGAACGCGTCAGCAGTTCTTTCACTTTTTCGACGACCTTAAACTGGTCGAGCCAGGAATCGTGGTCGCGTCAGATTGGCGTTCGACAGTGCCGCTCGACGAGCGGCCACGACATCAGGACGTCGCCGGATACGGCGCAGTCGGCTTCAAAGACCGCTGATTTGGCAGTCGAGACGGGACGGTGAGGTAGCCGGCCCACTGACCGGAAAACAATCACCTTGACCAGGCACGTTTTAGCCGCCCTCGGCCTGGTGACGATGGTGAGGGCTGGGATGTGCAGGGGGTGTCGGGCT
>Ga0247781_1000049_pt1 | contig 32253 bp, 25 predicted proteins | sample UWRJL184509B5_FD_179922 | JGI IMG/M metagenome (GOLD analysis project Ga0247781, IMG submission 179922) | Plant litter microbial communities from Arlington Agricultural Research Station in Wisconsin, United States - UWRJ-L184-509B-5 | ecosystem: Environmental > Terrestrial > Plant litter >...
CCCCAGGAGCTTTTCGCGGAAAGTCGCGAATGTGAACGGCTTGAGCAGGTAGTGCGTCACCCCCAGGGACACCGCCGAGCGCACCACCGCCAGATCCCGCGCCGACGTCACCACCAGCACGTCCGTGCCGATCCCGGCCGCGCGCAGGGCCCGGGTCAGCTCGAGGCCGAACATGTCCGGCAGGTGCAGGTCGAGCAGCACCAGGTCGACCGGGGTCGAGCGCAGCGTCGCCATCGCCCGCTGCGCGGTGTGCGCCACGGCCGCTACCGCAAAACCTTCGACCCGGCCCGTGTACGCCGCGTGGGCCTCCGCGATCAGCGGCTCGTCCTCCACCACGAGGACCCGGATCGCTGTCATGCCCGCACCGGGAGCCGGACGGTGATCAGCGCGCCGCCGCCCGGCGCCGACGCCACGTCGATGCTCCCGCCGTGCCGGTCGGCCACTTGCTTGACCAGCGCCAGCCCCAGCCCGCGGCCCTGGGCCTTGGTCGACCAGCCGCGCCGGAAGGCCTCGGCCGACGACAGCCCGGGCCCGGTGTCGCCCACCCGCACGAGCACGCCACCGTCCGACTCGACCACCAGCACAGTCACCTCCCGGGGCGGCGCGGTGCCGACCACCGCCTCCAACGCGTTGTCGACCAGGTTGCCCACCACGGTGAGCAGGTCGCGGCCGGGCAGCGGGGTACGGCCGAGCCGGGATGCATCGTCCACCACCAGCTGCACGCCCCGCTCGGCGGCCTGCGCCGACTTGCCCAGCAGCAGGGCGGCCAGCACCGGCTCACTGAGCGCGCCGACCACCTGATCGGTCAGCTGCTGGGCCACCTCGAGTTCCGCGGTGGCCAGCCGGACGGCCTCCTCGGTCCGGCCCAGCTCGACCATCGTCAGGACCGTGTGCAGCCGGTTCGCGGCCTCGTGGGCCTGCGCCCGCAGCGCCTCGGTCAGCCCGCGCACCGAGTCGAGCTCACCCGTCAGCGCCCGCAGCTCGGTGTGGTCGCGCAGGGTCAGCACCGTGCCGACCCGTTGCCCCTCGGAGCGGATCTCCCGCTGGTTGGCCACCAGCACCTGATCGCCGGCCAGCACCGGTTCGTCGGCCACCGCCGTCTTCGACGCGAGCAGTTCGCTGATCTCGGGCGGCATGTCGAGGGCGTCGTCGGTCAGGCCGAGCAGTCGCCGGGCCTCGTCGTTGACCAGCGTCACCCGGCCGGCGCGGTCGGCCACCACCAGCCCCTCGCGCACCGAGTGGAGCACCGCTTCGTGGTACTCGTACATCCTGGTCATCTCGGCCGGTCCGAGCCCGTGGGTCTGCCGGCGTAAGCGCCGGCTGAGCAGCCACGACCCGGCCGCCGCGAGGAGTAGCGCCAAGACGGTCGGCACCGCGACCGCCGGCGTGCGGCTCAGCAGCCTCCGATTGATCGCCTCGGTGGTGATACCGACCGACACGAGAGCGATCACGGCGCCCTGGTCGAGCACCGGCACCACCGTCCGCACCGACTCGCCGAGCGTGCCGACGCTCGTCTCGATCACCGTGTGGCCGTCGAGCGCGCCCGCGATCGTCCCGATGAACGGCTGCCCGATCAGCTCGGGCCGGGTGTGCGTGAAGCGGGTGCGGTCGGGCGCCATCACCACGATGAAGTTGATGCGCGTGGCGAGACGGACACTTTCCGTGTACGGCTGCAGCACCTTGGACGGATCCGCGCCACGCACCGCCTCGATGACCGTGGGGGAGTGCGCGACCGCCTGGGCGATGCCGATCACCTTGTCGATCGCGGCCTGCTCGGTGTCGTCGCGGGCCAGCAGCAGCGCCCCGGCCGTGCCGATCGCGACCAGGGCCGTCACCACCAGCACCTGAAGGACGAAGAGCTGGCGCGCGATGCTCCAGTCCCGGTTTCTCCTGGGGTCCAGTGTGATCGGCATATTTCGGTCTCGGTTCTTTGCGGTAAACAGAATGAACGCAATGTCGCGCTCCATATGAGACGCACGACACAGTCTGCGGTATGGAGACCCAGAGCCCCAACCCGCGGGTCCGGCGGGACCGAACTCACTACCTCTACCTGGCGGTCATCGTGGCTGTCTTGGCTGGCATCGCCGTCGGCTTCGCGGCTCCTGACTTCGCCAAGGAACTCAAGCCGATCGGCACCGGCTTCGTCAACCTGATCAAGATGATGATCGCCCCGGTCATCTTCTGCACCATCGTGCTGGGTGTCGGCTCGATCCGGCAGGCCGCCAAGGTGGGCCGCGTCGGCGGTCTCGCCCTCGGCTACTTCCTCATCATGTCGACCGTCGCGCTCGCCATCGGTCTCGTGGTCGGCAACATCATCCACCCCGGCGCCGGCCTGCACCTGAACGCGGCCGCGGCCGCGGCGGGGCAGAAGGCCGCGGGCGGCGCGGCCGACGAGAGCCTGGCCGACTTCATCCTCGGCATCATCCCGAACAGCCTGCTCTCGGCGCTCACCGACGGTGAGGTGCTCGAGACGCTGCTCGTGGCCCTGCTGGTCGGCTTCGCGGTGCAGTCGCTGGGCCGTCGCGGCGAGCCGGTGCTGCGCGCGATCACCACTATCCAGCGCGTGGTCTTCAAGATCCTCGCCATGATCATGTGGCTGGCCCCGATCGGCGCGTTCGGCGCGATCGCCGCCGTCGTCGGCGAGACCGGCATGGACGCGTTGAAGAGCCTGGCCCAGATCATGGTGGGCTTTTACATCACCTGTGCGATCTTCGTCTTCGTCATCCTCGCCTCGATCCTCTGGATCTTCGCCCGGATGAGCATCTTCGCACTGCTCAAGTACCTCGGCCGGGAATTCCTGCTGATCCTGTCGACCTCGTCGTCGGAGTCGGCGCTGCCGCGGCTCATCGCCAAGATGGAGCATCTGGGCGTCAGCAAGCCGGTCGTCGGCATCACCGTCCCGACCGGATACTCCTTCAACCTCGACGGTACGGCGATCTACCTGACGATGGCCTCGCTCTTCATCGCCGAGGCCCTGGACCAGCCGCTCAACATCGGTGAGCAGATCTCCCTGCTGGTCTTCATGATCATCGCCTCCAAGGGCGCGGCCGGCATCACCGGCGCCGGCCTGGCCACGCTGGCCGGCGGCCTGCAGAGTCACCGCCCCGAGCTGGTCGACGGCGTCGGCCTGATCGTCGGCATCGACCGGTTCATGTCCGAGGCCCGGGCGCTGACCAACTTCGCCGGCAACGCCGTCGCCACCGTCCTGGTCGGCACCTGGGTCGGCGAGATCGATCGCGAGAAGACCCGCGCGGTCCTGGCCGGCGAGGACCCGTTCGACGAGGCGACCATGCTCGACGACCCGGACTCGCGCGACGACCGGGACTCGCGCGACGACCGGGACTCGCGCGACGACCGGGACTCGCGCGACGACCGGGACTCGCGCGACGACGCTCCGCCCGTCGAGTCCACCCCCGAGCCGGCGCCGGCCGGAAAAGTCTGACCCAGCGGGCTCACCTCCGGCGCTCCCGCGGCCCGGCCTCTCTCGTCCCCCCGAGAAGGCCGGGTCGCTCCCTTTTCCGCGATGAGTAGCATGTTCGGGTGCTGTCCCCCGGAGCCTTCCTGAGTGATCGATACCAACTGACCGAGCGCATCGCCGCCGGCGGCATGGGTGAGGTCTGGCGTGGCGAGGACACGCTGCTGCACCGGCCCGTCGCGGTCAAGGTGGTGCTGCCCGGCCTCATGGCCGACCAGGAGTTCCTCACCCGGTTCCGCACCGAGGCGCGGATGATGGCCGCGCTGCGTCACCCCGGCATCGTGCAGGTCTACGACTACGGCGAGAGCGCGGCCCCCAACGGCGGCCGCCTCGACTACCTGATCATGGAGTACATCGAGGGCGTCCCGCTCTCGAAGCGCATCGAGCAGGCCGGCCGGCTCGGGCCCGACGAGACGCTGGCGATCGTCGCCCAGGTGGCCGACGCCCTGCAGGTCGCGCACCAGGCGGGCATCGTGCACCGCGACGTCAAACCGGCCAACCTGCTGGTCCGCCCCGGCGGCGCGATCGTGCTGGTCGACTTCGGGGTGGCCCGCTCCGCCGCCGGGAACGGGCTGACCGGCACGAACGTGGTGCTCGGCTCGGTCAACTACATGGCCCCCGAGCAGGCCGAAGGCAAGAAGGTCACCCCGGCGACGGACGTGTACGCGCTGGGTGCGGTGGCCTACTGCTGCCTGACCGGCCGTCCGCCGTACGTGGGGGACAACCCGCTGCAGGTGATGTCCCAGCTGGTGTACGGGGATCTGCCGTCCCTGCCGCGCGACGTGCCCCCGCCGGTGGCGGCGCTGGTGCTGCGCGCGATCGCCAAGGACCCGGCCCAGCGGTTCGCGAGCGCGGCCGAGATGGCGTCGGTGGCCCGCGCGCCGGGCCGCATGAACGTGGGGCGTCCGCCCACCCAGCAGACCCGTCCCATCCCGCCGCAGCCCGGTCAGACCTCGGGTCGGGTGCCCCTCCCGGGCGGGCCCCAGCCGGGCTTCGCGTCCGGGCGGATGCCGGCCGCGGGCGGTCCGCCGCGCGGCTACCAGACTTCCGGGCAGGCGCCGATCCAGGGCTACCCGGCCACCGGTGGCACACGGCCCATGTCCGCCCAGGCCGGCGGCTACCAGCCGGGGCGTGCCCCCACCGGACCCCCGCAGGGCAACCGCGCGGCCAGTGGCGCGGCCTCGATCCCGCAGCCCGCGGCGGCCGTCGCTTCCGGCTACGACTCCGGCTCGTACGCCCGCTCCGACGGCATCTTCGGCGACGACCCGGGCGGTGGCTCGGGCGGCGGCTCCGGCCGAAACCGCGGGCGGAACCTCACCATCGCGGCCGCCGTGACCGCGGTCGTGCTCGGTCTCGGCGGTGTCGGCATCGCGATCGCCTCGTCGGGCGGCGGGAACGACAATCCGACCGCGACCGGCTCCGATGCGCCCGTCGGCGCCGCCGTGCCCAGCACCGGCGGGAAGTCCACGAAGCCGACCCGCAAGCCCACCAGGAGGCCCACCACTGCCCCGACCAAGCCTGTCGAGAGTCCCGCCGGCGAGCTGGAACCCACCGACACCGAGGCCGTCAACCCGAACAAGCCGGAAGAGGTCTGCGGCGACGGTTACGAGGTCATCGAGCAGGCCGCGATCCGGGACACCGACGGCGTCCTGGTCGGCAACGTCTACCTGCTGCACTCCGACGACGACGAGAACGACTGCACCGTCACCCTCAAGGCCGTCAAGGTCGGCAAGAAGAGCGCCGTCTCGGCCTACCTGGAGCCCGACGGCCTGGACCGCAACGACGAGTCCGGCCGGGACGAGTACTACGGCGGCCCGGCCATCGGCCCGGCCGGCGAGGGCTGCGTCAAATGGGGCGGCACGGTCGGCGACGCCGCCTACGACAACCAGCACTGCGAGTAACGCACGGTGGCCGCGGACTGGATGGCGGGCCGCCTCGATCGAGCCTGACCCGCATGCGAACCCCTGTGCGGCGACCGGCGCCGGCCGCTGTCCCGCGACTCATCGGCTGAGGTTCGCCGGGGCGCGCAGAATCGTGGTGACGGCCTCGTGGACGGCGTCGATCTCCGGGTGCAGCGCCGCCCGGGCGTCCCCGGCGGCCTCGAGATCACCCCGGCGTCCCCGATCCTCCAGCAGGCCGCAGGCGTCGGCGGCGGCGCGGGCACCGATGTTGGCCATGATGCCCTTGAGCTGGTGGGCCTCGTCGCGCAGCGCCGGGGCGTCGGCGAGGGCGAGGGCCTGGTCGATCTTCTCCAGGTGGTCGGGGACGCGGTCGATCATCGAGCGCAGCAGCCGCTCGATCACCGGTGCGCTGTCGGCCGGCTCGGGGCCGCGCAACTGGTCGAGGCGGGCCTGGATCTGGTCGACGATCGGGGTGGCGGCGACGGGCGTGGCCCATCGGGTGAGCGCCGCCGCCACGTCCGTCGGCACCAGGGGCTTCGCGAGGTGCTCGTCCATACCCGCGGCCAGGCAGCGGGCCCGGTCCTCGGCCAGGGCGCTCGCGGTCAGCGCGATGATCGGCACGTGCCGGTCGGCGCCCTCTCGACGGCGGATCTCGGCCGTGGCGGCGTAACCGTCCATCTCGGGCATCAGGCAGTCCATGAAGATGAGCCGGTAGTCGCGCTGGAACGCCATCCGCACCGCCTCGCGGCCGTCGGTGGCGATGTCGGTGGTGTAGCCGAGGTTGGCCAGGATGCCGAGGGCCACCGTGCGGTTGATCTCGTTGTCCTCGACCAGCAGCACGTGGCCACCGCCCGGAGGCGCCGGTGCGGGGGTCCCGGCCAGCCCGTCGACCGGGGTCAGCACGCCGACCAGGGCGTCGTAGAGCTGGGACTGGCGCAGCGGCTTGGTGAGCGCGGCCGACAACTCGTCCCTGTCCGGCTCCGAGGGCAGGGTCTGCGGATCGTCGGTCAGCAGGATCGTCTTCGGCACCGGGGTGCCCTCGGGCGCGCGGATGCGTACGCCCGCGGTGTGCACGTCCTGGATCACCAGGTCGATGGCGCGGCCGGTCGCGGCCGCGTCCCGCAGGATCTCGTACGCGGCCTCGCTGTTCTCGACGCCGGTGGCCTGCATCGACCAGGCCGTGAGCTGATCGGCCAGGGCGGCCCGGTCGGTCTCGTTCTCGTCGACGATGACCACGCGCAGGCCGTCGAGTGCGTGGCTGTCCGACAGGTCGAGGCCCGCGCGGGCCGCCCGCAGCGGCACGGTGAACCAGAACGTGCTGCCGCTGCCCGGTTCACTGTGTACGCCGATCGCGCCGCCCATCAGCTCGACCAGGTCGCGCGAGATGGCCAGGCCGAGGCCGGTGCCGCCGAAGCGCCTCGTGGTGCCCGCGTCGGCCTGGGTGAAGGGCTCGAACAGCTGCGACTGCTCGTGGCGGTCGATACCGATGCCGGTGTCGCTCACCTCGAAACGGACGGGGACCGTGTCCGGCCCGGTGTTCTGATCGTTCGCCGGCGTGACCGTGATCGAGACGTTGCCGCACGCGGTGAACTTGATCGCGTTGCCGGCCAGGTTGAGCAGGACCTGGCGCAGCTTGGTCGCGTCCCCGCTGACAGTCGCGGGCAGCCGGGGGTCGCAGGTCCCGCTGACCGTCACCGTGCGCGCGGTGCCGGGTGGGGCCACCAGGGCGACCACGTCGTCGACGAGCCGCGGGAGCTGGAAGTTGGTGTCCTCGAGCAGCACCTTGCCGGCTTCCAGCTTGGAGAAGTCGAGCACGTTGTTGATGACCGACAGCAGCGCGGAGCCGGCCGTGCCGATCCCCTCGGCGTACCGGCGCTGCTGATCGTCGAGGGCGGAGCCCAGCAGCAGACGGGTGAGGCCGATCACCCCGTTCATCGGCGTCCGGATCTCGTGGCTCATCGAGGCCAGGAACTGGGACTTGAGCCGGGCCGTCTCGATCGCCTGATCCCGGGCCTGAGCCAGGGCCTGCTCGGTCTCCAGACGGGCACTGATGTCCCGGGCGAACGCGTGCAGGTAGGCGGCGCCGTCGTGCCGGATGCGCCACATCGTCAGCTCGACCGGCAGCTCCCGGCCGTCGTGGTGCACCGCCACCAGCTCGGTCGGCCGGTCGAGCAGCCAGTCCCACCGGCCGTCCAGGAAGCGCCGCAGCGCCGGCCCGTAGCGGGCGGGGAGCACGGTGTCGGTGACGTTGCGGCCGACGATCTGCCCGCGCGGCCAGCCGAAGACCAGCTCGGCCTGCCGGTTCCACTCCGAGATGACGCCGTCGGAGTCCATCGTGAAGAACGGGTCGGCCGCCGCCTCCATGATCATTTCGAGTTGCTCGCGCTCGACCCGCAGCCGTTTCTCGGCCTCGACCCGGGCGGTGATGTCGTGGGCGACCGTCGACGCGCCGATGATGTGGTCGGCGTCGTCGCGCATCGGGGCCATGCTCAGCGACACCTCGATGATCCGGCCGTCCTTGTGCATTCGCCGAGTCTCGTGCTGCGGCAGCGTGTCGCCCCGATTCACCCGGCCGATCAGGTGCTTCTCCTCGTCGAGCCGGTCGGGCGGCAGCAGCCGGGTGACGTCGCTCCCGGTCATCTCGTCGGCGGTGTAGCCGTAGAGCCGCTCGGCGCCGGAGTTCCAGGTCTGGATGGTGCCGTCGAGGGCCTTGCTGACGATCGCGTCGTTGGACGCCTCGACGATGGCGGCCAGCCGGGCGTTCGTGTGCGCCTGGAGCCGGCGCGCGGAGACGTCCTGGATCGCGGCCAGCACCATCGTCTTCCCCTCGGCCTGCACGGGGGAGAGGCTGACGTCGACCGGGAACTCGGTGCCGTCGCCGCGCTGCGCGGTGAGCAGCATGCCGTCGCCCATCGGCCGGGCCGACGGGTCGGCGAAGTAGCGGTTGCGGTGCTGCACGTGGATCTTGCGGCTGGCCCCGGGCACCAGGGCCTCGATCGCCGAGCCGACCAGCTCGTCGCGCCGGTAGCGGAACAGCTCGACCGCGCGTTTGTTGGCGTGCACGATCCGGCCGTCGCCGCTGACGCAGACCATCGCCTCGGGCGAGGCGTCGAGCAGGCTGCGGAACTTGCCCTCGGCCAGGCGCAACTGGGTCACGTCGACCCCGGAACCGAAGATCGCGTACGGGCGGCCGCGCCCGTCGCGCAGCGCGTGCAGGGTCGTCACGAACCAGCGGTCGCCCAACTCCTCCTCGTACGCGACCGCTCCGGTGCCGGTGAGAACGTCCCGGTCGTGCCGGTGGATCTCGAGCATCTGCTCGGGCGTGTGCACCTGGTGGTCGTACCGCCCGGCCGCCCCGGTGATGCCGTGCAGTCGCTCGTAGGCCGGGCTGACGATCCGGTAACGCCCGTCGAGCCTTTTGACGAAGGCCGGCGCGGCCGTCTCCTCGAGGATCGCGGCGAGGTGGATGTACCGCTCGAGGCGGCGTCGCTCGTGCCGGTGGACGAGCCGCCGCCAAGCCCAGACCAGGCCGCCGGTGGCGGCCGCCGCGGCGGCGAGATGTCGGCTGCTCACGGTGAATAACGTACAAGGGATCAATCCTGCTTTAGGGTGATACGGACATGAGCAGATGAGGAGCCGCCGGTGGCGACGGTGATGGTCGTCGACGATGTAGCCGCGAACCGCGACATCGTCCGCATGCTGCTGGGATACCGGGGTCACGACGTGATCGAGGCCCGGGACGGCGCCGACGCGCTGCGCCTCGCCCACGAGCACCACCCCGACGTCGTCGTCTCCGACGTGCTGATGCCCGGGATGGACGGGCTCGAGCTCGTCCACCGGCTGCGCACCGACACCGACCGGCGGGCCGCTCAGGCCCCGGTGATCTTCTACACCGCCAACTACCTGGAGCCGGAGACCCGGCCGATCGCCGAGGCGTGCGGGGTCAGCCAGGTCGTGCTGCGTTCGCAGGACCCGCACGAGCTGCTCAACGCGGTCGACGCGGCCCTGGCCGACGGGCCGGTCTCGATCGACGCGGTCGCCTCCGACGACTTCGCCCAGGCCCACGCGCAGGCGGTCAACGCCAAGCTGATCGAGAAAGTGCGCGCCCTGCACCACACCGAGAGCCGCTTCGAGGCGATGGCGGTGGCGTCCCCGGTCGGCATCGCGCTGCTCGACGCGGACGGCGAGGCGGACTACATCAACCCCCGGCTGGCCGAGATCATGCGTACGCCCATCTCGGCCCTTCTCGGCCGCGGCTGGCTCGCCTGCCTCGACACGCCGGCCCGCCGGGACGCTCTCGACCTGCTGCGCGGCAACGCGGCCGAGCGCCGCTTCACCCACCGCATCGAGCTGCCCGACGGCACCTCGTGCCACCTGCGGCTGCAACTGCGGCACATCCAGGACGACGACGCCGAACTGGCCGGCGGCGTGCTCATGGTCGACGACGTCTCCGACGTGATGACGGCCGAGGAGCGGCTGCGCGACGAGATCCAGCGCCGCCAGGCCGACACCCGCCGCCGCGACGCCGAACGCCTGGACAGCCTGCGGCGGATGGCCGGCGGCGCCGCACACGACTTCAACAACATCCTGGGCGCGATCCTCGGCTACACGGCCCTCGCCCTGGAGTCGATCGAGGAAGCCGGCGGGCAGATCCCCGCGCCGCTCGTCGCGAGCCTGCAGGCCGACCTCGACCAGGTGGTCAAGGGCGGCGAACGGGCCAAGGGCCTGACCCGGCAGCTCCTGGCGTTCGGCCGCCGCGAGATCACCCAGCCGACCACGTTCGCCCTCAACGACCTGTTGCGCGACCTCTCCGGCATGCTCTCGGAGGCCGTGCCCGGCGTCGAGGTGACGCTGCGGTTGTCGTCCGGGCCGATCGACGTACGGGCGGACCCGCGTCAGCTCAGCCAGGTGCTCGTGAACCTCATCAGCAACAGCGGCGACGCGATGCCCGAGGGTGGCGTGGTCACCGTGGCGAGCTCGGTCGCGGCCTCCGGGGACGCGGTGGTGACGGTCAGCGACATCGGGCGCGGCATGCCGGCGGAGGTGCTGGACCGGGCGTTCGAGCCGTTCTTCACCACGAAGCGGTCGACCGGGACGGCCGGGCTCGGACTCTCCACGGCCCACGGCATCGTCAGCCAGGCCGGTGGCCGGCTCACGCTCGCCTCGGTTCCGGGCGAGGGAACAACGGCGACGATCAAACTGCCCGCCGTACGGGACCAGGCCGCGCCGGTGCCGCCGTCGCCCACCGCCGCGCCGACCGCCGGCGGTGGCGAGACGCTGCTGCTGGTGGACGACGAGAAGGACCTGCGCGAGGTGACCGCCCGTTTCCTGGGCGGCGCGGGCTATCGAGTGCTGTCGGCGGCGGACGCGGCCGAGGCGCTGCGCCTGCTCGACCGCCACGACCACCCGATCGCCGCCATGATCACCGACGTCGTGATGCCCGGCATGAACGGCCGCCAGCTCGCCCGCGTGGCGAAACAGCACCGCCCCGACCTGCGAGTGGTCTTCGTGTCAGGCTTCGCGGAGGCCCTGATCGACGAGTCGGGCAAGAACCTCGAACCGGACTCGTTGATCGTGGCGAAGCCCTACACCCGCGACCAGCTCCTGGCCGGCGTCCAGTCGGTCCTCCGGCAGACCTAGTCACCGAACGTCGGTATCTTCTACCAGGTCCGCATCACCGGCGGTGAGCTGCGGCCCGAGCCGAACGGCACCACCGTCGAAGCGGTCCGGACCCCGCCGGGCGACGTACCTGGCCTGCGCCGGTCATCCCTCGTGGACGTGGGCCTGGCCTTGGTGCGAACCCCTCCCCGCGACCGGGCACGTCGCACCGGTCCGGGTCGGCGACCTGATCCAGCACTGACAGAGCTGACCCGCGTACGGCCCATCAGCCACAAGACGCGGATCAAGGTTGGTGCGGGCTGCTCCGGCTGCCGTGCGGCAGGGTTTCCGTAGACCCGTTGTCGTGTCGGATCGTCGTAAATCCGGGGAAGTGGCCGTTGAGGACCTGGCCGGCCTTGGCGAGCAGTTCGGCGCTGGAGAACGGTTTGTCGACCAGGGCCACGCCCGGGTCGAGGCGGCCCTGGGAGGCCAGGACGGGCTGGGCGTAGCCGGACATGAACAGGACCGCGATGTCGGGCCGGATCTCGCGGATGCGTTCGGCGACTTCCTTGCCGAGCATCTTGGGCATGACGACGTCGGTGATGAGCAGGTGGATCTCGCCGTCGTGGGTGCTGGCCAGAGTGATCGCCTCCACTCCGTTCGCGGCGGTGATCACCTGGTATTCGCTGCGGGTGAAGATTCGTTCGGTGACTTCGCGCAGGGCTTCTTCGTCCTCCACCACGAGGACGGTTTCGCCTTTGGGGGTGCGGTGGTAGGGCGCCGGTTCTTCGATCGCGACGGCGGCTTCGGTGGTGACCGGCAACATGATGGTGAAGGTCGTCCCGGCGCCGGGCGCGGATTTGATGGCGATGGTGGCCTCGGCCTGGGTGACGATCCCGTAGACGGTGGCCAGGCCCAGGCCGGTGCCGCCGCCGTCGCGTTTGGTGGTGAAGAACGGCTCGAACACGTGGGCGAGGATGTCGGCAGGCATGCCGGTGCCGGAGTCGCCGACCCGCAGCCGTACGTAACGTCCGGCCGGTGCCGGGGATCCGCCGGCTATCGATTCGGCGTCGACGGTGATGTTGGCGGTGTCGATGCGCAGGGTGCCGCCGCCGGGCATCGCGTCGCGGGCGTTGACCGCGAGGTTGACCAGGATCTGTTCGACCTGGCCGGGGTCGGCCAACACCGGCCACAGATCGTCGGAGCGGCCGATGAGCAGCTCCACGTCTTCGCCCAGGGTTCGGCGCAGGAGTTGGTCCACCTCGCCGACGACCTCGTCGAGGTTGATCACCCGGGCCTGGACCACCTCGCGCCGCGCGAAGGCCAGCAGTTGATGGGTCAATGCCGCGGCGCGTTGCGCGGCGCGTTCGATCTGCCCGACGTCGCGTTGCGCGGTGCGGAGCCGCTGTTGCCAATCGGGTGGTGAGTCGCATGCGTCGGTGAGTTCCTCGGAGACGAACGCCGCGTAGTTGAGGATCACGGCGAGCAGGTTGTTGAAGTCGTGTGCCACCCCGCCGGCCAGACGTCCCAGCACTTCCAGACGTTGGGTCTGCTGCGACTGGGCCAGCGGGACGTCCGTGTCCGCCTGGCCGGCGCCGCCGGCCGAGGCGTGGAAGCGTCGCTCGACGTAGTCGTCGAAGCTGTCCTGTGCCTCCAGCGGCTCGCCCTGGTCGGAAGACACCATCACCACGCCGACCACGGCGTTCGCCTCGTCGAGGATTGCGGACATGCTCACCGACACCACGACCACGGAGTTGTCCTTGCGGATCCGGTGCGTGAGATAGTCTTCGGCTGCCCCACCCCGCAGGACCCGGCTGAAGGCCTCAGCCTCCATCGCCCGAAAGTCCGGTGCGATGATCCGCTGCCGGGCCTGGCCGATGATTTCCTCCGCCGAATACCCGTACAGGTCGGTCGCGGCCGCGTTCCAACTGCTGATCACGTCCAGGCGGGTCGCGCCGATGATCGCATCATGGGTGGACGCCAACATCGCGGCCAAATCCACCCGCTGAGCGGCGACGTCGTTCTCGGCTGTGTTGGTCATGATGCCCTTCCGAGGCCACAGGTCAGGGCGCGTAGCGAACTGAACGGCGCTACCCCAGAACGATCCGGCCTACGGCGCGGCAATGGGCGTCGAGCGCCGGTCTCCTTCACTGTATACCCGCTATATACCCATTTAGGCTAAGACCGGTACTGCCCGTCGCCCGTCGCCGAACCCGGTGGTATGGGCCCGCCGGGCCACGGCCGGATGGCGGAAGCTCCCGTCCCGCAGGGATACTGGAACGGGAGCCGAATCCCGTCAGGCCGGGCTGTGCGCCGACGACGGGCCGGTCCGGGCCGGCAGATCGAGAGCGGGACCAGCGTGCACGACGACCTCTTCACCCCGACGATCGGTGACCGGCCCGCGCCGGCCAAGCGGCCCTGGCGCCCGGAGTCGATCGTCTACCCGGCCTTCTTCGGTGGCCCGCTGGCCGCCGCTACGCTGGGTGTTCTCAACGGCCGCCGGCTGGCCCTGCCGACCGGCCTGCTGATCGCCATCGGGGGCGCCGGTGTGGTCGGCTTCGCGGCCAGGATCGTGGCGAGTGTCTCGCTGGGCAACACCTCCGGCTCCCGGCTGGCCGGCAACGTCTGCGGCGTACTCGTGTGGCTGGTGGTCCTGTCCCTGCAGCGCCGCCCGTTCCGCGTGGCCGTGCTGCGCGGCGTCACCCCGGCGAACCTGATCGGCCCCGGCTTCGCCGCTCTGATCGGCTGCGGCGTCCTCGAAGTCCTCATCATCGTCGGATTGCTCCGATGACGTCACCGTCCCCGGTGTTGTACCGCGCTCAGGCCCTGCTGGCGACCGGTCGCGCGGAGGAGGCCCTCACCGAGCTTTCGACGCTGCCCGCGAACGAGGTCACCGGGGCGTACGCGATGCGGTTGCGCTGCGCCGCGCTCGGTCGGCTCGACCGGTGGGGCGAGGCGGGGGAGGCCGCACGGGCCGGGCTGGCGGCCAACGGTCCCGATCCCGATCTGCTGCTGTGGCTGGGCCGCGCCGAGCACGAGGCGGGACGCGACCAGATCGCCGAACGCGCCCTGCTCGACGGCCTGGCGCTCGCCCCGAACGACGTCGACCTGCTCTGCGCGTACGCGGATCTCTGCGCCGCCGACGGCCAGCTCGACAAGGCCGCCAAGCTGGTCGATCTCGCCGCCGCCCGCGCCCCGCAGGCGCCGGTGGTCTACGCGACCCGCATCCAGATCGCCCACGCGCGCGGCGACAAGCGGGAGGCGCAGCGCATCAGCCGCGAGTTCGTCGGCGCCCACCCGGACAATCCGGTCGCCCACGCCATGCTCGGCGGCACCAGTGCGGCGAGAGGTCACGTCAACGACGCGTACGAGGGTTTCCGCCAGGCCGCCGCGGCCCGCCCCGGCGAGCAGGCGTTCGCCGAGTCCGCGCGGGAACTCCGTATCGCCCGCCACCCGCTGATGCTCCCGCTGCGCCCCATTCTGCGACTCGGCGCGGTCAAGACGTGGCTAATAGCGGTAACCCTGATCCTGAGCCTGCGCGCGATCGGCCTCCCGGTCCTCGGTGGCCTGCTCGGCTTCGTCTGGCTTGCCCTCTGCGTCTACTCGTGGGTGGTTCCGCCACTCGTCCGCCGCTGGGTCCGCCGCACCGGGCTGTGAGGCGGATCCCCGCGCAGTCCGCCGCTGGGCCCAGCGCACCGGGCCGCGAAGGAGAGCCCCCGCGCAGTCCGCCGTCCGGTGGTGAAGCGCTTCACGGCGTGAGTGGATAAAGTTGCCGCCGTCGGTGGTGAAGCGCTTGCCGCCGGGTGTGGAAAGGGCCTGAGGATGAGGCCCACCCACGTATGGGTAACGGGTTCGCCGCACTCGGTGATGACGATCTCCCGGCGTACGGGGAACGGGGTTCGGTGACGACCTTTCCGGCGTACTCGGGGAGGGTTGAAAGAACGGGCCGGGAACCGGACATAGCTGAAGGTGGATCCTGTGAACTCCGACGACCGCCGGCAGCGGTTCGAGGCCGTGGCGCCCGCGGTGATCGACGCGGTGCGGCGCTATCTGGCCCGGCGCACCGACCAGGCGACCGCCGACGACGTGCTTCAGGAGACGTTGCTGGTCTGCTGGCGCCGCTTCGACGAGATGCCCGCGGTCGAGCCGCTGCCCTGGGCCTACGGTGTCGCCCGCAACTGCCTCGCCAACGCCGAGCGGTCCCGGCGCCGCCAGGGTCGCCTGCTGACCCGGATCTGGCAGCTCGACCCGCCCGGCACCGTGACCGCCGGCCCGGAGCTGCCGGACGACGAGTTGTCCACCGCCCTGTCCGCTCTGCGCACCGAGGACGCCGAACTTCTCCGCCTGTGGGCCTGGGAAGAGTTGTCCACCGGCCAGATCGCGGTCGTGCTGGGTGTCAGCGCGAACGCGGTGAGCATCCGCCTGCACCGGGCCAAGCAGAGATTGCGCGACGAGATGCGAAAGCTCGGCACCTCCGCCGGACATGAGGAGTTGAAAGAAGGGAGACGGCCATGACGGACGACGACGACCTGCGCTCGCGCCTGCGGCGCGCGGATCCGGCCGCCGGGATGACGCCGATCGCTCCCGACCGAGCCTCGCGACTTGTGGAGAACACGATGAATACGACCACCGAAGCCGCCCCCCGCCGCAACGCCCAGCTCGGCACGCTGGCCGCGGCCGCGCTCGTGCTGATCGCCGCGGTCGGCGGCTGGTTCCTGCTGCGTCCCCAGGACAGCAAGCCCACCACCCCGGTGGCCGCGCCGACCTTCACGGACATCAAGGCGCCCGGCATCGCCGCCAAGTGCGTCGAGCCCACCGCCGACCGGCTCAAGACCGCGGCCGACTTCGCGTTCGCCGGCACGGTCACCGCCGTCGAGGGCAGCACCGTCACGCTGAAGGTCACCAAGATCTACCGCGGTGCCGCGACCGACCAGGTGCGCGTGGCCCAGACCGGCGACGTCTCCGAGACGCTGCTGGGCAGCGGCAAGTTCGAGACCGGTCAGGACTACCTGGTCGCCGCGTCTCAGGGGAACATGCTGATCTGCGGCTACAGCGGCGAAGCCGGGTCCCAGGGCCTGTCGGGTCTGTACGACGCCGCGTTCTGAGCTCCCGGACCCCGGCCGACCTTCGGGACGGCCGGGGCAAGCCGCGTAGGGTGGTCCCCATGCTGGGGTGGGAGGGGCGAATCGCCCAGTTCCGGGACGTGGTCGACACGCTGGCCCCGGACGAGGTGATCGCCGGCATGGCGGCGCTGCCGGCCGACCGTCCTCCGGCTGATCCCGCCGCCTTCTACCGTTGCCCGGTGGCCGCCGACGCGGACGAGTTGCTCCGTTCTGCCGGGGGCACGAATTGAGCACAGTGACGGTCCGGCCGATGCGGCCCGCTGACGCCGAAGTGGTGCTCGCGCTGTATCAGGCCGGGCTCGACGGCGGTGATGCGAGCTTCGAGACCACCGCTCCCGAGTGGGAGGCGTTTGACGCCGGACGGCTCGACGAACACCGTTTCGTGGCCGTCGACGCGGACGGGCGGGTGCTCGGCTGGGTGGCGGTCACCCCCGTGTCGACCCGCCCGGTCTACGCCGGCGTGGTCGAGCACTCGATCTATGTGGACCCCGAGGCGCAGGGCCGGGGCGTGGGCCGAGCGTTGCTGGCAGCCCTGATCGCCGCCACCGAGGCCGCCGGCGTCTGGACGATCCAGTCCGGCGTCTTCCCCGAGAACACGGCCAGCCTCGCCCTGCACCGAGCGTGCGGTTTCCGCACGGTGGGCCTCCGGGAACGCGTCGGCCGCCACGCCGCTCAGGGCGATCGCTGGCGCGACGTCATCCTCCTCGAACGCCGCAGCCCCGCCGTCAACTGACCGATCCGCCGTCGCGTCTCAAGATCCGGGCATTGATCGTACGAACCTGGTCGGCCAGGTCGGTCAGTTCGACGACTTCGACCCCCTCGGCCCGGATTGCTCGACCCCGGCACAGTCGGCCAGCACGGTAGGCTCACGCAGCGTGATGACGACTCGCCGGACGCCCGTCGCCAGGATCAACTCGGTGCACGTCACCGGCCGTGACCTCCGTCGGGTGCACGGCTCCATCGAGCAATAAATCGTCGCCCCGCCACCCGCTGATCGCCCCGCCACCCGCTGATCGTCCCGTCGAAGCCCGGCCGGCGCGACCTCCTCGGCGGCGACGCGCACTCCTCGTGGTTCGGCTCTTCGTCACGCCGGGTAACCTCTGGACCATGAAACGGCGGGACGTTCTGGCCGACGGCGTGCTGTTGGCCGTGCTCGTCGCGGCGGCGGTGCTCGGCGGCGTGTGCGCCGCGCGCACCGTCGGGCCGAGACCCGATTCGACTTACGTCTGGGTGATCGTCGTGTTGCAGGTGACCACCTCGGCCCTGGTCGTCGTGCGGCGGCGGTCGCCGGTCGGGACGGCGGTCACGATCGTCGGGTCGGCGCTGGTGCAGACGTTCGTCACGTTGGCCGCGCCGACCCCGATCGCCGAGGCCCTGCTGTCGGTGAGCGTCTGGATCCCGATCGCGCTGTGCGTCGTGGTCGGGAACATCGTGCGGCGCCACGTGCAGCCGGAATGGTCGGTGCCGGTGTGGATGCTGATCGGACTCCTGGCGCTGATCAGCGTGCGGCCGTGGGACCCGACGACCAGCCTGGTGGTCAACGGCCTGCTGCACAGCGCGGCCGCTCCGCTCTTCGCGCTGGCTCTGGTGGCGGTCCGGCGCGTGCTCCGGGAAAGCCCGGCGGGACCACCCTCCCCTTGACGGGTCCGCTGGGTTCTCTCCTGATGTCACCGCGGCAGGCCATAGGAATACCCGCGGTGCGCTCTGTTAACGCTATCGGAGCGGGCCGGGCGGTACCTGGGAAGACGGCTGTCGATTGTCGGTAAATCCGCGCGGGGCGGGTACCTGGGAAGACGGCTGTCGATTGTCGGTAAATCCGCGCGGGGTGCTACCGGGTGGGCGGCGGGGCGACGCTGTCCCGGATGACCAGCGTCGGGGCGATCGTGCGGCGGGCGGCCAGGTCGGACGTACCCGACTCGATCTGCGCCAGCAGAAGCTCCACGCTCGCCGTGGCCACCGCGTCGAAGTCGGGGCGGACGGTGGTCAGCGGGGGTGTGTAGTAGGCCGCCTGGGGAACGTCGTCGAAGCCTACGATGCTGATCTCGTCGGGCACGCGGCGGCCGTGTTCGCTGAGGGCTCGCAGCAGGCCGAGGGCGATGTGATCGTTCGCGGTGAAGACGGCCGTCACCTCGGGCAGGCGGGCCAGGAGCTTGCCGTTGCGATAGCCCGACTCGGCGCTCCAGTCGCCGGTCAGCAGCGGAGGCTGTTCGGCGCCGGCCGCGCGCAGGGCGTCCTCCCAGCCTCGCACCCGGCCCGCGGCGTCGAACCAGTCGGCCGGGCCGGAGATGTGCCAGACCGTGGCGTGGCCCGCGGCCAGCAAGTGCTCGGTCGCGGCCCGGGCGCCGGCGACCTGGTCGACCGTGACCAGGGTGCTGGGGCGCTCGGGATCCCCGTCGATCGTGACCAGCGGGACGTCCTCGGGCAGGCGGGCCAGGGCAGGGCCGGCACTTACCACGGGGGCGATCACGACCAGGCCGGCAACGCGCTGGTCGAGGTGGCGTTCCACGGCGTCGGCGATCGACCGCTCGTTCAGGCTGCGGACGCTGCCGACGTTGACTGCGAAACCGCTTTCCTGAGCCGCCTGCTCGAAGGCCGTGAGCATCGACGACGGCCCGTACAGCGCGGTGTTGGGCGCGACGACACCGATCACCTTGGAGGTGCCGGTGACCAGAGCCCGAGCCGTACGGTTGGGGCGGTAACCCAGCTCGGTGATCGCCGCCCGGACCTTCAGGCGCGTCTGCTCGCTGACGTTCTTGTGCTCGTTCAACACCCGCGACACGGTCTGGTGCGACACCCCCGCCAGCCGGGCGACATCCATCATGCCCGGCGGCCGTCCGCGTTTAACGCTCACCCGTACCCCGCATCCACTGGTTGCGGGCAGGATATCTCCTCAGCTCCGACGCCCGTGACGTGCGGGTACGCGGCCCTGCCGAAAGCACAGAGCAATTCTGTCATCAGTCGTCGCCCGCGAGCACGGACCGCGGAGCGCTAGGAGATGTGAATGTTCACCCCTGCCGGACGCAGGTAGCGCCGCGCCCGCTCGGCCGAGGGATCGCGGACCAGTGCCCGGACGGGGATGCCGGCCGCGAGCAGGGCGCGCGCCGACGTGCCACCCTGTTGCCCGGTGGCGCCGACGACGAGGGCGGGTGCTGGATCGACAGGCATGGATTCCCCTTTCGAGCGGATCAACTGGCGGGGTCCGCCGTTTCCTGTTCGATAAGATACGGCGGGGTCCGCCATTTATCCACCGGGAGGTGTGGCTTGACCGGACGGCGAGCCGATGCTCGGCGCAACTACGCGTTGCTGCTCGAGGTGGCCGAGAAAGCGATCGCCGAGGAGGGTGCCGACGCCTCCCTGGAGCGGATCGCCCGCACCGCCGGCGTCGGGTCCGGTACCGTGCGCCGGCACTTTCCAACGCGCCACGCCCTGCTGGCGGCGGTCTTCCGGAAGCGGATCGACGCGCTCCACGACGAGGCCCTGGCCCGGACCGAGAGCGCCGACAGCCGGGCCGCTCTGCTTCAGTGGCTGGGTTCGGTGATCGCGTCGGCCGCCACGATCCGGGGCCTGGCCGTCGCCCTGACCCGGGACACCCTCGCCGATCCGGACGAGTCGCACGACCACTGCGCCTCGGCCCGCCTCGCCGAGGCCGGCGAGCCCCTGGTGCGCCGAGCCGCCGCCGACGGCGCGCTGGCGCCGAACGTGACCGTTGCCGACCTGCTCACTCTGGTCACCGGTATAGCCCTCGTGACCGAGAGCCACCCGGACCCGGCCGCCGAGGCGATCCGCCTGCTCGACCTGACCGTCGTGGGAGTGAGCCCTGATCGAGGGCGTCGGTGAACTGTCCCGGGAGGCGGGCGATGAGTCAGGTAGCGACGAGTCAGGTAGCGACGAGTCAGGTGGCGACAAGTCTCGGGCAGGTAGCGATCAGTTTCGGGCAGGTAGCCGGTCGGGGTGGGTGGGGTCTGCGGCACGACTGATGGGCCGCCGGCGACGAACTGTCCACGCGGCAGCGACTCAGCGCGGAGGGCGCGGTCCGCTGCTTGTGCGCACGACCAACTGAGGCGCGACCAGAACGCGGTCGGGCGGCTGGGGATCGGCGGTGGGGGAGCTGGTCATGTGTTCCAGCAGCAGAGCGAGGCTGCGCCGGCCCAGTTCGCCGAAGTCCTGGTGCACGGTGGTCAGCGGGGGTACGAAGAACCCCGAGTCGGGCATGTCGTCGAAGCCCACGACGCTGACGTCCGCGGGCACCCGCCTGCCCGCCTCGTGCAAAGCGCGCAACACCCCCAGCGCGATCCGATCATTCGCGCAGAAGACGGCCGTCACGGCGGGATCCCGCGACAGCGCCCGGCCCTGGGCATAACCGGACTCCGCGTCCCACCAGCCGTACTCGACCGCCGGCACGACCGCGCCCGCCGCGTACAGGGTGCGGCGCCAGCCCTCGATCCGCTCGACCGACTCGGGCCAGTCCGCCGGTCCGGCCGCGTGGTGGACGGTCGCGTGTCCCAGATCGAGCAGGTGCTGAGTCGCGAGCCGGGCACCGGCCGCGTTGTCTATCGACACCGTCGGGGCCGCGTCCGACTCGCCCGCGCCGCCCACCGCGACGCACTGCAGTGACGGCGGCGCCTGCGCGAGCGCGTGCGTCACTGACTGCTTCGGCGCGATCGCGATCACCCCGTCCACCGAGTGCTGGGTCAGCCGGTCCACCGCTTCCAGCACCTGCTCGCGGTCCAGGTCGCGCACCGAGGCGATGCTGACCAGGTAGCCGGCCTCGCGGGCCGCACTCTCTATTCCGTACAGCATGGAGGCCGGGCCGAAGAGGGTGGTCTCGAAGCCGATGATGCCGAGCGTGTCGGAGCGGCGGGTGACCAGCGTCCGGGCGGCCAGGTTCCGGCGGTAGTTGAGCGACCGCATCGCGTCCAGCACCCGCTCGCGGGTCTCCTGCCGGACGTTCGGATGGTCGTTCAGAACCCGCGACACGGTCTGGTGCGAGACGCCGGCGAGCTTCGCGACGTCGCGCATGACGGTGAGACGCGGCCGGGTGGCGGCCACCGGGACCCTGGCCGGGCCGGCTGGGACAGCGCCGTCGGCGACGGGTTTTCTGGACGGCAATGTGTACCCCCAAGTACCCGATGTGAGCGCGCACAGTGTACGGCTGAGACGAGACATGTCCATCGATCCCGATGGGGTCTTCCTGCACCTTGTGGCAATCGGCAATCTGTCGGTAACAAACCGATGCCGAGGTCTTGACTCGTCCGTTGAGAACGGTAACACTTCCGGAACGCGTGTCCTGAGGGTGAGCTCACAGCGACTCGCCGCAACCGTCGTCCCCCCTTCGCCGGCCGCTCAGAACCCCGCGACGCGCCGGCCCGCAGCTCTGTGAACGTTAACGCGCGCCCCCTCACATTCAGGAGGATCCAGTGCTCAGAAGACTTTCGATCGCGGTCGCCGGCGGGCTCCTGCTCGCCTCCAGCGTGGCCGGTTGCGGTGGCGACGACGCCGCCGGCGGTGGCGACGACAAGATCAGCCTCGGTTTCTCTCAGGTCGGTGCCGAGAGCGGCTGGCGCACGGCGAACACCAAGTCGATCCAGGAGTCGGCGGCCACGGCCGGTTACGACCTGAAGTTCGTCGACGCGCAGGGCAAGCAGGAGAACCAGATCAAGGCCATCCGCTCGTTCATCACTCAGCGGGTGGACGTCATCGCGTTCTCGCCCGTCGTCGAGTCGGGCTGGGACACCGTGCTCAAGGAGGCCAAGGACGCCGGCATTCCGGTGATCCTGACCGACCGCGCGATCGACTCGCCGGACACCTCGCTCTACAAGACCTTCATCGGCTCGGACTTCGTCGAGGAGGGCAAGAAGGCCGGTGAGTGGCTGGTCAAGGACACCGCGGGCAAGAGCGACCCGGTCAACATCGTCGAGCTGCAGGGCTCGCCGGGCGCCGCGCCGGCCAACGACCGCAAGTCCGGCTTCGCCGACGTCATCAAGGCCGACCCCAAGTTCAAGGTGGTGGCCTCGCAGACCGGCCAGTTCACCCGGACCGACGGCAAGGCGGTGATGGAGACCTTCCTGAAGTCGCAGCCCGACATCGACGTGCTCTACGCCCACAACGACGACATGGGCCTGGGTGCGATCGAGGCGATCGAGGCGTCCGGCAAGAAGCCCGGCACGGACATCAAGATCATCACGGTGGACGCGGTCAAGGACGGCATGACGGCCCTGGCCGACGGCAAGATCAACTTCATCGTCGAGTGCAGCCCGCTCCTCGGCCCACAGCTGATGGACCTGGTCAAGAAGGTCAAGAACGGGGAGACCATCCCGCAACGGGTGCTCACCGAGGAGACCACCTTCACCCCGGAGCAGGCGAAGGAAGCTCTGCCGAACCGTAAGTACTGAGTCCTGGAGGTGGGCCGTCCGCGAAGGGCGGCCCACCACTGAACGGAGCGCACATGGCCGAGCAGGCAGTACTACGGATGACCGGCATCAAGAAGATCTTTCCCGGCGTCGTCGCCCTCGACGGCGTCGACTTCCGGCTGTTACCGGGCGAGATCCACGCCCTGATGGGCGAGAACGGCGCCGGCAAGTCCACGTTGATCAAAGTGCTGACCGGCGTGTACGGCATCGACGGCGGCGAGATCCACCTGGGCGGCGAGCCGGTGCTCTTCGCCGGGCCGCTGCAGGCCCAGCAGGCCGGCATCAGCACCGTCTACCAGGAGGTCAACCTCTGCCCCAACCTCTCGGTGGCGGAGAACATCTTCATCGGCCGCGAGCCCCGCAAGTTCGGCCGCATCCACTGGTCCGAGATGCGCGGGCGCGCGGCCGACCTGCTCGCCCGGCTCGACCTCGACCTCGACGTCTCCGCTCAGCTCGACAGTTACAGCCTGGCGATCCAGCAGATGGTCGCGATCGCGCGCGCCATCGACATCCAGGCCCGGGTGCTGATTCTCGACGAGCCCACGTCCAGCCTGGACGCCTCCGAGGTGGAGCAGCTCTTCGCGGTCATGCGCCGGCTCAAGGACGACGGCGTCGCGATCCTGTTCGTGAGCCACTTCCTCGACCAGGTCTACGAGATCGCCGACCGGATGACCGTCCTGCGCAACGGCGGGCTGATCGGCGAGTTCACGACGGCCGAGCTGCCCCAGATGCAGCTCGTCGCCAAGATGATCGGCAAGGAACTGGCAGCCCTTGAACAGATCGAGGGGCAGGCCCGCGACGCGACCGTCAACGAGCGCGGAACGCCCATCATCGAGGCCCGCGGCCTCGGCCGCGCCGGCTCGATCGCCCCGTTCAACCTGACCATCCACGCCGGGGAGGTCGTCGGTCTCGCCGGCCTGCTCGGCTCGGGCCGCACCGAGCTGGCCCGGCTGCTCTTCGGCGCCGACCGCGCCGACGAAGGCGAACTGCTGGTCGACGGCCGGAAGAAGACCATCAAGGCGCCCCGCGACGCGATGAGCAAGGGCATCGCCTTCTCGCCGGAGAACCGCCGCACCGAGGGCATCATCGGCGAGCTCACCGTGCGCGAGAACATCATCCTGGCCCTGCAGGCGGCGCGTGGCTGGACCCGGCCGATCCCCCGGCGCCGCCAGGACGAGCTGGTCGACAAGTACGTCAAGGCGCTGCAGATCCGCCCGGCCGAACCCGAGCGTCAGGTACGCGACCTCTCCGGCGGCAATCAGCAGAAGGTGCTCCTGGCCCGCTGGCTCCTCGTCGAGCCCCGCCTGTTGATCATCGACGAGCCGACGCGGGGCATCGACGTGGGCGCCAAGGCCGAGATCCAGCGGCTGGTCGCCCAGCTTGCCGACGGCGGCATGGCCGTCCTCTTCGTCAGCGCCGAGCTTGAGGAGGTGCTCCGGCTCAGTCACAAGATCGAGGTGCTGCGCGACCGGCGGCTCGTCGAGGAGCTCGAGAACGGCGACGACGTCGACGCCGACCGCATCATGCGGACCATCGCGGGCGGCGTCACCTCATGAAGGGCCGGTGGAGCGACCCCATGACCATCCTCAGACATCGGCTGTTCTGGCCCGCCGCCGTCCTGGTGGTGCTGCTGATCAGCAATCTCGTCTTCTCGGACAACTTTTTCACCATCAGGTTGCAGGACGGCCACCTGTATGGCTCGCTGATCGACATCCTGCGCCGCAGCGCCCCGCTGGTGCTGGTCGCGCTCGGCATGACCCTGGTGATCGCGACCGGCGGCATCGACCTCTCGGTGGGTTCGGTGATGGCGATCTCGGGCGCGCTGGCCTGCCTGCTCATCGGCGACCTGAGCAACCCCGACGCGCTCGGCCCGGTGCTGCTCGTGGTCGGTGCGGCGATCGCCCTCTGCCTCGTTGCCGGCTTGTGGAACGGCTTCTTGGTCGCGGTGCTCGGGATCCAGCCGATCATCGCGACGCTGATCCTCATGGTGGCCGGCCGGGGCGTCGCGCAGCTCATCACGGGCGGGCAGATCCTCAACGTCCACTCCGCACCGTACCGGGTGATCGGCGCCGGTTACTTCCTCGCCCTGCCCGTCTCATTCCTGATCGCCACGGCGGCTGTCGCGCTGACCGTGGCCCTCACCCGGCGTACGGCGCTGGGCCTTCTCCTGGAATCGGTGGGCGGTAGCCCGACCGCGAGCCGCCTGGCCGGCATCCGGTCACGGCGGATCACGATCATGGTGTACGTCTTCGCGGCGGGCTTCGCCGGCGTGGCGGGCCTGATCTACAGCTCGGACGTGTCGAGCGCGGACAGCAACGCGGCCGGCAACCTGATCGAGCTCAACGCGATCCTCGCCGTCGTCCTCGGCGGCACGGCGCTGACCGGCGGCCGCTTCTCCATCGCCGGCAGCGTGCTCGGCGCGGTCGTCATCACGACACTCGACATCACCGCGGTCAGCGTCGGTGTCCCGGTCGAGACGACCCTGCTGTTCAAGGCCGTCGTCGTCATCATCCTCTGCCTGGCCCAGTCGGCGACGTTCCGCGCCAAGGTCTTCGGGCGGTTCAGCGCTGAGAGAGCGGACGTGCAGAGAGCGGACGTGCAGAGAGCGGACGTGCAGACAGCGGACGTGCAGAGATCGGACGTGGAGAGATCGGACGTGCCGGGATGATCGACGTGACGACACCGCCCGCGACCGGCCCGAAGGCGCCGGCCAAGAAGAGGCACCGGGTCTACCTGCCCACCACCCGGCACGTCCCGGTGCTCGCCACCCTGGCGCTGCTGATCGTCATGTACTCGGTCGGCGTGGCCAACTACGCCGGGTTCGGCGACACCCAGGTGCTGCTGAACATCTTTGTGGACAACGCGTTCCTGCTGGTCGTCGCCGTCGGCATGACGTTCGTCATCCTGACCGGCGGCATCGACCTGTCGGTCGGTTCGGTGATCGCCCTGACCACCACCGTCACCGCGACCCTCCTGGCCGCGGGCTGGCCGGCCGGGGTCGTACTCCCGCTGGTCCTGCTGATCGGCACGGTGCTCGGCCTCGGCATGGGCGCGGTCATCCACTTCTTCAAGGTGGAACCGTTCATCGCCACGCTCGCCGGGATGTTCCTGGCCCGCGGCCTGTCGCTCCTGATCAACCGCAACTCGATCCCGATCACCGACGAGTTCTGGACCGAGATGGCCCAGAAGCGCTTCCGGTTCGGCGAGGGCGTCTTCATCTCGCTCAACGTGGTGATCGCGTTGATCGTGGTGGTGATCGCGGCGCTGGTCCTGGCCTGGACCCGGTTCGGGCGCAACGTCTACGCGATCGGTGGCAACGCCGACTCCGCGCTGCTCATGGGACTTCCGGTCGGGCGTACGCGGATCGCGGTCTACACCCTCAGCGGCTTCTGCGCCTCCCTCGGCGGTCTGCTCTACAGCTTCTACACGTCGTCGGGCTACAGCCTGCACGGGCAGGGGCTCGAGCTGGACGCGATCGCCGCGGTGGTCATCGGTGGCGTGCTGCTCACCGGCGGCTCGGGCTACGTGCTGGGCACCGTGCTCGGCGTGCTGGTGCTCGGGTTGATCCAGACGATCATCGCGTTCCAGGGCGACCTGAACTCGTGGTGGACCCGGATCGTCGTCGGCGTCCTGCTCTTCGCCTTCATCGTTCTGCAACGGCTCGTCACCAGAAAGGCCAAGTAAGCATGCCCTCATACACCATCGGGGTCGACTTCGGCACGCTCTCGGGCCGCGCCGTCGTGGTCCGGGTCAGTGACGGCGCCGAGGTCGGCACCGCCGTGCACGAATATGAGCACGGTGTGATCGAACGTAACCTGCCGTCCACCGGGCAGCCGCTGCCGCCCGACTGGGCGCTGCAGGACCCGTCGGACTACATCTCCGTGCTGCGGACCGCCGTGCCGGCCGCGGTCGCCGCCGCCGGGATCGACCCGTCCGACGTCATCGGCATCGCGACCGACTTCACCGCGTGCACAGTGCTGCCCACACTCGTGGACGGCACGCCGCTGTGCGAGCTCCCGGAGTTCTCCACCAGGCCGCACGCGTACGTAAAGCTGTGGAAACACCATGCGGCGCAGCCCGAGGCCGATCGCATCAACGAGCTCGCGCACCGCCGCGGCGAACCGTGGATCGACCGGTACGGCGGCAAGATCTCCTCGGAGTGGCAGTTCGCCAAGGCGCTGCAGGTGCTCGAGGAGGACCCGGAGGTCTACGCGCGAACCGAGCGCTGGATCGAGGCGGCCGACTGGATCATCTGGCAGCTGTGCGGACGGGAGACGCGCAACGCGTGCACGGCCGGGTACAAGGGCATCCTTCAGGACGGGCACTATCCGAGCAAGGACTACCTGGCCGAGCTGAACCCCGCGTTCGCCGACTTCGCGGACACCCGGCTCGCCCACCCGATCTCGGCGCTCGGTGACCGGGCGGGCGGGCTGACCGCCGAGGCCGCCGGCTGGACCGGGCTGCCCGCGGGGATCGCCGTCGCGGTCGGCAATGTGGACGCGCACGTCACCTCGCCCGCCGCCCGCGCGGTCGCACCGGGGCAGATGCTGCTGGTGATGGGCACATCGACCTGCCACGTGATGAACGCGACCACGCGCGCCGCGGTGCCCGGCATCTGCGGGGTGGTGGACGGCGGCATCCTGGCCGGGCTCTACGGCTACGAGGCGGGGCAGAGCGGGGTCGGCGACATCTTCGGCTGGTTCGTCGAGAACGGCGTTCCACCCCAGGTGCACGACGAGGCGCGCGCGGCCGGGATCAGCGTGCACGATCTGTTGTCCCGGCAGGCGGCCGAGCAACCGGTCGGCGGGCACGGGCTGGTCGCGCTCGACTGGCAGAGCGGCAACCGCTCGGTGCTGGTCGACCACCACCTCTCCGGGGTGATCGCCGGGCTGACGCTGGCGACCCGGCCGCACGAGATCTACCAGGCGCTGATCGAGGCGACCGCGTTCGGCACCCGCAAGATCGTTGAAGCGTTCGAGGCGGCCGGGGTGCCGGTGACCTCGTTCGTCGCGGCCGGCGGGCTCAAGCGCAACCCGCTGGTCATGCAGATCTACGCGGACGTGCTGCGCCGCCCGATCGACGTGGCCTCCTCGGAGCAGGCGCCGGCGCTCGGCTCGGCGATCCACGCCGCGGTGGCCGCCGACGCGTACCCGGACGTCGCCGCGGCCGCCGACGCGATGGGCAAGGCGGAGAAGGACGTGTGGAAGCCGACCGAGGCGAACGCGGACGTCTACGACCGGCTGTACGCCGAGTACACCCGGCTGCACGACTATTTCGGCCGCGGGCCTGACCTGGCGCTGCACCGGCTGCGCGCGATCCGGAACGAGGCGTGGGAGCAGTGACGATCATGCGTGTTTCCTCGACGATCGCTCAGCTTCGTGCGGAAGTCTGCGATCTGCACGCGCATTTGACGCGGTGGGGGCTGGTCACTTGGACAGCCGGGAACGTCTCGGCCCGGGTGCCGGGGGCCGACCTGCTGGTCATCAAGCCCTCGGGGGTCGAGTACGACTCGCTCACGCCCGATGCGATGGTGGTGTGCGATCTCGACGGAACGCTCGTCGAGGGTGAGCACAGCCCGTCCAGCGACACCGACTCGCACGCGTACGTCTATCGCCACCTGCCCGAGGTGAACGGGGTCGTGCACACGCACAGCCCGTACGCCACCGCCTGGGCCGCGCGCGGCGAACCGATTCCGTGCGCGATCACCGCGATGGCCGACGAGTTCGGCGGCGACATCCCGATCGGCCCGTTCGCGCTGATCGGCAGCGACGACATCGGCCGCGGGATCGTCGAGACGCTGCGCGGGCACCGCTCACCCGCGGTGCTGATGCGCCAGCACGGTCCGTTCACCATCGGCCGCACGGCGAAGGCCGCGGTGAAGGCCGCGGTCATGTGCGAGGACGTCGCCCGGACCATGCATCTGGCGCGTCAGCTCGGTCCGATCGAGCGGCTGCCCGACGCCGCCGTGGACCGCCTCCACGACCGCTATCAGAACGTGTACGGGCAGCACCCGACGGAGGGAGAGCAATGAGTGAGCACGAGGTCTGGTTCCTGACCGGCAGCCAGGGACTCTACGGCCCCGAGACCCTTGCTCAGGTCGCCGCGCAATCCGGGCAGATCGCGTCCGCTCTCGACGACGCGGTCGACGTCAAGGTCGTCTGGAAGCCGGTGCTCACCGACGCGAGCGACATCCTGATGACGGCGCGCGGGGCCAACGACGACGACAAAGTCATCGGCGTGATCGCGTGGATGCACACGTTCTCGCCGGCCAAGATGTGGATCGCCGGGCTGGACGCGCTGCGCACCCCGCTGCTGCACCTGCACACCCAGGCCAACGTCGAGCTGCCCTGGGCCTCGATCGACATGGACTTCATGAACCTGAACCAGGCCGCGCACGGCGACCGCGAGTTCGGCTACATCGAGTCTCGCCTGGGCGTTCCGCGTAAGACGGTGGCCGGGCACGTGAGCGATCCGCGCGTTGGTGAGCGAATCGCCGCCTGGGTGCGCGCTTCGCGCGGGTACGCGGCCATGCGGGCACTCAAACTCGCGCGTTTCGGCGACAACATGCGCGACGTGGCGGTGACCGAGGGGGACAAGGTCGAGGCGCAGCTGCGCTTCGGGGTCTCGGTCAACACGTACGGGGTGAACGACCTCGTGGGCGTGCTCGACCAGGTGCTCGACGCCGAGGTGGACAAACTCGTCGGGGAGTACGCCGATCTCTACGACATCGCACCCGAACTGCGCGACGGCGGCGATCGGCACGACTCGTTGCGCTACGCGGCCCGCATCGAACTCGGCCTGCGCGGTTTCCTCGAGGCGGGCGGCTTCAAGGCGTTCACCACGAACTTCGAGGACCTCGGCGGGCTGCGCCAGCTCCCCGGGCTCGCGGTGCAGCGCCTGATGGGCGACGGCTACGGCTTCGGCGGCGAGGGCGACTGGAAGACGTCCGTCCTGCTGCACACGCTCAAGGCGATGGCCCCGGGCGGCACGTCGTTCATGGAGGACTACACGTACGACCTGACGCCCGGGCACGAGCGCATCCTCGGCGCGCACATGCTCGAGGTGTGCCCGTCGATCGCGGCCGGCACCCCGAAGCTCGAGATTCACCCCCTGGGGATCGGCGGGCGCGAGGATCCCGTAAGGATGGTGTTCGATGCTTCCCCCGGCCCGGCCGTCGTGGTCGGCCTGACCGACATGGGGGAGCGGTTCCGCCTCGTCGCCAACGAGATCGAGGTCGTGCCGCCGAGGGAGCCGCTGCCGAAGCTGCCGGTCGCCCGCGCGGTCTGGAAGCCGGCGCCGAGCTTCTCGACCTCGACCGAGGCCTGGCTGACCGCGGGCGGCCCGCACCACACCGTGCTCTCGTCGGCGGTCGGCGCCGAGGAACTCACCGACCTGGCCGAGATGCTCACCACCGAGCTGCTGATCATCGACGCCGACACGCGCATCCGCGAGTTCGCCAAGGAGATCCGCTGGAACCAGGCCTACTACCGCCTGGCCCGCGGCTTCTGACGGTGCAATCGTTGACTGCGCCATCCCCTGGCCAAGCGGGCCAGGGGATGGTGTGACCCGTCGCTACGGGCGGGCGGGGCAGACGACGATGCCGGTCGGAGCGGGGACGCGGGCCTCGGGGGAGCAGTCGAACCGCTGGTCGAGGATGCCCCGGACCTCGGGGCTCGACCTGGCCAGCTTGAACCACGAGGGCTGCCACACGAGATACCGGGCCTGCTGGTCGTCGGTGAGGCAGCGCACGTTGTCCACGTAGCTGGGGAACGCTTTCACGGCCGAGACGTAGGTCGCCCGCTGCAGCCACTGCGGCGACGGGTAGCGGCAGGTCGTCGGATTACCCAGCAGGTAGTTGATCGCCCCGAACGACAGGTAGAGCACCGGTGTGTCCGCGCCGATCCGCTCGCGCAGAGCGGCGTAGCCGTGACCCTGCGCGCGCTCGTTGCCGAGCGCGTAGTTGTAGCCGCTGAACGCCAGCGGCGCGTTCGGCAGCGTCGCCAGCACCAGCGCGGCACTGAGCACGACCGCGCCGAGCGTCGCCGGCGCCCGCCACCTGGCCGGCCTCCCCGCGACGACGGCGCCCGTGACCGCGATCACCGCGTACCCGACCGCCACGAACGTGACGTTGTCGTGCCGCCACTCCGGCGCCTGCCGCAGCAGGAAGAAGCTCGCCACCGCGGCCAGCCCGGTAGTCATCACCAGCGGCGTACGCGCGCCCGGGCTCAACCCGAACGCCGCCCCCACCACCCCCGCGGCGAAGACCGGCACCGCCGCGAAGTGGTACATGAAGAACTCGCCCTGCCCGTACGCCGAGGCGACCGACATGCCCGCCGCCAGCACCGCGATCCCGGCGCCGATCCATCGCGGACGGCCCGGATCCAGCCGCCGCACCAGCACCGCGGCGGCCGCCGGAGCCACCGCCACGATCGGGCTGAGCACGGCTACCTCCCCGATGGCGATCAGCATCCGCTCGATGTCGTGCCAGCGGATGCCCTGGTGGACCGGCGCGTTGACGATCAGATGCGCCTGGTCGTTGAGCCAGGTCCACTCCCACGGCAGGAACGTCCGGGTCGCCAAATACCAGATGACGGTGAAACCGACAGTCGCCGCCGCCGCCCAGGCCGCGCGCCGCCGGCTCACCAACGCCACCAGCAGCAGCGCCAGCAGCGCGAGCGGGAACGTCGCCAGCTTCACCGCGACCGCCAGGAATGCCGCGAATCCCCCCAGGACCGCGCCCAGCCACACCTGTCGCGGGGCGCAGGCCGCACCGACCGCGAGCACCGCGACCAGCCCGGCGACCCAGTCCGGTTCCAGGAAGTGCCACTGCGGCGCGACGATCAGCGTCAGCCCGGTCGCGACGGCCGTCACGGCGGCGGCCGGCTCGGTCACGAATCGCCGCAGACCGAGGTAGAGCACGAATGCGACGCCCGCGACCAGCACGTACGCCCCGAGGCGGACGATCTCGTGCGCCGTCGTGAGCGGCGCACCGCCGGGCACTGGCAGATCGAGCAAAGCAATGATCAGGCGGTATGCCACCGGCCGGGCGACAAAGACGTCCCAGACGCTCACGCCGCCCGCGCCGGCCGTCTCCAGACCACCCAACGCGTACGTCACGTCGTTGTTCAGGGCCGACCACAGACTCATGCCGATGGCGGCGAGTCCGGCCAGCACCGCCGCGGCCGGGCCGAACGGCCGCCGACGGGGGCGGGCGGAGTCGACCGCGGTTTCGTGAACGTGAATCTGTGTCGTCATCGAGCGCGGATTATGCCACGTGCATCGCTGCAGTCAGCGCCGTCCTACCCGGCTCCCGCGACCGTTCCCCGGCGCATCAGAACCGGGTCGAGCCGCACGGATTCGGTCTGCCGGGCACCCGCGTCGAGCTGGTTGAGGAGCAGGCGCAACGCCTCGCGGCCGACCTCGGTGAACTCCTGGCGCACCGTGGTCAGCGCCGGACGGGTGTAGCCGGCCTCGGGCACGTCGTCGAAGCCGACCACGCTCACGTCCTCGGGGACGCGACGCCCGCACTCGGCCATCGCGCGCAGGACACCGAGGGCGATGTCGTCGTTGGCCGCGAAGACCGCCGTGCAGGACGGGTTGTCGGCGAGCAGCCGTCCGCAGCGGTAGCCCGCCGCCGCGGACCAGTCGGCGCGCACCGTCGGCGGGGCGGGCACTCCGGCCTCGGCCAGCGCCGTTCGCCAGCCCGCTTCCCGGGCCCGGCTGCCGTGCCACTGCTCGGGACCGGC
>Ga0247781_1000051_pt1 | contig 32112 bp, 33 predicted proteins | sample UWRJL184509B5_FD_179922 | JGI IMG/M metagenome (GOLD analysis project Ga0247781, IMG submission 179922) | Plant litter microbial communities from Arlington Agricultural Research Station in Wisconsin, United States - UWRJ-L184-509B-5 | ecosystem: Environmental > Terrestrial > Plant litter >...
CGTCGCGACGGTCGTAGCTGTAGCCGTTGACGTCGGCCATCCGGATGCCGGCGCGGCGCAGGCTCTCGAACTCGTTGTAACGACCGACCGCCGCGAAACCGATCTTGTCGTAGATCTCGCTGATCTTGCGAAGGCTGGTGATGTTCTCGGCGACCAGCAGGATGCCGCCCTCGTAGGTGAGCACCACGGCGGAACGGCCGCGGGCGATGCCCTTGCGGGCGTACTCCGAGCGGTCCCGCTGGACCTGCTCGGGTGATGCGTAGAACTGCATGGCCACGGGTGGCTACTCCCTCTCGTCCCAGGTGAATTCGGCTGCTACCAACAACCGGACTCAGCCGCCCGGATTCTCCATGCGCCCGGCGATGACCCGCTCGGCCACCGCGGTGATCTCCGTCTCGGTGAGCCGGTGCGTGCCGTTCGCCGTCGCACTCATCACCACCGGGAAGATCTTGCGGGTCAGGTCGGGCCCACCGGTCGCGGTGTCGTCGTCGGCCGCGTCGTAGAGCGCCTCGACCGCCAGCCGGATCGCGTCGGCGGTGCTGATGCCCGCCCGGTACTTCTTCTTCATCGACGACTTCGCGAACAGCGAACCCGAGCCGATCGAGTCGTAGCCGGTCTCCTCGTAGAGCCCGCCGGCGACGTCGAAGCTGAAGATGCGCCCCACCTTCGCCGGATCGGTCGCGGAGAGGTCGTAACCGGCGAACAGCGGCACCACGGCCAGGCCCTGCATCGCCGCGCCCAGGTTGCCCCGGACCATGCCGGCCAGCCGGTTCGCCTTACCGTCGGTCGAGAGCATCGTGCCCTCGATCTTCTCGTAGTGCTCGAGCTCGACCTGGAACAGCCGCATCAGCTCGATGCCGATGCCCGCCGTGCCGGCGATGCCGATCAGCGAGTACGAGTCGGCGGGGTGCACCTTCTCGATGTCCCGGCTCGCGATCAGGTTGCCCATCGTCGCCCGCCGGTCGCCGCCCATCACGACGCCCTCGGCGGTCGCGATCGCCACGATCGTCGTGCCGTGCGGCGCGATGTCGCCCGAGAGCCCCGGGGGCAGCGGCCGCCGGCCCGGCAGCAACTCGGGAGACGCGTGCGTCAGGAACTGCGTGAAGGAGGACGTCCCGGCGTTGACGAAGTAATCCGGTACACGCCCGGATGGATCAAAGTCCTTTGCCACGTGGTTCCTTTCAGATACGTGATCGCCCCGGCGAGGAAGACCGGATTGTCCCGAAACTGTCCCAGCCCGCCGTTGCAGTTGAAGCACAATATCCCGCGCACCTCGCCGGTGCGATGAACGTGATCGACGTGTTGCGGGTCGGGCGTCCCGCAGATGTCACAGACGTCGCCCCGCACCATCAGCATCTTGCCGAACTCAGGGCTGCCCGATGCCGTAGCGGCACCGCGGGTGGGCCGTCGGGGGGCAACGCGCCGGCTCTGCACCTCTCGCCCGTGCTTCTCCGACAACCGTTTGACACACCTGGCCTTGAACCGCACGGGGTAACAGTCTTCGCAATAGCTGCCCCGACCCGAAGGCCGCTTACTACTAGCGCGAATGAGGTCGAGCGGCTTCCACTCACCGCGGTCGCGACGGTGGCGCCGCCCGCCCTCATCATCGTTCGGAATAGGCATGTCCGTTTTTACCGGATATGCCTATTCACCCCCTTTTTGCACGTATCCTCGGACGAACTCTTCTGCGTTCTCTTCGAGAACGGAGTCGATCTCGTCGAGCAGGTCGTCGACGTCCTCGGTGATCTCGGCGTGCCGTTCGGCTACCTCAGGGTTGGCCTCGGTGGTGACGTCCTCGATCTCCTCGTCCTGCCGGCCCTTGCCGGATTGCGACTGTCCGCCGGTGTCCCGAGTTGCCATCGGTGTCCCCCTTCTCAGCCACCCGAAGTCTGCGACATCGGGTTGGGAAAAACCTACCTCGCGGTTACGACAAAACCACTCAGCGACTGGTGATCACTTCGAGAAGATCCTTCGCACTTTCGCACTTGTCGAAGAGGGCACCAACGTGCTTCTTGGTCCCACGCTCGGGTTCCATCATCGGAACTCGCACCAGGGACTCGCGTCCGACGTCGAAGATGACCGAGTCCCAGCTCGCGGCGACCACTTCGGACGCGTACTGCGCGAGGCACCGGCCGCGGAAGTAGGCGCGGGTGTCCACCGGCGGCTCGGACATCGCGCGCTGCACGTCGTCCGGTTCGAGCAGGGTCTTCATCGAGCCCCGCGCGACCAGGCGGTGGTAGAGGCCTTTCTCGGGGCGCACGTCGGCGTACTGCAGGTCGACGAGTTGGAGCTTGGGCGAGGACCAGCCGAGGTTCTCGCGGTCGCGGTAGCCCTCGAGCAGGCGCAGTTTGGCGACCCAGTCGAGCGTGTCGGCGCATTCCATCGGGTCGCGGCCGAGCTTGTCGAGGATGTCCTCCCAGCGGTCGAGGACGTCGAGGGTCTGGTCGTCGGCGTCGGCGCCGGAGCGTTCCTCGACGAAGGCGCGGGCGCGTTCGTAGTAGGCCCACTGCAGGTCGAGTGCGGTGAGTTTGCGGCCGTCGCGCAGCCGGATCAGATGCTGCAGGCTGGGGTCGTGGCTGACCGCCTTGAGTTCGCTGACCGGGTCGGCGATGCCGAGGTCGCCGCTGAAGATCTTCTCCTCGATCATGTTGAGCACCAGGGAGGTGGTGCCCATCTTGAGGTAGGAGGCGATCTCCGAGAGGTTGGCGTCGCCGATGATGACGTGCAGGCGGCGGTATTTGTCGGCGTCGGAGTGCGGCTCGTCGCGGGTGTTGATGATCGGGCGCTTGAGGGTGGTCTCGAGGCCGACCTCGACCTCGAAGAAGTCGGCGCGGGACGACATCTGGAAGCCGGCGCCGGAGCCGTCCTGCCCGAGGCCGACGCGGCCGACGCCGGTGAAGATCTGCCGGGTGACGAAGAACGGCGTGAGGTGGGCGACGATGTCGGCGAACGGGGTCTGGCGCCGCATCAGGTAGTTCTCGTGGGACCCGTACGACGCGCCCTTGTTGTCGGTGTTGTTCTTGTAGAGCTGGATGCGGTGGGTGCCGGGGATGGTCGCCGCGCGCCGGGACGCCTCGGCCATGACACGTTCGCCGGCCTTGTCCCACTTGACGACGTCGAGCGGGTTGGTGCACTCGGGGGTGCTGTATTCGGGGTGGGCATGGTCGACGTAGAGGCGGGCGCCGTTGGTCAGTATCACGTTGGCCAGGCCGAGGTCTTCGTCGGCGAGGGCGTCGGCGGGGTCGTAGGCCGCACCGGAGTAGGTGAAGCCGCGGGCGTCGCGCAGCGGCGATTCCTCTTCGTAGTCCCAGCGGGCCCGTCCGCCGCGGGTGAGCTCGGGCCGCGCGCCGTAGGCGTTGACCACCTGGGAGGAGGTGACCATCGGGTTGGCGCCGGGCTGCCCGGGAACGGAGATGCCGTACTCGACCTCGGTGCCCATAATCCGTCGAACGCTCATGCGACCACCCCAACTGCCACGATGCCCCGGTAGCTCATGTATCGAGCCTAGACGCTCTCGCGCCGGTTCTCGCCCCGCCGTGTGCCGGGTAGGGCACGCTGGGTGGTCGCGAGGGGGCGGCCGGGCAGCGTGAAGTCGATCTTCCGGATGAGGAGACGGCCGAGTGCCTGGCCCGGTTGTTCCACCATCCGGTACGAAAGTCCGGCGAGAGCGAGGACCGTGATCAGGTACGCCAGGCCGGTCAGGGCCCTTGTGGGCCAGGGTTGTGTCCCGAGGGACGGGACGACGGGGGGTAGCAGGAAAAGCACCACCACGTGCAGCGGATACAGCGAGTAGCTGACCCGACCGAGCCAGGTGAGCACCGCGGGGATCTCCCTCTGCCGCAAAACGTAGGCCAAAAGGAATGTTCCCACGACGGCGAGAACTGTGCTCGCGCCGCGGTCGCCGGCCGGCGAGCAGGCGACGAGCGCCAGGGAGAGCAGCGCGGGTCCGCGTCCGATCGAGCCGTGCTGGCATCGATAGATGACCGTGCCCGCGAACATGACGGCGAGGAACAGCAGTCCTTGCCGCGACGATGTGACGGTGCTGGCCTGCGCCGGGTGCCCGGTACCAAGCGCTGTGCCGGTGCGGAGCGCGTCGAGCCAGTCGAGCCGTCTCATGCCGGGTCGCACGAGAACGCGGGCCGGGGGAAACCCCCGGCCCGCGTCTTTGCCGAAGCCTTACAGGTGGCCGAAGCCTTACAGGTATTGGCCGGTGTTGCTGGCCGTCTCGATGGAGCGGCCGGCCTCGGCGCCCTTGCCGCCGGAGACGAGCGTGCGGATGTAAACGATCCGCTCGCCCTTCTTGCCGGAGATGCGGGCCCAGTCGTCGGGGTTGGTGGTGTTGGGCAGGTCCTCGTTCTCGCGGAACTCGTCGACACAGCTGTCGAGCAGGTGCTGCAGGCGCAGCCCCTTCTTGCCGGAGGTGAGGAACTCCTTGATCGCCATCTTCTTGCCGCGGTCCACGATGTTCTGGATCATGGCGCCGGAGTTGAAGTCCTTGAAGTACAGGACTTCCTTGTCACCGTTGGCGTAGGTGACCTCGAGGAAGCGGTTCTCCTCGGTCTCCGTGTACATCCGGAGGACGACCGCCTCGATCATGGCGGCGACCGTGACGTCACGGTCGTTGCCGTGCTCGGTCAGGTCTTCGCCGCTCAGCGGGAGGCTCGACAGGATGTACTTGCCGAAGATGTCCTTGGCCGCCTCGGCGTCGGGACGCTCGATCTTGATCTTCACGTCCAACCGGCCCGGGCGCAGGATGGCCGGGTCGATCATGTCCTCACGGTTCGAGGCGCCGATGACGATCACGTTCTCCAGGCCCTCGACGCCGTCGATCTCGCTGAGGAGCTGGGGAACGATCGTGTTCTCCACGTCGCTGGAGACACCCGAGCCGCGGGTCCGGAAGATCGAGTCCATCTCGTCGAAAAACACGATCACCGGTGTTCCCTCGCCGGCCTTCTCACGAGCCCGCTGGAATACCAGGCGGATGTGCCGCTCGGTCTCGCCCACGTACTTGTTCAGCAGTTCCGGGCCCTTGATGTTGAGGAAGTAGCTGGTGTGCTTCTCCTCACCACGCCGCTCGGCGATCTTCTTCGCCAGCGAGTTGGCGACCGCCTTGGCGATCAGGGTCTTGCCACAGCCGGGCGGGCCGTAGAGCAGGATGCCCTTCGGCGGGCGCAGCTGGTGCTCCCGGAACAGGTCGGCGTGCAGGAACGGCAGTTCGACCGCGTCGCGGATCTGCTCGATCTGCGAGTGCAGGCCGCCGATGTCGGTGTAGTCGACGTCGGGGACCTCCTCGAGGACGAGTTCCTCGACCTCGCTCTTCGGGATGCGCTCGTAGGCGTAGGCCGAGCGCGGCTCGATCATCAGCGAGTCACCGGCGCGCAGCTTGGCGATCTCGAGCGAGTCGGCGAGCGAGACGATCCGCTCCTCGTCGGCGTGCGAGACGACCAGGGCACGGTCGCCGCGTTGCCCGTCGGGGCCCTCGAGGACCTCCTTGAGCGTGACGACCTCGCCGGTGCGTTCGAAACCGAACGCGTCGACGACGTTCAGCGCGTCGTTGAGCAGGACTTCCTGCCCACGCTGAAGCTCCTCGACCTCGAGGGAGGGGGAGACCGCCACCCGGAGCTTGCGGCCGCCGGTGAAGACATCGACGGTGCCGTCCTCGTGGGCGGTCAGGAAAACGCCGTAGCCACTGGGCGGCTGGGCGAGCCGGTCAATCTCTTCCTTGAGAGTGACGATCTGTGCGCGGGCTTCCTTGAGGGTCGCCACGAGCCGGTCGTTGTTCTCGGTCAGTCGAGCGAGCTGCGCCTGCGTTGCCGCGAGCCGTTCCTCGAGCTGCCGGACGTGTCGTGGGCTTTCGGTCAACTTCCGCCGAACCAGAGCGAGTTCCTCCTGCAGGAACGCGACCTGGCTGGAGAGATCGTTGGCCTCTTTCTCCCAACGTGCGGCGCGTGAATCCGCCTCGTCGTTACGTGCCACGTCCCACCTCCCCGGGGGCTCGAACGTCTTGGGGTAACACTAGCCGCTGCGGACCGGATTTCGACCCATGCAACACCCTCGTCACCGAGTCTTGATCCATTCGGCCGGTGCCCGCAAGGAGTTTGTCGGAGGCATCCGGTACGGTCGGCCCGGGTTATCCGTAGGAGGTATCGAGTGTCGGCACAGACCGGGAACGACGAACTGCAGGTCTGGGTGGATCAGGACCTCTGCACCGGCGACGGCCTCTGCGTGCAGTACGCGCCCGAGGTGTTCGAGTTCGACATCGACGGCCTCGCGTATGTGAAGGACGAGGCCGGTGACCTGCTGCAATCCCCTGGTGTACGCGCGGGTGTGCCCGGCCGTCTGCACCTCGAGGTGATCGACGCGGCCAAGGAGTGCCCGGGCGACTGCATCCACGTGGTGCGCCGCTCCGACGGCCTCGAAGTGGCCGGCCCCGACGCGAACTGAAAGCCGCACCGGCCCGGCCGTGAGCGCCCCGGAGGCCGCTCGTCGGCACCGCCGGAACCACGAAAAATGTCACACGCCCGAAACGTATGGTACCGGCGTGGCGCGCGCGGATTGTGGCGCTCCCTACAGAGTGGGGCGCCCCACCAGCGACGCGACGACCCGCGAGAACTCCTCGAGACGGGCGATTTGCCCAGGTCCGCCATCATCCAGGGTCTTGCCGAACCGCAGCGCGTCGTGGCGGATCGTCGCCCGCGACTCCCCCTCGTCCGGGCCGGGCGGCGGGACCGCGTCGTCGACCGAGCTCAGCAGCAGGTAGACGTCGATGCTGTCGACCCGCGCCTGCCCGTTCGACGTGCGGGTCAGGCGACGCCGGCAGCCCACCTCGGTGACCGTGGAGAGCGGCACCACCCGCAGCGACGAGGTCATCGAGCCGACCGGGCCGTCACCGGGCGCGACGTCCTCGCCGTGCCAGAGCACCAGCCGGCTGCCGTCGCAGATGACGACCTCCTGCCAGACGCCGTTGACCTCGTTGACGAAGCGCTCGAGCGTGAAGCAGAGCACCGAGGCACCCCGGAGCACGCCGAACAGCGCGTCCAAGGCCACCTCGGGGTCGCGCAGGTAGGCGCGGGCGGCGGAGTCGAGATCCTGGTAGGGCGACCAGTCCGGGAAGACCGCCGGCATCTCGCTGCTGCTGCCGCCGAACGGCGGAGAACTCATCGCGCCCACCCTGTCCTCCCCGAGCCGTGCCACTGCCGAAAAGGAAGCTACCCGAACCCCGCGCGCCGCGTCACATCTCCGAGCTAGGAGGCGTCATTCGTTCGGTGAGCGGTCGATTCGGGCTCCTCGACGGCTTCCGCGGCGGCGGCCAGCGCGGCCTGCGCGGCGCGCTTGAGCGCGTACGCCTCGGCGCCCTTGCTCGGCTTGCGGCGCCGCGGCGGAGCGGTGACGCCGGGCGCGAGCTTGCGGGCCGAGACCAGGAACGCGGTGTGCGCGATCATGCGGTGGTCGGGCCGGACGGCCAGGCCCTCGGCGTGCCAGTCACGCACCAGGGACTCCCAGGCCCGCGGCTCGGTCCAGCCGCCCCGCTCGCGCAGCGCCTCGACCAGCTCGGACAGCTGCGGCGTGGTCGCGACGTAACCGATGAAGACGCCGCCGGGGACCAACGCGCGCTCGACCATGTCGAGCGCCTCCCACGGGGTCAGCAGGTCGAGGACGATCCGATCGAAACCGGTCTCGGGGTTGCTCGCCACGTCACCGGAGTGCAAGTGCCACGCCGGGTGGGGGCCGCCGAAGAACGACTCCACATTCTTGCGGGCGATCGCGGCGAAGTCGTCGCGCAGCTCGAACGAATGCAGCTCGCCGCTCGTGCCGACCGCACGCAGCAGCGAACAGGTCAGAGCGCCCGAGCCGACGCCCGCCTCGAGCACCTTGGCGCCCGGGAAGACGTCACCCATCGCGACGATCTGGGCCGCGTCCTTCGGGTAGATGACCTGGGCGCCGCGCGGCATGGAGAGCACGTAGTCGCTGAGCAGGGGTCGCAGGGCCAGATAGGCCGTGCCGCCGGAGGAGGTGACGACACTGCCCTCGGCCAGGCCGATGAGGTCGTCGTGATCGAGGGCGCCACGATGGGTATGGAACGACTTACCCGGTTCGAGCAGGATCGTGTGCATCCGATTCTTGGGATCGGTGAGCTGGACGCGGTCACCCGCCCGGAACGGCCCGCGGTGCGCGGGCTGCGATTCGTCGACGACAGGGGCAGGCGTAATGGTCACTACTTCTCTTTCTGCTTCGCTTCAGTTCGCGGGCCGGGACGGCGCGGTTCGAGCACCTGGGCGACGTCACCGACGCGCAGCACTCCCACCACATCCTCGCCCGAGGTGACGACGTATTGCGCGGCCGGGTGGGCCTGCAGCGCGCGAACCACCTGTTCGCCGCTGAGCCCGAGGGGCAGCGCGGGCACCGCGTCACGCGAACGCGACACGCTGTCGACCGCCACCCAAGGGCGCCGGTCGACCGGAACGCGCTCGGCGGCGACCGGGTCGACCAGTGCGGTGAGATTACCGGCCGAGTCCGACACGGCCAGCACCACGCCCGGCCGCGGGTCCTCCGAGCGGCGTCGCTGCGCCTCGCCGAGCGGGGTGCCGGCGGGCACGGTGAGCAGCGGACGGGCCAGCGCGGCGAGGTCGACCAGGGGGAAACGGCGGGTCATCCGGGCCAGCCGGATCGACTGGCCGGCGCCCTGCCACAGGGTGAAGACGACCAGCAGGACGAAGAGCAGCCCGACCAGGGTGAGCGAGCCGAGCCGGTAGAACCAGAACGCCGTCAGGCCGGTGCCGAAGGCGATGACGCGACCTGCCCAGCCCGCCGCCTCGGTGGCCCGATTCCGGTCCTTGAACAGGGCCCACAACCCCGCGCGCAGCGCCCGGCCACCGTCGAGCGGCAGCCCCGGCAGCACGTTGAAGAGGGCGACCAGGATGTTGCTGGCGGCCAGCTGGAACGCGATCTGCCCGGCCGTCGTGCGGTCGGGCAACACGATGAACGCCGCCGTGGCGACCCCGCCGAGCACCAGGCTGACCGCCGGGCCGGCCAGGCTGACCAGGGCGTCGACGCGCGGGGTGGGGGCGTCCCGGTCCATCTCGGTCCAGCCGCCGAGCAGCTCCAGCGTGATCCCCCGCACGCCGATCTGGAAGCGGCGGGCGGTCAGCGCGTGGCCCAGCTCGTGCAGCAGCACCGAGCCGAGCAGGCAGACCACGAAACCGAAACCGACCAGGTACGCCACCGGGCCCGGCAGGTCGAGCTGCCCCCGCACGTAGTTGCCGTAGACGAGCGTGACCAGTGCGGCGAGCAGCAGCATCGACCCGTTCACGAAGATCGGAATGCCCAGCACCTGGCCCACCGGCCGGGCGGCACGACCCGGCCGCCGCCGCTGCCGTGCCTCGTTGCCGCCCGCCGCGCTGTCATTCACGCCGTTGATGCTACGGAGTCCGCCTGGGAAGTCCCGAAGCGCCAAATGTCGTACCCCTGCCCTAGCCTTCTCCCCATGACAGCACCGACGGTCTCCCCCGCTGACGCGCAGGCCCCTCACCCGGGGCCGTCGCTGTCACCGTCCCGCGCGGCCGACTTCAAGACCTGCCCCCTGCTGTTCCGCTTCCGCACGATCGACCGCCTCCCCGAGCAGCCCACCGCCGACCAGGTACGCGGCACGCTGGTCCACGCCGTCCTGGAGAGCCTGTTCGACCTGCCCGCCGCCGAGCGCACCCCCGAGGCGGCCGCCGCCCTGGTCGCACCCTCCTGGGGTCGCCTGCTGGAGCAGGAGCCCGCGCTCGCCGAGATCTTCGCCGCCGCCACCACCGGCCGCCCCGTCGACCGCCTCGCCACCGACCGCCTCGCCACCGACCGCCTGGCCGACGCCGCGGCCACCCTGCCCGTCGTCGACCCCGCGGCGGTGGCGGCCGAGGCCGACGCGACCGGCGGCGTGACCGACGACGACGAGCAGGCCCGCCTGGCCGCCTTCCTGGCGAGCGCCCAGGCGCTGCTGCCCGGCTATTTCGCCGTCGAGGACCCGAGCCGCCTTGAGCCGGCCGAGCGCGAGACGCTGATCTCCACCCTGATCGACGACGAGCTGCTGATCCGCGGCTACATCGACCGCCTCGACGTCGCCCCCACCGGCGACCTGCGCGTGGTCGACTACAAGACCGGCGGTGCCCCGCGCGAGGCGTTCGAGGGCCGCGCGCTGTTCCAGCTGAAGTTCTACGCGCTGGTGCTGTGGCGCACCCGCGGGGTGGTTCCCCGGGTGCTGCGCCTGGTCTATCTGAAAGACGCCGAGGTCTGCGACTACAGCCCCGACGCCGACGAGCTGCAACGCTTCGAGCGCACGCTGGTGGCCCTCTCCGAGGCGATCGAGCGGGCCAAGCGCGAACAGAATTTCCCGCCCAAGCCGAGCCGCCTCTGCGGCTGGTGCAGCCACCAGGCGCGCTGCCCCGAGTTCGGCGGCACGCCCCCGCCCTATCCCGCCGCCCGCGAGGAGGCCTCCCCACAGATCGGCCCCGCCGACGACGACCGCCTGGCGTGACCCCCTAGGGTTGCCGCCATGCCGCACCCGCCCCGACCGGTGCCCCCGGCACGTCCGCCCCGGATCCGGGTTCCGGCACGTCCACCCCGGATCCTGGTGGCCGGCGCCGGCCCTGACCGCCGTGCCGGAGCTCGCCGATGACCGCACCCCGCCCGCTGCGGGTCCTGCTGGTCGACGCCGCGCCCATGCAGCGTTCCGGGCTGCGCGCCGTACTGACCGCCGCCGGTCCCCAAACCGGCATCGCGCCGGTCGGCGAACCCGCCCGCGGCGCACTGCCAGGCCACCGGCCGCGCGGTCCGCTGCCGGGTGACCGCGGCGCGAGTGCGGCGGCCGACGGCCTGGGCGAGATCGTGGTAGCCGGCGAGACCGGGGACGGCGGTGCGGCGGTCGAGCTGGCCCGGCGTCTGCTGCCCGACGTGCTGATCACCGACCTGCGGCTGCCCCGGGTCGACGGGCTGGGCGTGACGCGAGCGATCACGGCGGCCGGTCTTGCGGTGCGGGTGCTGATCCTCACCGCCGACGACACCGACGAGGACGTGCTGGCCGCGATCACCGCCGGTGCCGCCGGCTTCCTGCGTAAGGACGCCCCCGCCGCCGAACTGGTGACCGCCGTCCGTGCCGTGGCCGCCGGCGGCGCGGTCATCACCCCGCCGATCCTGGCCCGGATCCTCGCCCGGGTCGCCGAGGCGCTGCCCGCCCCCGAGACGACCACGACGTCCAAGCTGGACGCCCTGACCGAGCGGGAACGCGAGGTCCTCGTCCACGTCGCGCGGGGGCACTCGAACGCCGAGATCGCCGCCGCCCTGCAGGTCAGCGAGACCACGATCAAGACCCACGTGGGACATGTCCTGACCAAGCTGCGCCTGCGCGACCGTACCCAGGCGGTCGTCCTCGCCTACGAAACCGGGCTGGTGAAGCCCGGCGTGTGAAGCCCGGCGTGTGAGTTGGCACGCGGTGCCCGGCCGCACCAGCCCTACAGCGTCCTAGGACCCTAGTCTGAAGGGGTCAGTCTCGCGGTGCCGGCGTGGGACCGGGCCGCGACTCGACGGCCACTCGGGCGGACCGAAGCGGGTTTTGCGGCCGCCCCGCAGGCGACGGTGTTCCGAGTTCTCCCGACCGAATCGGTTGTCAGGTCGACGTCAGGCAGCCCTTCTCTCCCTGGCGGAACGCTGGATGTCGATGTCTCCGCTGGCCGTGCGGACCCGTAGTTCCAGCATCGACCCCTCGGCGGCCGGCGCGGCGCCGCGCTGCGGCGTCAGCCCGCTCGTCGTGCGGCCGGAGGCCGTGCTCAGGTCGAGCCAGACCGAGGCGCCCGCCGCGATGCCGACTTGCACGTCGCCCGACGCGGTCTTGACCTCGCTGCGGCCCTGGCTCAGCCGGGTGACCTCGACGTCGCCCGACGCGGTCGAGGCACGCAGGCGGCCGTCCACCGCGCCCAGGCGGACGTCGCCGCTGGCCGACTTCGCGCTGACGTCACCGTTGACGTCACCGACGCGCAGGTCGCCGGACGCGCTCTCGATGCTCAGCGAGCCGCCGACCCGGCCGACCGTCAGTTCGCCGCTCGCCGCGTCCAGGCGAGCGTCGCCGGTGACCTCGTGGATCTCGACGTCCGCGGAGGCGACGTCGAGCTTCACGGCCGACCACGAGCCGCTCGCGGTGACGTCGGCCGCGGCGCTCTTGCCGGTCAGCGAGCTTCCGGTCGGGACGCGGACGGTGATGGCCAGCTTCGGCCAGCGCCGCAGCGTCCACCCGTCGGCGTTGGGCACCTCGACGACCAGGGTGTCGCCTTCGAGCTGCACACGCGTGTGGTCGGCGGCCTCGCGGGAGCTCTCTTTGCCGTCCATCGGCTCGACCGTGACCTGGATGTCGTCACGTGACTCGGCGTAGAGCTGGACGACGCCGGTGCGACTCTGCAGCGCGACCGCGACGGGGGTGGGGTGCTGGAACTCGTACATCAGGGGTCTCCTTTCGGAACGTCAGGCCTGGAAGAAGCCGGTCACGCGGTTCGGGTTGCGACCGGTCGGAAAGGGCGGCCGGGCCGGCGTGTTGACGGCCGCGGCCACCGCCCGCACGAGCCACGCGTTGACCGAGATGCCCTCGGCCGCCGCCGTCTGCTCGACATGGCTCTTGAGTGCCTCGGGCATGCGCAGCGTGAGGCGGGTCAGGTCGCCGGGGTTGGGTGGCGGCGGGACGTGGGGCGGGCCGGGCGGGGCCGGGGGCACCGGCGGCTCGGGGGTGAGGTGGGTGACCACCAGGTCGGCTTCCCGGCCGCGCAGCCGCACCTCGACGCTCGCGTCGGGCAGCCGGGTGGTGATCTCGGCGGCCGCGTCGGAGAGCGCCTCGAGCAGCGCCAGCCGAGCCGACGACTCGAGCGAGTGCCCGAGCAGTTGGGCGGCGCGAGCGGTCTCCGGACCGGCGGGCGCCGCGGCGGCGGCGAGGTCCGCGCGGAGGGTAGCGAGGTAGGGCGTCAGATCCATGCTACCACTATGACGTCACCAATGACGTCGCGCAAGCGTCATGGTGACATCTCAGGGTGGACCCTGAGAGTCCCCTGGGTGCTCCCCGTACCAAAATCTCGGTCTCCGTGTACGACCGTGGGCTGACGTCTTGGTGCTGTCACGCCGGAACACTGGGGCCACTGAAGGACGGGCCGGCCAGACGGGGGCGGCCCGCACAAGCCAGGGGGCTGGACGACGATGATCGGAACGAAGGCACCGGAGCCGCTCGCGGCGCGCGCCGACGACGTGTGGAAGGTCTACGGCGCCGCAGAGGCCCGCGTGGTCGCCCTGCGCGGGGTGAGCGCGAGCTTCGCGCGCGGCAAGTTCACGGCCATCATGGGCCCCTCGGGCAGCGGAAAGTCGACGCTGATGCACTGCCTGGCGGGCCTCGACACGGTCACCCGCGGCTCGGTACACATCGGCGGCACCGAGGTCACCGGCCTGAACGACAAGGCCCTGACCCGGCTGCGCCGCGATCGGGTCGGCTTCATCTTCCAGCAGTTCAACCTGCTGCCGACGCTGACCGCCGCCGAGAACATCCGGCTGCCGCTCGACATCGCCGGGCGCAAGCCCGACCCGCAGTGGTGGGACACGGTGATCGGCACCGTCGGCCTCGGCGACCGGCTCGGGCACCGGCCCAGCCAGCTCTCCGGCGGCCAGCAGCAGCGAGTGGCGTGCGCGCGGGCGCTGATGAGCCGCCCCGACGTCATCTTCGCCGACGAGCCGACCGGCAACCTCGACTCCAAGGCCGGCGCCGAGATCCTGTCGTTCCTGCGCAGCAGCGTCCTGGAGCACGGCCAGACGATCGTCATGGTCACCCACGACCCGGTCGCCGCCAGCTACACCGACCGGGTCGTCTTCCTGGCCGACGGCGCGATCGTCGCCGAGCTCGAAAACCCGACCCCCGAGTCGGTGCTCGAGCAGATGAAGGCCGGGGAGGTGCTGGTCTGATGCTGCGTGCCACGCTGAAGAGCCTGCTCGCCCGCAAGCTGCGCCTGGTGCTCTCCGGCCTCGCCGTGGTGCTCGGCGTGATGTTCGTCGCCGGCGCCTTCGTCACCACCGACACCCTGGGCCGTACCTTCGACAACCTGTTCGCCGAGGGCTATTCGCAGACCGACGTCGCCGTCCTGGCCAAGCCCAAGGTGACGGTCTCCGACGTGGAGGGCGAACAGATCGTCACGCCGCTGCCGGCCGCCCTGGTCGCCACGGTCGCCCAGGTGCCCGGGGTCGAGAAGGCCACCGGCATCGCCTCCGACGACGGCGCCCGGGTGATCGGCTCGGACGGCAAGGTGCTGACCAGCTTCGGGCCGCCGCGCATCGGCCAGAACTGGGTCGGGGTCGACGACCTCATGCGGATGCGCCAGGGCCGCGGTCCCGAGAAGGACAACGAGATCGCCGTCAACGAGGCGGTCGCGAAGGGCGCCGGCATCAAGGTCGGCGACCGGGTCGGCGTGCTGACCCAGCTGCCCAAGCAGACGTTCACCCTGGTCGGCATCTGGGGCTACAGCGAGGGCCGGGACAGCCTCGGCGGCGTCCAGGAGGTCGCGTTCACCGAGCCGGTGGCGCAGCGCTCGATGCTCGGCCGGACCGGACTGTTCACCCAGGTCACCGTCAGCGTCCAGGACGGCGACGACCCGGCCGCCGTACGGGACCGGATCGCGGCCCAGGTCGGCCCGGACTACGACGTGAAGACGGGCGAGCAGCTCGCCGCCGACAGCTCCGCGCAGTTCAAGGAGGCGCTCGGCTTCTTCAACAACATCCTGCTGGGCTTCGCCGGGGTGGCCCTGTTCGTCGGCACGTTCCTCATCCTCAACACGTTCTCGATCATCGTGGCGCAGCGGACGCGGGAGCTGGCGCTGATGCGCGCGCTCGGCGCCGGCCGCCGTCAGGTGATCGGCTCGGTGCTGGTCGAGGCGCTGGTGATCGGGCTGATCGCCGCGGTCGTCGGCCTCGGCGCCGGGGTGGGGGTCGGCGCGCTGCTGGTCACGCTGTTCGGTTCGCTGAGCGGCGGGCTCGACCCGGCGCCGGTCGGGGTGCCGCTCGCCGCGATCCTCAGCTCGCTGATCGTCGGCGTCGTGGTGACGGTCGTCGCCGCGGTGCTGCCGGCCCTGCGCGCCTCGCGGATCTCGCCGATCGCCGCGATGCAGGACGTCGCCACGCCGGATCGGCCGCTGACCCGGGTCACCGTCACGGGCGCGGTCATCGGGGCCGCGGGCGCGACCACGCTCGGCATCGGCCTCTACGGGACGAGCTCGCTGTGGCTCATCCTCACCGGGGTGCTGGTCACCTTCATCGGCATCGCGCTGCTCACGCCGCTGATCTCCAAGCCGGTGGTGGGCGCGCTGGGCCGGCTCTTCTCGTGGTCGGTGCCGGGACGGCTGGGCCGGCTCAACTCGGGCCGCAACCCGCGCCGCACGGCGATCACCGCGGCCGCCCTCATGGTCGGCATCGCGCTGGTCACCGGCGTCACGGTGGTGATGGACTCGGCCAAGTCGAGCCTCGCGGCTCAGGCGGAGAACACGATCAAGGCCGAGATCGTGATCGGCGGCGACCAGAACGGGCCGCGGCCGCCCACGTTCGACCAGTCGGTGCTCGACAAGGCGGCCGCGCTGCCCGGCGTGCGGGCCGCCGCGGGGGTCTGGAACGACCAGGCGGTCATCGACGGCGAGCGCACCTACGTCAACGCCACCGACGACCTGGCCAAGCTCGCCGAGGCGTACGGCTCACCCGCCCTGCCCGCCCTGACGAGCAGCCAGATGGCCCTCAGCACGCAGGAGGCCACCGAGCACGGCTGGGCCGTCGGCAGCGTGCTGAAGGTGCAGCTGCCGCGCGGCGAGGAACACCGCTACACGATCGCCGCGACCTACGACGAGGACGCGATGCCCGGCAGCTACCTGCTGCCGGCCGCCGCGACCAAGGAGTTCGGGCTCACCCAGCCGATCTTCGGTTTCGTCCGGCTGGCCGACGGCGCCACCGTCGCCCAGGTGCTGCCTGAGATCAAGGCGCTGGTGGCCGAGAGCCCCGAGGTGAACGCGACCGACCGCAGCAGCTTCATCGCCCAGCAGACCGGCGACTTCGACACCGTCATCACGATGGTGCAGGTGCTGCTCGGGCTCGCGATCCTCATCGCGGTGCTCGGCGTGGTCAACACCCTGGCGCTCTCGGTGCTGGAACGCACCCGGGAACTGGGGCTGCTGCGCGCCGTCGGCCTCGGCCGGGCCCAGACGATACGGATGATCACCGTCGAGGCCGTGGTGATCTCGGTCTTCGGCGCGCTGCTGGGTGTCGCGGTCGGCACCGGCCTGGGTGCCGCCGTGGTGCGGGCGTTGGCGAGCGACGGCATCACCGACCTGGTGCTGCCGTGGAGCCAGATGGGCCTCTACCTGGGGCTGGCCGCCCTGGTCGGGGTGCTGGCCGCGGTGCTGCCGTCGATCAAGGCGGCCCGACTCAACGTTCTGGCTGCGATAGCCCACGGCGAGTAACGGCATGCCCTGACCTGCGCCATTTTCCGTCAGCGCAGGTCAGGGCTTTTGACCTTGCCCGTCCGGGCGATAAGCATGGTGAACGAGCGGCGGCTCGCTGCTATGGTCGGGCGAGTACCTCCCGGTGCGCGCTCTGCGGCTACTTCTTTGGCTGAGAACACCGCAGGCGTTTCGATCTCGGGAGACGCAACAACTTCAGATGGGTGCCCGGTGCGTAGGTGAGGAATTCTTCGCCTCTCAGCGGGTGGTTGCGGGTTCGATTCCCGTCGGCGGCCCCTGGGCAGCCGTAGCTCAATGGCAGAGCACCTACGAACGCCTTGCCGATTTGATCTCGGGCACCCACATCTGACCTTGAGGCTTCTTCCCGGTGCGGAAGGAAGCCCAGTGAGCAAGTTCAATTCCTCCACGGCGCGGCCGGTCGGCCTTTCGCCGATCGCCACGACCGGCCCGGCCGTCAACCATGAGGGCACCGTTGGGGTTGCCCGGGACGCCAAGTCGGAACTTTTTCTCCTGTCGGTCTCCAACATGGTCGGCGAGGGAACCTTCTACGAGAGTGCCGGCGAGCGGGACACCCGCTACGCCGAGCTCGTCCGCGAGGTAGCCGTCGCCGATCCCGAGTGGACGTCGGGCTTCCTCGGCTGGCTGCGTACCGGCGCGAACATGCGCTCCGCCTCCCTGGTCGGTGCGGCCGAGGCGACCCGGGCGCTGCTGGCAGTCAAGCTGCCCGGTGGGCGACAACTCGTCGCGTCGGTGCTTCAGCGCGCCGACGAGCCCGGCGAGATGCTCGCCTACTGGACTTCCCGCTACGGCCGCCCGATCCCGAAGCCGGTCAAGCGGGGCGTGGCCGATGCGATTCGGCGGCTCTACACCGAGTTCGGGCTGCTGAAGTACGACACCGGCAGCAAGGGCTTCCGGTTCGCCGACGTCATCGACCTCGTACACCCGGACGCGTCGGCGCCGTGGCAGGGCGACCTGTTCAAGCATGCCCTCGACCGGCGTCACGGCCGCGCCGAGGAGATCCCCGAGTCACTGCATATGGTGCGCCTCAACCGCGGCCTGCGCGACGGCGTCCACGACCCGGCCCGGATGCTCGACCCGGACGTACTCCGTCAGGCTGGTATGACCTGGGAGGACGTCCTGTCGCTGCTCGGCTCGAAGGTCGACAAGGCGAAGTTGTGGGAGGCGCTGATCCCGTCGATGGGTCTCATGGCGCTGTTGCGCAACCTGCGCAACTTTGACCAGGCCGGTGTCTCCGACGAGGTGGCTGCGACGGTTGCCGCGCGGCTGGCGGACCCGGAGCAGGTGGCGAAGAGCCGCCAGTTCCCGTTCCGGTTCCTCGCCGCGTACCGGGCCGCGCCGTCGCTGCGCTGGGGCCACGCCCTCGACAAGGCGCTGTCGGCATCGCTGGCCAACGTGCCCGAGCTACCCGGCCGGACGCTGGTGCTCGTCGACCGATCCGCCTCGATGTTCGGGCGCATGTCCAAGCGGTCGGAGCTGACGAGCGCGGACGCCGCTGCGATCTTCGCTTCGGCGGTGTCCATGCGCAACGTCGGCCGGGTCGACCTGGTCGAGTTCGGCACCGGCTCGGCGCGCATCGACGTCAAGCCTGGCGAGTCGCTGCTGCGCGTGGTCGACCGGTTCGGCATCCTCGGCGGCACCGACACGCTCGACGCCGTGCGCCAGCACTACGCCGGGCACGACCGGGTCCTGATCGTCACCGACGAGCAGGCCTGGGCATACCAGAGCGACCCGGGCTCGGCTATCCCCGCAAAGACTCCGCTCTACACCTGGAACCTCGTCGGCTACGGCGCTGGCCACGGCGAGTCCGGCCCGAACCGACACACGTTCGCCGGGCTGACCGACGCGGCTTTCCGGATGGTGCCGCTTCTCGAGCGCGGGGCGAACGGCGACTGGCCGTGGACAGGTGCGGCGGAGCGATAACCGATCATCCACGCTGGTCGCTCCGTCCGGGCTAGTTCCCTACCGCCCGGTACGCGGTTGGGTGCGGTGCGGCCAGAATGGACGGACTGGAGTCTGGCCGCACCCAGTCCACTGACCGGTCCGTCCGGAGTCCTCCATGCGCAGAACGCACCTTGCCGCCGTTGCCGCTCTCGCCGCCCTGGCCGTGGCCTGCGGGTCGAGCCCGTCCATCGATGAAGCCGGCGACGCTGCCGGGGAACCAGCCGACGCGACCACGGCGGCGGAGCCCATCGCGGTGCAGGTCGGCCAGAAACTGTCGGTGAAAACCCCAGCCCTGGTCGCCACGTACGCGCTGTCGAAGGCGCAGGTCGTCACCAGCGGCGAGTACGGGTCGAAGCCGGAGAACGGCGCGTGGCTGGTCGCCTATCTGCGGGTCGACGTGGCCAAGGGTGAGACGTTCGCGTGCGCGTGTGAGCTGTCGCTGGTGCAGAAGGACGGCAAGGTCCGCGACCAGGCGTACGCCGACATCGCCGGCAAGGAAGAGTTCACGTCCACCGACTTGAAGAAGGGGCAGCACACGGACGGCTGGGTGGTGTTCGACCTGCCCAAGGGGCAGATCAACGGCTCCAAGGTCCAGTTGAAGATCGCGAGCCTGTTCACCGACTCCGAGTACGGCTACTGGACCGTCAAGGTCTGACCGAAACAGAAGCGGCCCCGCACCTGACCGAGGCGCGGGGCCACTTCGTATGAACGGGCTGGGGATGGTGGTGCGGGAACATCCGGACAGGCAGGTACTCGGCCCCGGTGCCAAGTTCGGTGGTGACGGCGAGGATGCCGTCTGCTGCGGAGCGGACCGAGTTCGCCTTGGACGAGGGCGTCCCGGTGTTGAGCTGCCGAAACAGCCCCCGCTCAGCTACGTTCCGGCTGCAGTAGCCCACGAGTGATCAGCAGATCGGCCAGGTAGACGGGGTCCACGCCCACCAGCGAGGTGCGCAGGTGGACCCCGTCGGTCGGCGGCAGCTCCAGCTCGGAGGGCACGGCGAGCACGGCCGCGCCCGAGGCGAGCGCGCTGGAGACGCCGGTCGGCGAGTCCTCGATCGCCACGCACTCCTCGACCGGGACGCCGAGCAGGGTGGCGGCGGCCCGGTAGGGCTCCGGGTCGGGCTTGGGCATGGCTACCTCGTCGCCGCAGACCACCACGTCGAAGTTCTCCCGGCCCAGCGTGTCGAGGGCGGCCTCGACCAGCTTGCGGCCCGTCGAGGTGACCAGGGCGGTCGGCAGGCCGGCGAAACGCACCGCGTGCAGCAGCGCCTGCGCCCCCGGCCGCCACACCAGGCCCCGAGCGAACAGTTCCAGCACCCGATCGGTCAGCCACTCGACGTCCGGCGGCTCCGGACGGTCGGGCTGGCCGAGATCTTCTCGCAGGATCCGCATGCTGGCGGCCATGCTGCTGCCTATCATGGCGTGCCGGGCGGCGGGCGAGAGTGTGCCCCCGGCCCGTGCGGCGAGTTCGTGCAGGGCTATCTCCCACACCTTCTCGCTGTCCACCAGTGTGCCGTCCATGTCGAAGAGCACCGCGGCCGGTCGTCGCGCGTTCAGGATGAGCCTCCGTCGTCAAGGTGTACGTCGCCACCCATTGTCCCCGCCGGACCGGTGCCAGGTGGCCGTTACCTCCATCACTGCCCGGACCGGCGTGCTCGGCAGTGCTGGAGGTAAACGGCCCGCGGGGCTCACCGAGTCAGGTGATGAGGGCCTCGGTGTACTGGTCGGCCACGCCCGCGGGGTCGGCCAGCTCGGGCCCGATCGCGGTCAGCCCGAAGTCGACCACGTCGGCGCCCAGCTCGCGCAGCAACCGGGCCAGAAACGCCTCGGTGGTGTCGGCCTGCGGCTGACTGTCCGCCGTGACGACCGGGACGGCCAGCACCCCGGCCAGCGCGTTGGCCGGCAACTGGTCGAGCAGCACCTTCAGCGCGCCCGAGAACGTGCCCCGATAGGTCGGCGTCGCCACGATCAGCAGCGACGCGTCCTGGACCTCGAGCAGGGCCGCACCCGTCGCCCCGTCGGCCGGCGTCAGCAGCCCCGGTCCCAGCTCGGCCACATCGACCGTGACGAACGCGGCGTTCCCGCGGCTCCTCGCGATCCGCTCCCCCAGCGCCGTGGCCAGCCGCAACGTCCTCGACCCGGAACACGGGTGCCCGGAGATGACAACGACATCCGGCATGGCACCTCCTTGTCGTCCCATCATCGACCGGGTTCCCGATGAGCGCTATACGTCGGCTCTCCACTACTTTCCGCTACCGTCGGTGTCGGTGTCGGCGTCGGCGTCGGCGTCGGCGTCGGCGTCGGCGTCGGTCAGGACGGTGGCGCTGCGGGGCCGGCCGCGACGGTCACCTCCGACGCCGCTCTGGCGGAAAAGCTGGACGGAGTTCTCAGCGACGCCCGGCAACGGCCGATACCTGCTCTGGTGACCCGGATACTCGCACAGCGATCCCACAGCTAGGCGACGCACAGTTGGGGGGTCACTCCTTCCGGTTACTGGAGGTATCCCTTGATTCTGGCCCTCGTGAGCCTGGTTCTCCTGCTCCTGCAGCTGCTGCTGGTCGCTCGGGCCCTGCTCGACTGGAGCACCGTGCTGGCCGGTCCCGCCACCACGGGCGGCTTCCGCTCGAAGCTGATGTCGGGCGTCTACCGCGCCACCGAGCCGATCCTCGCGCCCGTGCGCCGGGTGGTCCCGCCGCTGCGGCTGGGCGGCATGTCGATCGACCTCGCCTTCATCATCGTCTTCTTCGGCATCTTCCTGATCCGCTCCCTGATCAGCTGAACCCGACGGGTCAGCACATCACCGACCCGTGGCCGATGTGCTGACCCGTGCGCCCGCCCAGGGCGGTGCTCAAGCGCCCTGGGCCAGCAGCGCGTCGAGCTTGGTGAAGCTGCTGCCCCAGCCCTCGTTCGCCCCGCCGAGGATTCCGTCCGGGTAGGGACCCTGGGTCAGGTGGAGGCGGGTACGGCCGCCCGACTCCTCGAGGAACTCCAGGCGGATCCGCATGACGACACCCTGGAACTCCTCCTCGCCGACGAGCAGCTCGTTCTCGATCACCTCGACGAAGACGGCGTTCGTGGACGAGGTCAGGGACGGGTCGTCGTCGTTCACCATCGTGAAGCGCTCGACACCGCCGGGCCGGGCGTCGATCTCGACCGTGTCCCGGGGCACCGACCAGCCGACCGGGCCGAACCAGGCGGCGAGCTGGTCAGGGTCGGTGAAAGCGCGGTAGACCAGCACTCGCGGCGCGTCGAACACCCGGGTGATCCTGAGTTCCGTCATCGGAAACCTCCGTGGATGATCCGGCCTGCAGGCCGGGAAGGAAACCACCCAACCTAGACCTTCGTGGGCAGCCTGCGGTGCAACTCGGCCAGCAGAACCTCGGGGGCCGGGGACATCAGACCCACATCGACCAGGTATGTGACCTGTCCGCCCCGCCGCCGCGTGCGAGGCGGACGGCCGGGACCGGCGCCGGGCCGGACGAAGTCGGCGTCCACGGGTGTGACGACCAGTTCGGTGAACGGACCGCGATAACGCAGCGCCACCGCACCGATGCCCGCCCACGGAATGTGCACAGGACGGCGGCCGGTCGCGGCGAAGTCGAGCCCGCGCATCGAGCTGTGCAGCCGGCCGAGGCGGTTCCAGACGGCGAGCAGGATCACTGCGGCCAGCACGACCGGGACGATCAGGGCCAGCTCGAGGCTGACGATCAGGTCGCCGCCGCTGAGAGTGTCGCCGATCGCGACCCGGAACAGGGTGAACAGTCCGAGCGTGATGATCCAGACGGCCGCGATCACCCACAGCATCGTGACGTAGACCATCGCCCGGGGCTGGAAGAACATCACCGTGTCGTCGTCGGGTCCGAGCACCTCGTCGATGTGCGCCACGTTGGCAGTATGACCGCTTTATTGCTACATAGCAGGGATTATGGACAGGTGACCGTCACCCGGTTGGGGGACGACGGCCCGGCGACCTGGACCGCCGCCGCCCGTCTCCTCGACGAATACCGCCAGCACTACGGCGCGAACCCGGCACCCGAGGCCGTCGCGGCGTGGCTGCGCGAACAGGTCGAGTCGGCCCGCGCCCGCGTCTACCTGGCCGGCGACGCCGAGGGCATCTGCACGATCGCTGTGGTCCCGGCCGCCCTGACCCTGCGCACGGTGTGGCTGGTGCGCGATCTCTACGTACGGCCGACGGCCCGGCGCCGCGGGGTGGCCCGAGCGCTGCTGACGGCGGTCGCCGAGGAGGCGCGCGCCAGCGGAGCGCACCGGCTTTCACTGCAGAGCGAGACGGCCAACGTACGGGCGTCGGAACTCTACGGGAGGACCGGCTTCCGGGCCTTGCCCGAGGTGACCGTGATGGACAACGTGCTCTAGGCAGCGACCCGTTCCGGAGTGGCGGCGGCGGCGCGGGTCTTGCTCTTCGTGTACGCGTAGAGCCGGTAGATCAGCAGCAGCTCGAACGCCACCATCAGCACCGACGACAGCTCGGCGACCGGGATGATCAACTTGGTCACCGGCCCGACGATGAAGACGAACATCATGAACTCGATGCCGCTGAACAGGTGCGGCCGGATCCGGTGCCGCACCAGGAAGTTGCGCAGCCGCCACACCGGCGACTCGTTGCCCGTCGGCGTCGGCGCCACGACCGGGCCGGCCTCGGAGTCCTCGTCGGTCTGCACGACTCGGTCCTGGTTGAGGTCGGCGCGCACCTTCCCCATCTGCAGCGCGTTCAGGTAGCGGAACATGTCCAGGAAAACGACGATCCCGCCGACCCAGAGGTAGCTCAGGTCGTGCGTCGCCGCGTACTGCCCGCCGAACAGCCCGATCGCGCAGATCGCCACCCGCAGCCGGTCGAACACGTAGTCCAGCCAGGACCCGAACGGCGATCCGGTCCCGTTCAGGCGGGCGATCTTGCCGTCCATGCAGTCCAGGACGAAGCTGAGGTGGAACAGCAGCGCGCCCAGCAGAAGCCACGGGTAGTCGGCACGCCAGAAGGCGTACGCGCTCCCGAGCCCGACCACGAAGGCGAGCGAGGTCAGCCGGTTGGGAGTCACGGAGCGCCACGGAGCGACCAGCCAGACAAGGCGGGCGGCGAGCGGGTCGACCAGACCGACGGTCCACCACGCGTCTCGCTGCTTGTACGTGCGATCACGGATCACTTCGAGGGGAAACCGCTGCACCATGCCGAACTCCCGATTTAACCCAAAACGTGAACGAATGAACGCGCGGACCTTACTAGACCATGAACATCCCCGATAGAGCTCTCGGGGCGTGTCGGAATGACACTTGATCACCATCACGCACCGTTAATTTCCCGGTGACCGAACGGATCGGAAGGAACCCCCGTGGACGCCATTCACGTCGCGGACGAGCTGGCGACGGTGCTCCTGACCGAGGACCAGATCCTCACCCGGGTCGGCGCGCTCGCCACCGAACTGCGTCAGCGCTACGGCCCGAGCGTTCCCGTGCTGATCGGCGTTCTGGGCGGCGCCGCGACCTTCACCGTGGATCTGGCGCGGGCCTACCCCGCGCAGGTGGAGATCGGCTGGATGGCGATCAAGTCGTACAGCACCCGCAATCGCGCGTCCGGCTCGGTCCGCCTGCTGAAGGACCTGGACATCGACATAGCCGGCCGGGACGTGGTGATCGTCGACGGCGTCATCGACACCGGCCTCACGATGACGTGGCTGATCTCGAACCTGGCCCAGCGCGGCCCGGCCTCGATCGCCGTCTGCGCGCTGCTGCGCAAGCCCGAGACGGCCCGCTTCGCCGACACCCCGACCTCCATCGGCTTCGACGTGGGCGAGGGCCTCATCGTCGGCTACGGCATGGACCACCAGGGCCGCTACCGCAACCTGCGCTGCGCCGCGGTCCTCTCCCCCAAGATCTACACCTGACCTGAACCGCGCCCGTACGCCGTGCCGCCCCGCCCCGCACGACGGCGAGCCCCTCGGCGAAGCCGCCCAGCGCCTGCCCGCGTACTCCCAGAGTTTGATCTTCGTCTGTCCGGGGCCTCTCGGCGGAGCGGATCCGCTATGCCGGCATATCGGCGGGTCTCTACTCGCCCAGGTGCGGCGCGGCCGCCGGGTGCGGTGACGCGGCCGCACGTAGGCTGTCACCCATGACTGAGTTCGACGGCCTTCCGCTGCTCCGATCCCCCGTGGCCATCGCCGCCTTCGAGGGCTGGAACGACGCAGCGGACGCATCGACCGCGGCCGTGGAACACCTCGAGCAGGTGTGGCAGGCTCGCGAGATCTCCACCATCGACCCGGAGGACTTCTACGACTTCCAGGTCAGCCGGCCGACGATCACGATGGCCGAGGGCGAGACCCGCAAGATCGAGTGGCCCACGACGCGCTTCGCCGTGGCCAGCCCGCCCGGCGCCGACCGCGACGTCGTGCTGATCCGCGGCATCGAGCCGAGCATGCGCTGGCGCACCTTCTGCGAGCAGGTCCTCGAGATCTGCCACAGCCTCGAGGTCAACCGCATCGTGCTGCTCGGCGCGTTGCTGGCCGACGTCCCCTTCACGCGCCCCCTGCCGATCAGCGGCTCGGCCACCGACCACGAGGCCGCCGACAAGTACAAGGTGGTCCCCACCCGCTACGACGGCCCGACCGGCATCGTCGGCGTCCTGCACGAGGCAGCCGGCCGCGCCGACCTGGACGCCCTGTCGTTCTGGGTGCACGTTCCGCACTACGCGAACAACCCACCCTGTCCCAAGGCGACGCTGGCCCTGCTCGGCCGCCTCGAGGACGTGCTCGACCTGCCCGTCCCCCTGGCCGACCTGGCCGAAGAGGCCGGCGAGTGGGAGAAGCGAGTCCGAGCGGCCGCCGAACAGGACGCCGAACTGGGAGAATACGTCCGCGAACTCGAGGAACGAGTCGGCGACGAGGGCATCCAGCCCCTGACCGGCGACGAGATCGCCAGCGAGTTCGAGAAGTACCTCCGCCGCCGCGGCGGCTCAGCCGGCCCCACCGCCGGTTCCTGGTAGACGACCAGCACGCCGAAGCCCGACGAGTCTGCCCTCCGCCATCCACCGGCGAAGGCAGACTCGTCGAGGCCGGCCGAGGTACATGTCGAGGCAGCCGAGGTGGATGGCACTTGGGCGTGTCGTGCGACGTGCGACACCCCGGATAAGGCATCCTAGGAACCTAGGGCCTAGGAGGTTGTGATGACGATCAACCCGGGAGCGGCGGAATTTCCGCATCGACAGATCGCCGCTCAGCTCCGTGAACGCATTCGCCGGGGGGACTGGCAGCCTGGGGAGCGCCTGCCGTCGATTCCGGCGATGGCCGAGATGTTCGGGGTGGCCAAGCAGACTGTGCAGCGCACCGTCGACCAGCTACGCGTCGAGGGCGTTCTGATCACGAAGCCTGGGTCGGGCACCTACGTTCGGGGCACACGGCGGCGGCTCAATCGGCTTTCCCGGGGACGCTACGGGGCGCACCGCGGCTACCACGCCGATCTCGCCGCCCGCTATCGCCAACAGCTTGTCTCCGTACGCCGGGAGCCTGCCCCGCCCGAAGTCGCCGACGCTTTCGGGGTGCGCGACGGGACCGAGATGCTCGTGCGGCGCCACATCGTCCGGGCCGACGACGTCGCCGTGGAGGTCGGCGCTTCCTGGTTCCGGGTCACGGATGCCAACGGTACGTCCCTCGAGCGCGCCGAGGCTTTCGGTCGGCCGCTCTACCAGGAGGCCGAGGAAGTTCTGGACAAGCGGTACGCCTCGGCAACCGACACCATCAGCGCCCGGCAGCCGAGCCGCGACGAGGCGGAGATCCTCCAGATCCGGCCGGACACCCCGGTTCTGCATTTGCTGCACGTGGCGTTCGACGAGACGCGCAAACCCATCGAGGTGGCGCAGGCGACCTGGCCCGGTCCGATGACCACGCTCACCGAGGAGTACAAGATCCCCGCCCCGACCCCTGCCCCGGACCCGGATCCCGGTCTCGCACTCGCCTGACCGCCGCCGACACGCGTCGCAACTGGCCGCCACTGATCGCCGAACTCGCCCGGCATGGCGCCGCGAGGGCCGGACGCAACACGCGGGCGGGCATCGACGAGGGGCAGGGCTCCGATGAGAAGCCCGAACCGCACATCAGAGCCGAACCCCCAACAAGGCGTCAACCGTGCGGCCCATCAGCTCGGGCGCCTCGTCGTCGTCGCCGATGCCGCTCAAGGCCGCCTCGGACCAGGCGTCGATCAAGGCCAGCGCCGCGGGTGAGTCGAGGTCGTTGCCGAGGGCCTCGCGGACCGCGGCCAGCAACCCCTCGCCGGACGGGCCGGCCGGGGCCGCGGCGGCCGAGCGCCAACGGGCCAGGCGTTCCTCGCCCGTCTTGAGGACCTCGTCGGTCCACTCACGGTCGCCGCGGTAGTGGTCGGCCAGCAGGCCCAGCCGGACGGCCATCGGGTCGACGCCGTCGCCGCGCAGGCGGGAGACGAAGACCAGGTTGCCCTTGGACTTCGACATCTTCTCGCCGTCGAGGCCGATCATGCCGGCATGCACGTAGTGCCGGGCGAACGGCGCCTGGCCGGTCAGCGTCTCGGCGTGGGCGGCCGAGCACTCGTGGTGGGGGTAGAGCAGGTCGTTGCCGCCGCCCTGCACATCGATGGTGTCGCCGAGGCGGCCCAGCGCGATCGTCGCGCACTCGATGTGCCAACCGGGGCGGCCGGGGCCGAGGTCGCTGCCGTCCCAGGCGGGCTCGCCGTCGCGGGCGCCGCGCCACAGCAGCGGGTCGAGCGGGTCGCGTTTGCCGGGGCGTTCGGGGTCGCCGCCGCGTTCGGCCGAGAGGACCGTCATCTCGTCGCGGGACAGGTTCGACTCGTAGCCGAATCGGGGGGCGGCGGCGATCGCGAAGTAGACGTCGCCGGTGCCGTCGTCGAGCGTGTAGGCCGCGCCGGCGGCGAGCAGTTCGCGCACGTGGGCGGCGATCTCGGGGATGGACTCGACGGCGCCGACGTAGTGGGCCGGCGGGATGATGCGCAGCGCCTCCATGTCCTCGCGGAACAGGGCGGTCTCGCGCATCGCCAGGACGACCCAGTCCTCGCCGTCGCGGGTGGCCCGTTCGAGCAGCGGGTCGTCGATGTCGGTCACGTTCTGCACGTAGTCGACCGGGACGCCGGCGTCGCGCCAGAGGCGGTTGATCAGATCGAACGTGATCATCGTCGCGGCGTGGCCGAGGTGGGTGGCGTCGTACGGCGTGATGCCGCAGACATACATCGTGGCCGTGGAGCCGGGCGTGGTGTCGGCGATCTCGCGGCGGGACGAGTCGAAGAGGCGCGGCGGCCGCGCCGCGCCGGGTAGGTTCGGCACGTCGTGCCCGGTCCAAGCATCCATGCGAAGAACCCTATCCAGCGCCCGTGACGGAGACCCGCCGGCGTGAGCTAAACGACGTCAGACGGGCGGCCACGGAATGGCGGGCCAGTCCTGAGGCGGGTCGGGGAAGCGGCCCTTGCGCAGCAACCGTTTGGCCCGCAGCCGTACGTGCTGCACCTCGGTCATCGTCAGGTGCTCCTCGAGCGAGGCGCCCAGCGACGAGTCCAGCGCGGCCAGGAGGGCGGTGAGCACGTCCTGGGACTCGTCGATCAGCGGCTTGCCCGTCCAGCCCCAGAGCACCGTGCGCAGCTTGTTCTCGATGTGGAAGCTGACGCCGTGGTCGACGCCGTGGATCGAGCCGGTCGCCGGGTAGAGGACGTGGCCGCCCTTACGGTCGGCGTTGTTGATCACCGCGTCGAAGATCGCGAGCCGGGCCAGCCGTACGTCGTCGGCGTGCGCCAGCGCGTAGGCGTCCCCGTCCTCGTCGCGGGCGTTGGCGACCGCGAGCCACCCCTCGGGCACGTCGAACGCGGGCACGAAGCCGATCAGCGACTCGGCCGCGGCGGGCTCGTCGATCCACAGCTGCAGCGCGCCGACACCCATCGGGCCCTCGCGCAGGATCGTCGGCGGCACCAGGTCCCAACCGGTGGCGCGGGACACCAGATAGGCCGACACCTCACGGCCCGCGAGGGTGCCGTCGGGGAAGTCCCAGAGCGGGCGCTCCCCCCGCACTGGTTTGTAGACGCAGCGCCGGGTGAGCCCGTCGAGGGTGATCTCGGCCCGCAACGTGGTGTTGGAGGCGTCGACGAGCCGGCCCTCGATCTCGAGTCGCCCGCGCGCCAGGAGGTCGAGTGCATCGACCTCGGACAAAGTCACCGGTGATAGCCGTTGTGCCGGGGGCAGAGGTGGCCGGCCGGGTCGAGCGGCTGGCCGCAGAGCGGGCACGGTGGCCGACCGGCGGCCACCACCCGGCGGGCGCGGTCGATGAACGCGCGGGTCGCCTCGGGGGTCAGCCGGACCCGGAGCCGGTCGAGGTCGTCGTCGGGCTCGTCCTCGGCGTCTTCCTCGTCGTCCTCGACGGCCGTCTCGTCGGCGCCCAACTCGATCTCGACCTCGGCCTCACCGGCCTCGATCGCCTCGATGACCACGGTGCTGGTGTCGACGTCGAAGGCCAGGCCGAGCGTGCCGACGCGAAACTCCTCGTCGACCGGGACGTCGAGCGGCTCGTTGTCGTGCACCGGGAGCACGGGCGCGTCGGGCAGCGAGACACCGAACCGCTTGTTCGCCTCGACGAGCAGTTCCTCGAGTTTCTCGGCGAGCAGCGACACCTGGACCTTCTCCAGGGCGACGCTGACCACCCGGCCACCGCCGCGTGCCTGGAGGAAGAACGTCCGGTCGCCCGGCTCGCCCACCGTCCCGGCGACGAACCGCTCCGGCGGCTCGAACGAGTGCACCTGGTGGGTCATGCCGTCAACCCTATCCGCGAACTATGGGGCCTGCGCATCCCCACCGGCCGGGGTTCGCCTAGGGCGCAACCGGAGCCACCTGCCGTTACCTGCCGGTCACCCAAAGCGGTCAGACTCCGGCGACGGCACCTCCGCCGACGACGGCGTCGGACCTGTCCCCCTCGGTGGGCGGCGGAATCAGCGAGGCCAGGTCGGCGGTGTCGTTCAGGCGTACGACGAAAGGCCTGGTCGGGGTGTACCGGATGACGCTGACCGAGGCCGGATCGGCGACGATCCGCTGGAACTGGTCGAGGTGCAAACCCATCGCATCGGCGACGATGGCTTTGATCACATCGCCGTGGCTGCAGGCCAGCCAGAGCGCGTCCGGGCCGTGCGACTCGGTGACCCGGGCGTCCCAGCGCCGGATGGTGGCGACCGCGCGCGCCGACATCGCGGCCATCGCCTCCCCGTTCGGGAAGACCACCGCGCTGGGATGCTGTTGCACGACCGGCCAGAGCGGGTCTTTCGCGAGTTCCTTGAGCGGGCGGCCCTCCCAGTCCCCGTACCCGCACTCGGTCAGCCCCTCGTCGACGACCGGGACCGCCTCGGGCAGGGCCAGGCCGACCGTCGTACGGCAGCGGATCAGCGGGCTGGTCACGACGGCGGCGAACGGCAGCACGGCGAGCCGCTCGCCGGCCCGCGCCGCCTGTGCGCGCCCGACGTCGTCGAGCTCCACGGGACGGCGGCCGGCCAGCTCGCCGCTCGCGTTGGAGGTGGTGCGGCCGTGCCGGAGCAGGAGAACGGTGGCCACTACTCGGCCACGCCGGACTCTTCGTACGCCTCGGCGACGATCCGCAGGGTGTCGATGCCGCTCTTCAGATCCCCCACGTACGGGCTGATCGAGAGCGTGCCGACACCGGCCGCGGCGTACTGCTTGATCCGCTCCTTGACCTGGATCTTGTTGCCCAGGATCGAGGTGCGCTCGATGAAGTCCTGCGGCACGGCCTCGGCCGCCTCGGCCTTCTTGCCGCTCAGGTAGAGCTCCTGCACGCGGGCTGCCTCGTCGGCGTAGCCCATGCGGACGGCCAGCTGGTTGTAGAAGTTCTGGTCCTTGCTGCCCATGCCGCCCACGTAGAGCGCCGCATAGGGCCGCAGGACGTCGGCGCACCAGGCGAGGTTGTCGCCGAGCACGACCGGCACGCTCGGCGCCACGTCGAAGCCGGTCAGCCCGAGACCGTGCTTGGCCCGGCCCCGCTCGATGTGCTGCAGGTATTCGCCCGCGGCGTCGGGCGCGAAGAAGATCGCCAGCCAGCCGTCGGCGATCTCCCCGGCCAGCTCGAGGTTCTTGGGGCCCACCGCGGCCAGGTAGATCGGCACGGCGGCGCGCGGCGGGTGGAAGCCGAGCCGCAGCGCCTTGCCCGGGCCGTCGGGCAGCGGCAGCGTGTAGTGCTCGCCGTCGTAGACCACCGGCTGCCGGGCGATCGCCATCTTGACGATGTCGACATATTCCCGGGTGCGGGCCAGCGGCTTGGCGAAGCGCACGCCGTGCCAGCCCTCGGAGACCTGCGGGCCGGAGACGCCCAGGCCGAGACGGAACCGCCCGCCGGAGAGGGTGTCGATGGTGGCCGCGGTCATGGCCGTCATCGCGGGTGTCCGGGCGGGAATCTGCATGACCGCCGCGCCCACGTCGATCTGCTGGGTCTGGCCGGCGATCCAGGCGAGCATGCTCACCGAGTCGGAGCCGTACGCCTCGGCGGACCACACGACCGCATAGCCGAGCCGGTCCGCCTCCTGCGCCATCGCCAGATGGTCGGCGGGCGTGGTCCACGCCGCCTGATAGCCGAGGTTCAATCCGAGCCGCACGATGAGTCCCCTCCCGCACATGAACAGTCACCTGAAGACTACTGACCGCGCCCTGAGCGATTCCGGTCCGGTAACCGACGGGGTTGACGAGGGCGTCGGCATATCGCTATGCGCACTCTCTGAATAAGGTTCACTCATGCTGCAACGACCGCTCGGCCGGAGCGGGCTCGCGGTCTCGCGGCTCGCTCTGGGCACCATGACCTGGGGCCGCGACACCGACCCGGACGACGCGGCGGCACAGCTGAAGTTCTTCCTCGAGGCCGGCGGGACACTGCTGGACACCGCCGATGTGTACGGGGACGGCGACGCCGAGTCCGTGATCGGCTCGCTGCTCGACCATCTCGTCCCGCGCGACGAAGTGGTGATCGCCACGAAAGCCGGTCTCACACCCCACGGCTACCGCCGCCGCGACGGCTCCCGGGGCAACCTGCTACGCGCGCTCGACCTGTCCCTGCGCCGGCTCGGCACCGACTACGTCGATCTCTGGCAGGTGCACGGGTACGACCCGGTGACCCCGCTCGAGGAGACCCTCGGCGCCCTGGACCACGCCGTGAACAGCGGGCGGGTCCGCTACGTCGGGGTCTCGAACTTCGCGGCCTGGCAGACCGCGCGGGCCGCCACATGGCAGGCCGCCTATCCCGGCCGGGCACCCGTCGTCGCCGCCCAGATGGAATATTCGCTGCTCGAGCGCGGCATCGAACGTGAGCTGCTGCCCGCCTCGGCCGCGCTCGGCTTCGGCGTCCTGGCCTGGTCGCCGCTGGGCCGCGGCGTGCTCACCGGCAAGTACCGCAACGGCCGCCCGCTCGACTCGCGGGCCGCCACCGAGCATCTGGCGCCGTTCGTGCAGACCTATCTGGAGCCGCGCAGCTCCAGCATCGTGCAGGCGGTCAGCACGGCCGCCGCCGGCCTGGGCGTCTCCCCCGTCGAGGTGGCGATCGCCTGGATTCGCGACCGCCCCGGCGTGGCCGCCCCGATCCTCGGCGCCCGCACCGCCGGTCAGCTGCAGGGGGCGCTGCTCAGCGAGGAGCTC
>Ga0247781_1000052_pt1 | contig 31940 bp, 25 predicted proteins | sample UWRJL184509B5_FD_179922 | JGI IMG/M metagenome (GOLD analysis project Ga0247781, IMG submission 179922) | Plant litter microbial communities from Arlington Agricultural Research Station in Wisconsin, United States - UWRJ-L184-509B-5 | ecosystem: Environmental > Terrestrial > Plant litter >...
GCCCACGGGGTGCGGCCCGACCAGATCATCATCGACCCTGGTCACGACCTCAACAAGAACACGCGCCACTCGCTGGAACTGACCCGGCGGCTCGACGAGATCGCCGCGATCGGCTACCCGATGCTGGCGGCCGTGAGCAACAAGGACTTCATCGGCGAGACGCTCGACGCCGAGCAGCCCGACCGCCTCGCCGGGACGCTCGCCGCGGTGGTCTTCTGCGTGCTGCACGGCGCGCGCATCGTGCGGGTGCACGACGTCCGGGCCACGGTCGACGCCGTACGCATGACGGAAGCGATGCTCGGCTGGCGGGAGCCCGCGCGGGCCCGCCACAACGTCTGAAGCTTCCCGGCATCACGTCTAAAGCTTGTCGAGCCCCTCGAACGCACCGAGCAGGTCGGTCGACCAGGGCTGGGGCGGCACGGCGGCCGGGCCGATGACACGCATCGCGCCGAGGCAGGTCAGCAGCATGCCGTGGGCGAAGAAGTCGCGCGCCTCCTCGCTGGTGGCGCCGGTCAGTTCGCGGACGACCTCGTAGAGCTTGCCGAAGCAGGCGCGCACCGGGTCGCCGATGGCCGGATCGCCGCTGGCCGCGAAGCCGTGCAACAGCATGGTGATCAGCTCGGGCTGCTGGAGGAGCTCGCCGTACGCCTCCCCGAGGCTCTCCAGGGTCGGCTCACGCTCGGCCGCCGCGCGCCAGGTCGCCTCGATGCGGTCGCCCGCGTGCTGCACGGCAGCAAGGAAGAGCTCCTGCTTCGTGCGGAAGAGTCGGATCACGTACGGCTGGGAGACGCCCGCCAGCCGGGCCACCTGATCCGTGGTCGTGCCGGCGTAGCCGCTCTGGCTGAACGTGCTGACGGCGGCCTTGATCAGTTGTTCCTGGCGTTCCTCGGCGGTAAGTCGGGTGCGGGTCACGGTTGACAGGTTATCAGTCAATAACTAACGTGACGAATGAAGTTATCAGCGGATAACAACTAGGGGAGATCCGATGATCGCCGTACAAGAGGCGCCCGCCGCGGCACCCCGGCGCTCCACCCGACCGCTCGGCGCGGTCCTGGCCGCCGTGGGCATCCCGACGTTCATGGTCACGCTCGACAACCTGGTGGTGAGCACGGCGCTGCCGGTGATCCGCACCGACCTGGGCGCGTCCCTCACCGACCTGCAGTGGTTCGTGAACGCCTACACGCTGCCGTTCGCCGCCTTCCTGCTCACCGCGGCCGCGCTCGGCGACCGCCTCGGCCGCCGCCGCATGTTCGTCGCCGGCCTGGTGGTCTTCACGCTCGCGTCGGCCGCCGCCGCGCTGGCCGCCGAGCCGTGGCAGCTCACCGCCGCCCGGGCCGTCCAAGGCCTCGGCGGTGCCGCGGTCGCGCCCCTGGCCCTGACCTTGCTGGCCGAGGCAGTGCCCGACCGATTGCGTACGGCGGCAGTCGGCATCTGGGGTGGCATCAGCGGCCTCGGCGTCGCGGTCGGCCCGGTCGTCGGCGGCGCGGTCGTCGAAGGCCTCGACTGGCACTGGATCTTCTGGCTCAACGTGCCGATCGGCGTCGTCGCCGTCATCCTGGCCGGCACCGTGCTCGGCGAGTCCCGCGGCGGCGCCCGCCGTCTCGACCCGCTCGGCCTGCTCCTTTCCGCCGCGGGCCTGCTCCTGGTCATCTGGGGCGTGGTCGACGGCCCCGACCACGGCTGGACCTCCGGCCGCGTCCTGAGCATGCTGATCGGCGGCGGCGCCCTGCTTGCCGCGTTCCTGGCCTGGCAGGTCCGCAACCCCACGCCGATGCTGCCGCTGCGCCTGTTCCGCTCGCCCGGCTTCAGCCTGGTCAACGCCGTCACCCTGACCTTCTCGGCCGGCGCCTTCGGCTCGGTCTTCCTGCTGGCCCAATTCTTCCAGGTGGTGCAGGGTCTCAGCCCGCTCGACGCCGGCCTGCGTACCCTGCCCTGGACCGCCGCCCCGATGATCGTGGCCCCCCTGGCCGGCCTCTTCGGCGACCGCATCGGCCAGCGCGCCCTGATCTTCACCGGCCAGCTCTTCCTGGCCGCCGGCATCCTCTGGATCGGCCTGGCGACGAGCACCGACGTCGGCTACGGCAGCCTGGTCGTCGCCTTCGCCCTGGCCGGCATCGGCATGGGCCTGACCTTCGCCCCGATCAGCACGGTCGCCCTGGCCGCCGTCTCCGACCAGGACCGCGGCGTAGCCTCCGGCGTCAACAACACGATCCGCGAGGTAGGAGTGGCCGCCGGCGTAGCCGCCCTGGCCTCGATCTTCAGCTCCAACGGCGGCTACGCCACCCTGCAGTCCTTCGTCGACGGCCTGCGCCCGGCGGTCATCGTCGGCGCCGTGATCGTCGCGGCCGGCGCCGTGCTCGCCCGGTGGCTCCCCCGCCGCCGCCCCACCCTCGAACCCGGCGCCTGACCACACCCACCACCCACACAGCCCGACCAGTCACCTCGCGCCGGACCGCCTCCGCGGCCCGGCGCGAACCCGCGCACCCGCGCCGGCTTGATCGCGGGCCTGACGGATGTCTTACGTGGACGTGCGCATTGCTGGTGCATCTCCTAACGTCGATGGTGTGCCGGACGAACCGAACGTCGGGCGGGCGCCGGTCGGGCGTCCGCCGAAGGGGCGAGCCCGGGTCGGCCGCGCCGTCGGGAAAGCGCAACTGCCCGAGCACGCCAAGACTGAGATGTTCGAGGTCGGCGAGCACGCGCCGCCGCCGGTCTTCGTCGATCCCACCGGTGGGCGGCGGCGGCTGCTGCGGCGCACGGCGTACGGGATCGGGGTGTTGTTGATCCTCGCCCTGGTCGCGATCTGGGTGTCGCAGCTGCTCGAGCCCGCCCGGCCACCGGCCCGCACACCCTGTCCCAGCAGCGCGCCCGCGCAGGCCTGCCGGCGGTGACGGTTTATCGCGCGACCCCGCCCGCACGTGACCCGGGTGAGTCGACTGCCCGCCTGCCCCCCGTGCGGCGCAAGCGGCGAATCCGGCGGCGCCGGGTGCTGGCCGGCGGGCTCGCGCTCACCGTCCTGTTGCTGCTCGCGACGGTCATTCTGGTCTCGGTCTACACCGATGCCGGCTTCAGCCCGGACGGCACCACTCAGGTGTCGACGGCCAACGACGCGGTCCCGAAGGCGGTGCGCGACGGCGGCCCGATCATCGACGTGACCGATCCGGCCGAACCGCGGACGTACGGGATGCCCGCCCGGACGATCGCGCTGACGTTTGACGACGGGCCTGATCCGCGGTGGACGCCCAAGATCCTCGACGTGCTCGCCCGGCACCACGTCCCGGCCACCTTCTTCGTCGTCGGCTCGCAGGTCGCCCGCCACCCGGGCATCACCCGGCGGATCGCCCTGGAGGGCCATGAGCTGGGCGGGCACACGTTCACCCACCCCGACCTGGCCGAGCTGCCCGAGTGGCGGCGGGAGCTGGAGAACTCGCAGACCCAGCTCGCGATCGCGCACGCCACCGGCCGTTCCTCCGCGCTGCTGCGCCCGCCGTACTCCTCCTTCGCCGACGCTCTCACCGACAAAGACTGGGAGACCGTACGGGCGGTCGGTGCGCAGGGCTATCTGACCGTGCTCGACACGATGGACAGCGAGGACTGGAAGCGGCCAGGCGGCGACGCGATCGTCCGCAACCTCACGCCCCGCGGGAACGCCGGGCAGGTCGTGCTGCTGCACGACGCGGGCGGCGACCGGTCCCAGACCGTCGCGGCGCTCGACCGGATCATCCCGCAGCTGCAGGAGCGCGGCTTCCGGTTCAGCACGGTCAGCTCGGCGATCGGCGGCCAGGCCAACCCGCCGGCCGCCCGGGACACGGTGTGGCGGGGGCGGTCGCTGGTCTGGACCGTCAACGTCGCCGACGCCGTGCTGACGCTGCTCTGGGTCCTGTTGATCACCGCGGGCGGCCTGATCGTCGTCCGGACGCTGATCCTTTTCGCCTTCGCCTGGCGGCACTCGCGGAACCGGCGCCACCCGGACTGGTCCTGGGGGTTGCCGGTGACCACGCCGGTGACCATCGTCGTGCCCGCCTTCAACGAGGAGAAGACGATCGGGCCGGCTGTGCGCTCGCTCGCGTTGAGCGCCCATCCCGGCGTCGAGGTGCTGGTCGTCGACGACGGGTCGACCGACGGTACGGCCGCCGCGGTGGAGCAGCTCGGGCTGGGCAACGTGCGAGTCGTCCGCGTCCCGAACGGCGGCAAGGCGAACGCCCTCAACGCCGGGGTGCGGTTGTCGCGCAACGATCTGATCGTGATGGTCGACGCGGACACCGTGGTCGAGACCGACGCCGTGCACCGGCTCGTGCAGCCGTTCGCCGAGCCGGGGGTGGGCGCGGTCGCCGGGAACGTCAAGGTCGGCAACCGGCGCGGGCTGATCGGCAAGTGGCAGCACATCGAGTACGTGATCGGCTTCAACCTGGACCGGCGGCTCTACGACACGTTCGGCTGCATCCCGACCATCCCCGGGGCGCTCGGCGCGTTCCGCCGTGCGGCGCTCACCGAGTCGGGCGGCCTGAGCACCGACACCCTGGCCGAGGACACCGACCTGACCATCGCGATCCACCGGGCCGGCTGGCGAGTCGTCTACCAGGAGTCGGCGCGGGCCTACACCGAGGCGCCGGCCACTTTGCAGCAGCTTTGGCGACAGCGGTACAGGTGGAGCTACGGCACGATGCAGTCGATGTGGAAGCACCGGCGGGCGGTCGTCGACCGGGGCGCGTCGGGGCGGTTCGGCCGGCGCGGGCTGCTCTTCATCGCCCTCTTCAGCGTCCTGTTGCCGCTGCTCGCGCCGCTGATCGACCTGATGGCGCTGTACGGGTTGCTCTTCCTGGACCGCGAGATCACGATCATCGGCTGGCTGGCCATGCTGGTCGTGCAGGTGCTGACCGCGGTGCTGGCGTTCCGGCTCGACCGCGAACCGCTGCGCCCGCTCTGGACCCTGCCCCTTCAGCAGATCGTCTACCGCCAGGTCATGTACCTGGTGCTGCTGCACTCGGCGCTCGCCGCGGTCACCGGCCGGCGGCTGAAGTGGCAGACGATCCACCGCACGGGCGATCTCAGTTCCGTGCCCGTTCCCGGACGTCGACCGTGATCGTTGGACGGGCGCGTGTCGTTCGACCGGTGCGTATAGCCGCACTGGCGTTCGGGTAGAGGAGACGACATGCCATCCCCAGGGGAGATTGTCGGCGGTCGATACCGACTGGACGAACGGATCGCGGCCGGCGGCATGGGGGAGGTCTGGCAGGCCACCGACACGGTGCTCGGCCGGGACGTCGCGGTCAAGACGCTGCACGCCGACCGGGCCGGTGACCCCGGCTTCCAGGAGCGGTTCCGGCACGAGGCACGGTCGATGGCCGCGCTGCACCATCCGGGCGTGGCCGACGTGTACGACTTCGGCGAGACCGGCGACGGCACCGACGCGTACATCGTGATGGCCCGGATCGAGGGCGAGCCGCTCAACGGGCGCATCGCCGCGGAGGGACGGCTCACCCCGGAAGAGACGATGTCGGTGGTGGCCCAGGCGGCTCGCGCGCTCGAGGCCGCCCACGAGGCCGGCATCGTGCACCGCGACGTGAAGCCCAGCAACCTGATCATCAAGCCGGACGGGACCGTGGTGCTGGTCGACTTCGGGGTGGCCCGCTCGGCCCATTCGTCGACGCTGACCGGCGCCCGCGAGGTCGTCGGCACGGCGATGTATATCGCCCCCGAGCAGGTCTCCAAGGCCGAGACCGGGCCACCCGCCGACCAGTACGCGCTGGGGGTGGTCGCCTATCACTGCCTCGCCGGGCACGCGCCGTTCCTGGGCGACAACCCGATCGCGATCGCGCTGCAACACGTCAACGACCCGCCGCCCGATCTGCCCGAGGACGTGCCGCCCGCGGTCCGCGCGCTGGTCCTGCGGGCGATGGCCAAGAACCCGGAGGACCGCTTCCCGACGGCGGCGGCGATGGCCGAGGCCGCCGACCGGGCCGTGTCGGGCGGGGACACCACGGCGGTCCTGGCCGCGCCACGTTACGGGGCAGGAGTCGCTCCGACGCCGTCCACGTTGCCGGAGCCGGCCCGGACGAGCGGTCCGCGACGCGGCGTCGTCGTGCTGGCCGGCGCAGGGGTGCTGGTGCTGGCCGGGGCAGTGGCCGCGGTCGCGCTGTTGGTCGACCGCGGGAACGACCGGACGCCCGGCACCACGCCCCCTTCGCAGTCGGCGCCGGGGTCGGTGGTCGGCACCGGCGACGCGCCCAAGCCCGGGACCACGACGCGGCGCACCAGAACACCGACGACGAGACCGACCACGAAGCCCGCGCCGCCGGTCGACCAGCCGTCGGACCCGGCCTCGGAGGTGCCGAGCGGCCCGGTGTCGAGCGAGCCCGAGGATCCCGATGGCGGCGGCTCGACCGAGCCTGAGGATCCCGGCACCTCGGCCGATCCCGCACCCGGCGGAGAGAACGGCGGCGGGAACGAAGGCCCGGGCAACGAGGGCCCGGGCGGCGGCGGGAACGAGGAGGAGACCGAGGCGGGCGCCGGCGAAGGCGCCCCGCCGGCCGGAACTAGCGTGGGGTGACCACGGCCTTGATCTCGGCCACCTCGGCCGCGATCCGCTCGACCGCGTCGGTGAGCTTGGGCATCTGGTCGTTGGCGAGCGACCCGGTGCGCAGGTTCGCGGTCAGCAAGGCGCCGCCGGCCCGCTGCGACTGCGTCCCCGTCGCCTTGCCGATGTTGAACGACCAGATGTCGTCGATCTGAGCCTTGACCTGCTTGGCGATCTCCGCGGAAAGCCACTTCTTGTCATCGGCGGTGAGTGCCACGGGGATGTCCTCCAGATGCCAGGAAGCCGTGGAGGCTTCGAGTTTCGTCTCGTACGACGACGAGAAGTGCGCATGGTGGTCGTGCGGGCTCGTGCCCGTGTACTTCTGCTGCCGCCAGCCCGCGTCGGCCGACCAGATCCGCCGGTTGAAGATGATGTACCGCAGGCGCTTCTCGGCGCCCGACCGGCAGCGGGTGAGCAGGTGCTGCACGACGTTCTCCATCGTCAGCCCGGGCGTGCGCAGGTCGACGTCGACATCGATGGCGTGGACCTCGTTCGTCCGATCGGCGTCGTGGATCGGCACGTTGCCGGTCTCGTCGGGATTGTGGTCGGACTGGTTGCCCTGATGTGACGCGTCCCCGACGGAGCCGTCACTCGACTTGTCGCGGTTCGGCGCGATCGCGTTGACCTCGGAGCGCAGCTTCACCAGGCACGGAACCAATATCCAGCTGGCCATTCGTCAGCTCCTCAGGCTGCGTGGACGACGGCGGGCAACGCTATCAGTACCCGCACGCCGGGGTCATCACTCAAAGAGGGACCTGTTCGTCTTTTGTGGTATATCCAACACTCCACTGTGATCATGAGAAAGCGGACTTATCCGATGTGGATCGGACGTCGGGTACGGAGATCGTCAACGGGGCGCCGGCCCCCGCGGTTGCGCGTCACACATGGAACAAAAGGAACCAAAGGGACTCCCGGCAGCACGCCACCACGGGGGCGGGGCAGGCTGACCCCGAGGCCTACCTGAACGGGAGCTTCCAGACCGTGGGCCACCGGCTCGACGGCCACTGCGACTAAGCCCCGTACCGTCAGAGGCATGCACCTGTCCGACCTGCGTGCGGCAGCCCGCAAGCGGCCCACGGACGAGGCCTGGGTTCTCGCGCTGCGAGCCGGACTCGCGGCGGCCATCCCCCTCGTCATCCTCGTCGGCACCGGCCACGCGGACTGGGCCGGGGTGGCGACCTTCGGCGCGTTTACCGCCCTCTACGGGCGGGACGAGCCCTATCCGCACCGTGGTCGGATCGTCGCCGCGGCCGCCGCCGGGCTGTTCCTCTCGGTGGCTGCCGGCACCCTCGCCGCCCTCGCACCGCGGCCCGAGATCGTCGCGGTCGCCGCGATAGCCCTCGTCGGGGCGACCGCGACGGCCTTCTGCAGCCGCTACCGGATCGGCCCGCCGGGCGGCCTGATGTTCGCCTTCGCCGCCGCCGTGACCAGCGCTCTCTCGGCCCAGCCGGGCGACCTGCTCCGCAACGCGGCCCTGACCGCGGGCTCGTCCGCCGCCTCCTGGGCGATCGTCATGTCCGGTGCCCTGTTCGCTCCCGAGGCTCCGCGCCGCCGCGCGATCGCTCGCGCCCTGCGGGCGACCGCCGCTGTGTCCGACGCACCCGACGGCCCGGCCGTCCTGACCGCTCGCCAGCAGGCCGCCCTGGCCGTCGAACGGGCCTGGCGGGCGACGGTCCCCGGCGCCGAGCAGGTCCTGGTCGCGCACGCCGAGACCGAGCTGAACCGCTTGCCCGGTCACCATCCGAAGGCCGCCGCGAAGCTGCGCGCCCTGGCCGCCCGGGTCCAGGCTCGCGGCCCGCTCCCCCGGCTGACCGCGACCGACTCGGAGACGCGCGACATCGTCCGCCGTCGCCAGGAGGCCACCCTGATGCGCGACCTGCCGAAACAGAAACGTGGCCCGCTCTGGCCGGCCGCCGTCCGGGTCGCCCTCGGCGCCCTCCTCGCCGGCGCCGCCTCGGGCCTGCTGGCGCACGTCACCGGCCTGGGCCATCCCTACTGGGCCGCGGTCTCGGCAGTCGCCGTGCTGCAGGCCGCCTCCCTGCGGATCTCCCTGCACCGGGCGATCCAGCGGGCCCTCGGCACCGTGATCGGCCTGCTCCTGGCGGGCGCGGCCGTCGCCGTGCCCGGCGGCCCCTGGGTGCTGGTCGCCGAGATCGTCGTCGCCCAGGTCCTCGCCGAACTGCTGGTCATCCGCGACTACGGCCTGGCCATGCTGGCCGTCACCCCGCTGGCCCTGCTGGTCGGCGAGCTCGGCCAGCCGACACCACCGCTCGACCTGGTCGGGGATCGCCTGGTGCAGACCGTGCTGGGCAGCCTGATCGGCCTCGCCGCCGCCCTGCTGGTGCGCAACCACGGCGCCGGGCGCCGACTCGACCGGGCGATCAGCGCGGTCGAGTCGGCCACCGCCAAGCCCGCGAGCCCGGAGCATCTCCTGCGACTCGTGGCCACGATGCGCGACGACTACGCGGTCGCCTCGGGCGAGCCCGGGCTGCGGCCGGAGGTGACCGCCCGGGTGCTGCGCGCCGAACGCAAGGCCCGGACCGCCCTCACAACGGCTTGAGGTTCTCCCGCACGCTGATCAGGGCTCGCTTGATGCGGTCGAAGTCATCGACGTCGAAGCCGGCGGTCCGCCCCGGCAGCATGAACGTCAGCACGACACCGACCAGCGCCCCCGACAATGCCCGGGCCGCCAGGTCGTCGCCCGGCACACCCAGCCGCTCGGCGATCACACCGGCCAGCAGGTCGACGGCGGCCACGGTCTGCTGCAGCTGGCGGGCCCGCAGCTCGGGGACCTCCTCGTAGAGCCGCTGCCGCCGCCGCTCGCTGACCCACTCCTCCTCGGTGAGGCGCTCGAAGACCTGGCGGATGCCGAGCAGCACCGCCTCGATCACCGGCGTCTCGGCCGGCTGCGCCCTGATCGCCGTCACGATCAGCGGGTCGTAGTCGTCGGTCAGGATCACGTCTTCCTTGGTCGGGAAGTAGCGGAAGAACGTGCTCGGCGAGACCTCGGCAGCCTCGGCGATCTGCTCGACGGTCGTGGCCGCGTAGCCCTGCTCGGTGAAGAGCCGCATCGCCGCGTCCCGGATGGCCGCCCGGGTTTTCGCCTTCTTACGCTCGCGCAGCCCGAGGGACGCGTCCATGGTCATAGCAGCGATTCTGCCAGCACCTCCGGGTGTGGCTCGGCGGCACGCCTGGGCATGACCGCCAGCGCGAGCACCGCACCGACCAGGGCCAGCGCGCCCGCCACGAGCAAGGACCGGTCCATCCCGTACACGAAAGCCTCTCGAACCGAGGCGAGCAGCCCCGCGTCCCCGAGCCGCTGAGCGACCGCCACCCCCTGATTGACACTCTCGCGGGCCGCCTCGACGTCGACCCGGGAGCGGTACGCGGAGTTGAGCACAGTGCCCAGCACGGCTACCCCGATCGCCCCGCCGACCTGGCGCATGGCCTGCAGCAACGCGTTGCCGACCCCGGCCCCGGCGGGAGTGAGCGCGCCGATCGCCGCGTCCAACGCCGGCGGCAGGGTCAGCCCCAGCCCGAGCCCGGTCACCGTGATCCAGACCGCGATGTAGCCGTAACCGGTGTCCGCCCCGGTGCGTGCCCCGACCAGCGAGGCGACCGCGATCAGGCCCAGGCCGGTGGCGATCACCACGCGGGCGCCGAGCCGCTTGGCCAGCTTCTCACCGAACCGTGCGCCCACGATCAACCCGCCGATGACCGGGAGCAGCCGCAGTCCCGAGCCGAACGCGTCCTCGCCGTCGACCGCCGAGAAGAGCTGCGGCAGCGAGAACAGCAGGCCCAGCATCGCGAAGCTGGCGATGGTGGCGAGCACCGCGCCTCCGGTGAAGGCGCGGTTGCGGAACAACGCCAGGTCGACCAGCGGGTGTGCCGCCCGGCGCTGCCAGAGCACGAACGCCGCGAGCAGCGCCAGACCGGCCGCCACGGTGGCCAGCGAACGCACGTCGGACCAGCCACGCTCGCCGGCCTCGATGATCCCGTACGTGACGCCGACCAGCCCGGCGGCGGAGAGCACGATGCCACCGACGTCGATCGGCGAGCGCGTGCCGTACGACTCAGGCAGCCAGAGCACCAGCGCGACCACCCCGGCGATCACGACCGGCACGTTGATCAGGAAGACGGAGCCCCACCAGAAGTTGTCGAGCAGCCAGCCGCCGAGCAGCGGGCCGAGCGGGATGCCGAGGGCGCTCGCGGTCACCCAGATCGACATGGCCCGCGAGCGCTCCTTCGCGTCGAAGAGCACGGTCAGCACGGCCCCGGAGAGCGGCATGATCACGGCGGCGCCCAGCCCGAGCACGGCCCGCGCGGCGATGAGCTGGCCGGACGTCTGGGCATAGGCGCACGCGACGGAGGCAACCCCGAAGAGCAGCAGGGCCCCGATCAGCATCCGCTTGCGGCCGAACCGGTCACCGAGCAGGCCCGCCGGCATCAGCGCCGCGGCCAGCACCAGCAGGTAGGCCGTGGTGAACCATTGCAGGTCGCCGGTGGAGGCGCCGAGGTCACGGGCGAGGGTAGGCAGCGCGACGCTGAGCACGGTGGTGTCCAGACCGACCGCGAGCGTGCTCAACGCCATCGCGGCGAGCGCGTACCAACGCGAAGTGGAAGTCAACATGATTTGAGAGTAGCTTCCAGTTCGCAGTAACTGTCAAGTCTTAGAAGACTGTCGTGATCGAGTTCTTTCCCGAGGTTCTTTCCCGAGCCGGACGTCGAGACGCCGACCGTCGAGACGCCGACCGTCGAGACGCCGAGCGTCGGGCACGCCGGCCGTCGGGCACGCCGGGTTCGAACTGGCCGAGCGCTACGAGCACGTCCGGCTCGACACCACGATGGCCCGCACCCATTTCTTCGAAGAAATGGCGCCGCTCCCCCGCGCTTTACGCCCGCGGTTACGCGATCGGGGCCTGGCCGGAAAAGTATTGTGCGGCAGCGATTTCGCTGACATTCCGTATCCGTACGATCACCAGATCGACGACTTGGCTCGAGGGGAGCTCGGCGACGCCTGGCTCACCGCCGTCTGCTGGGCAAATGCCGCCGGGCCCTATTTCCGCCGCGCGGGTGAAGTTGCGTCAAACGCGTGCATCGGCGTGTCACGATCAGGTAGATAGTCGCCCGATCGGGGAAGGGAGCCGATCTCGTGAAAAAGGCCGTCGGCTGGATCGTGCTCATTCTGGTCATCTTCTACATCGGCACCAATCCGGGGCCGGCGTCCGACATCGCGCGTGGCATCGGTGACGGCATCGCCGAGGTGTTCCGCAACATCGGCGTCTTCCTGCGCGAGCTCTCCAATTGAGCATTACCCGCGGCGGCCGGGCCACGCTCGACCTGATCTTCCGGGTCGAGCGTGGCCCGGCCGCCGACGAGAAGGCGCAGGCCACGTCGATGACGGTCGCCGCGGGCGGTCCGGCCACCGACGCCGCGATCACGGCGGCGGCCGCCGGGGGCGTGCCGGTCACGCTGGTCACTGCGATCGGCGGCCTCTCGGACGCCGAGGTGGTGGCCTGCCTCAGACCGTCCGGGCCAGCCGATCCGCCAGCAGCTTGGCGAAGCGAGCCGGATCCTCCAGATCGCCCCCCTCGGCCAGAAGGGCCGTGCCATAGAGCAGCTCAGCGGTCTCCGGAAGCGCCGGATCCGCCGACCGCTGCTCCACCGCCTCCCGCAGCCCACCGACCAGTGGGTGGTTCGGGTTCAGCTCGAGGATCCGCTTGACCCGAGGGCCATCCTGCCCCATAGCCCGATACATCTTCTCGAGCGCCGGCGTGATGTCATCCGCGTCGCTGACCAGGCACGCCGCCGAGGTCGTCAGCCGATGCGACAACCGAACGTCCTTGACCTGCGATTCGAGCGTCGACTTGAGGAACGTCAGGACCGGCTCGAAGTCTCCCGTCGGCTCCGGTTCCTCGTTGTCCTTGGGCAGGTCGACCGACCCCCGCGCCACCGACTGGAGCTTCTTGCCGTCGTAGTCCGGCACCGCCTCGACCCAGATCTCGTCGACCGGGTCGGTGAGGATCAGAACTTCGTACCCCTGGGCCTGGAACGCCTCCATGTGGGGCGAGTTCTCCACCTGCGAGCGGCTCTCACCGGTCAGGAAGTAGATCTCCTCCTGGCCTTCCTTCATCCGCTCCACGTACGCGGTCAGGGTCGTCGGTTCGCTTCCCGCGGTCGAGGCGAACGTCGCCACGTCCAGGATGGCTTTCTGGTTGTCCTGGTCGTTGAGCAGGCCTTCCTTGACCGCCCGCCCGAACTCGCGCCAGAACGTCGCGTACTTCTCCGGGTGGTTGTTCCGCAGGTCCTTGACCGTCGACAGCACCTTCTTGACCAGCCTGCGGCGGATCATCTGGATGTGCCTGTCCTGCTGCAGGATCTCGCGGGAGATGTTCAGCGACAGGTCGGCCGCGTCCACCACGCCCTTGACGAAGCGCAGGTAGTCCGGGATCAACTCGCGACTGTCGTCCATGATGAACACGCGCTTGACGTAGAGCTGCAGGCCGCGGTGGCTGTCGCGCTGGAACAGGTCGTGCGGGGCCCGCGACGGCAGGAAGAGCAGCGCCTCGTACTCGAAGGTGCCCTCGGCCCGCATGTTGATGATCTCGAGCGGCTCGGACCAGTCGTGGCTGATGTGCCGGTAGAACTCGTGGTATTCCTCGTCGGAGACCTCGGAGCGCGGCCGCGCCCAGAGTGCCTTCATCGAGTTGAGCGTGTCCTCGCCCATCGTGATGGGGAACGAGATGAAGTCCGAGTATTTCTTGACGATCTCGCGGATCTTCCACTGATCCGTGTAGTCGTAGAGCGCGTCCTCCTCGTCCTTGGGACGCAGGTGAACGGTGACGGTCGTGCCGACCGGGGCATCCGGCTCGTCGTCGATGGTGAAGGTGCCCTCGCCGGCCGACTCCCAACGGGTGCCGTGGCCTTCGGTGCCGGCCTTGCGGGTCACCAGGGTGACCTTGTCAGCAACCATGAAGGTCGAGTAGAAGCCGACACCGAACTGGCCGATCAGCTCGGGGCTCTCCTTCGCCTCGCGCAGCTTGGTCAGCAACTCGGCGGTGCCCGATTTGGCGATCGTGCCGATCAGCTCGACGACCTCCTCGCGGGTCATGCCGATGCCGTTGTCGCGCACGGTCAGGGTGCGGGCGTCGACGTCGACCTCGAGCTCGATGTGCAGGTCGGAGGCGTCCGCCTCGAGCCCGTCCTGCAGTGTCGCCAGGCGCAGCTTGTCCAGCGCGTCCGAGGCGTTCGAGATCAGCTCGCGCAGGAAGATGTCCTTGTTCGAATAGATCGAGTGGACCATCAGCTGCAGCAACTGCCGGGCTTCGGCCTGGAACTCCAACGTCTCCATTACTTCGCAACTCCCAGAAAAGAATGTCGGAGCACGATCGTATGACGAACGTCCCGCCCGGCATCGATCGGACGGGACGTTTGCAGCCGCTGGGGTCAGCGCTTGTCGATCGCGACGAACTCACGTTCGGCGGCGCCGGTGTAGAGCTGCCGCGGCCGGCCGATCTTGCTGGCCGGGTCGTTCATCATCTCGGTCCACTGCGCGATCCAGCCGGGCAGGCGGCCCAGCGCGAAGAGCACGGTGAACATCGTCGTCGGGAAGCCCATCGCCTTGTAGATGAGGCCCGTGTAGAAGTCGACGTTCGGGTAAAGCTTGCGCGAGACGAAGTAGTCGTCGTGGAGCGCGATCTCCTCGAGCTGGAACGCGATCTCGAGCAGCGGGTCGGGCTTGTCGAGCGTGGCGAGGACTTCCTTGGCGGCCTTCTTGACGATGGCGGCCCGCGGGTCGTAGTTCTTGTAGACCCGGTGGCCGAAGCCCATGAGCTTGACCCCCTTCTCCTTGTTCTTCACCCGGGTGACGAACGAGGAGACGTCGCCGCCGTCCTTGCGGATCTGCTCGAGCATCTCGAGCACCGCCGCGTTGGCGCCGCCGTGCAGCGGGCCGGAGAGGGCGTTGATGCCGGCCGAGACCGAGGCGAAGAGGTTCGCCTGGGCCGAGCCGACGAGCCGCACGGTCGACGTGGAGCAGTTCTGCTCGTGGTCGGCGTGCAGGATGAAGAGCATGTCCAGGATCTTGGCGACCTTGGGGTCGACGTCGTACTGCAGGGTCGGCAGGCCGAACGTCATCCGCATGAAGTTCTCGACGTAGTCGAGGCTGTTGTCCGGGTACGGCAGCGGGTGGCCGATGGACCTCTTGTACGCGTACGCCGCGATGGTCGGAAGCTTCGCCATCAGCCGGATGCCGGAGATCTCGACCTGTTCGGGGTCGAGCGGGTCGAGCGCATCCTGGTAGAAGGTCGAAAGCGCGGTGACGGCCGAGGACAGCACGGCCATCGGGTGCGCGTTACGCGGGAAGCCGGAGAAGAAGGTGCGCATCTCCTCCTGCAGGAGCGTGTGCACCCGGATCTTGTCGGCGAAGTCCTTCAGCTGCCGCGGGGTCGGCAGCGCGTCGTGCATCAGGAGGTAGGAGACCTCGAGAAACGACGACCGCTCGGCGAGCTGCTCGATCGGGTAACCCCGGTAGCGCAGAATGCCGGCGTCACCGTCGATGTAGGTGATCGTCGACGTCGTCGACGCGGTGTTGACGAAACCCTGGTCCAGGGTGACGAAGCCGGTCTCCTTGAGGAGGGCACTGACGTCGATGCCGCCGGGGCCCTCGACCGCCTCGCGTACCGGCATCGAAAGCTGCCCGCCAGGGTGGTCGAGCTTGACATCCGTCATGTATTTCCCTCACTTCACCGGCAGATGTCCCACGAAATTTGAAGTTCACCGTAAACCCTCAACCTGAATGGGTCATCAGGCGGCACCCCGCTGAGGGATTGATCACGAAGAGTGGCGCTCCTGTATAGATAATGGTTGTCGTCGACGGGGAGGTGCGAACAAATGCCGAATCCGAGTCCGGCTCCGGTGGTGGTGGGCGTGACCGGGACGTCCGCCGGCCTCGCCGCGGTGCGCCTGGCCGCCCGCGAAGCCGTGTCGCGTGCTCGCGAGCTTCGGATAGTGCACGCTTTCACCTGGTCACACCCCCGCCTCGAGCAAAGCTCCGACCGGGCCCGCCGGGCCGCGTCCCAGGTCGTCGACGCGGCGGTCGCCACCGCTCAGCGTTCCACACCCGGGGTACGGGTGTCGGGACAACTCGTCGACGGGCTGGGCGATCGGGTGCTGCTGCGCCTGGGTCGCACTGCTGAGCTGCTGGTGCTCGGCGACGACGACCTCGCCACCCTGCCCTGGCTGCCGTCGGGGTCGGTGCTGGTGCAGACGGTCGCCCGGGCCTGGTGCCCGGTGCTGGTGGCCCGCGGCCCCCGTCCGCAGGCCGGTCCGATCCTCGCCGCGGTCGACGGATCGCAGTGCTCGCTGCTGGCCCTGCGCCAGGCGGCCGAGGAGAGCGCCCGCCGCAACGTCGGCGTGGTCGTCGTCCACGTCGTCGAGCAGCCCGGCCCCGGCGCCGAGCGGAAGGGCCGCGAGGTCCTGGACCGCTCGGTCGCCGCCGTCCCCGAACTGGTCGACTTCAAGGTGCGCCTGCTGGCCGGCGCCGTGGCGCCCACGCTCATCCGGGCCTCGGGCCGGGCCCGGGTCACCGTGCTCGGCCCCCGCGGCATGCACGACGACGGCCTGCTCGGCTCGGTGGCCCGCACGGTCCTGCGCCGGGCGGGCAGCCCGACCCTGTTCGCCCACGGCCGTCCGGTCCCCGCGCAGCGCGTCCCCGCGCAGCCCCGACCAGCCCTGGTGCGCTAGAAACTCAGCCCTCGAGGAAGTCCACCGAACGGCACGGTGATGACGCGTCCCGGATATCGCCAAACCTGACCTTCGGCGTTGGCATCGGGTGCGTAGCTCGTGCATTATTCCCATCGAGGTTCGCCGGTAACGGGGATCACACTCAGCATATGGTGGATGACAGAAGGGAATCGGCATGACGGCGCTGATGGGCTCCGACGGAACCGTGGTCTGGCTGGTCGCGGTGCTTCTCGTCCTGATGGCCGGCCTGGGTGCCGCGCTTCTCGCCGCCACGCGCACGACTCGCCGCTTCTGACCTGGCAACTCACCGCTCGCGGGGAAGCGCCGGGCCCGCTCATGTAGCAGTCTGGGCAGATGCGCTTCGCCACCTGGAACGTCAACTCGGTCAAGGCACGGCTGCCGCGCCTGCTGGAGTGGCTCGACACCACCGAGCCCGACGTGCTGTGCCTGCAGGAGACCAAGGTGACCGCCGACGGCTTCCCGTCGGCCGAGGTCCGAGAACTCGGCTACGACACCGCCGCGTACGGTCAGGGACGCTGGAACGGGGTCGCCCTGTTGTCCCGGATCGGGCTCGAGGACGTGCGGCGGGGATTCGACGGTGAACCGGGTTATCCCGACCCCGAGGCCCGCGCGATCAGCGCCCGCTGCGGCGGTATCCGGTTCTTCTCGATCTATGTGCCGAACGGCCGCACCCCGGACGACCCGCACTACGCGTACAAGCTGTCCTGGCTGGCCGCGTTGCGTACCGCCCTGGTTCCCGACGTCGTGGCCGGACCGCTGGTGGTGACCGGCGACTACAACGTGGCGCCGACGGACGACGACGTGTGGGATCCGGCGGACTTCGTCGGGTCGACCCACGTCACTGCGCCCGAGCGCGAGGCGCTGGCCGAGATCCGCGCCGTGGGTTTGCGGGACATCGTCGCCCGGCCGATGAAGGGCGACCGTCCGTTCACCTACTGGGACTACCGCGCCGGCATGTTCCACCAGAACAAGGGGATGCGGATCGATCTGGTCTACGCCAGCCCGTCGGTCGCCGGCCGGGTCACGGACGCGGTGGTCGACCGGGAAGCGCGCAAGGGCAAGGGTCCTAGCGACCACGCCCCGATCGTGGTCGACCTCGGCGCCGAGACCGGCTGACCACTCAGGCATGCCCAGCCGAGCGGGAGGCGTGCCCGGCCCCGGGCACGCCCCCCAACCTCAGCCCAGCTCAGCGTAGACGTCGTCGAGGCGGCCGTGGTACATGTCGGTCTTGGTCTTCAAGTTCGGACCACCGATCCGCAGCGGCAGCGTGTTGCTGATCGACAGGTTCGCCGGGATCGTCGCCTGGCCCTTCGCCACGTTGTCGACGTAGACCGTCAGGCTCGTGCCGCTGCGCTGGCACAGCACCTTGTGCCACTTGCCGTCGGTGACCGACGTCGCCGAGCGGGCGATGTAGACCTTCGCCGAGCCGCTGCCGACCACGACGCACTGGGCCTTGCCGTTGGTCCGGCCGACCTGCAGCTTCCACTGACTGGAGGCCTTCGCGACGCCCTTCTGCAGCACGTTCGCCGAGCCGACGATCTGGGCCTTGGTGAGCTGCATCCGGGCCGACCAGCGGAACGCCCGGGTACCGGGGTTCAGGTTGGCGGTGCTGATCGCCTCGAGGAGCGCGCGTGGGCAGGTCTTGGCGGTGGCGGCGCAGGCCGCGGGGAACGACACGTAACGACCGCTCGGGGTGGCCGTCTCGAAGCGGAGCGCGCCCTGGTCGACGACACGGACGGTGAGGGCGGGCCCGCGGCCCGAGGTGTCCGCGACCCGGCCGTTCACGGCTCCGGCGTCGAACGTCCAGCGCGCGACCAGCAGCGGGGCCCCGGCTGCGGCGACGGCAGCGGGCGCTGGAGCGGTCGTGGAGGCCGCGACGGGAGCAGTCGTGGACGGCGACGCGGTGGGGGTGGGCGTCGGGGCGGCCAGAGCGGGCGCCGCCGGGGCGACCAGTCCGGTGACGGCTACGAGCGCTAGTGCGAGCTTCATCCCTAAACCATGACCCATCCACCGTTTTGACCGCAAAGCACCCCACTCGGCGTGTCGGCGCGGATCTTCCGCCGACCGGACGATCCCGTACGAGAAAGAGTCCGCCCCAGGAGGGAACTCCCAGCAAAACGGCCCCGCCGAGCCGGGCCGTCAGGTCAGAGGAAGCCGTTGCGCTCGGCGATCGTGCAGATCGCCACGAGGCGCAGCAGGTGCCAGTCGGCGGCCTGCCACTCGGCGCTGGTCATGGGGGCCTCGCCCGGCTCGGGCAGCGGGATGCTCATCCGGCGGGCGCCGGCGACGATCGCGCGGGCGTACCCGGCGACAGCCTCGGCGTCGGCCTCGCGACCGGCCGAGTCGAGAGCGTCCCGGACGGCGGCGGCGTGCTGGTCGACCACGGCGAGCAGCCCTGGGTCGGCGAGTGCGGCGACGATCCCGTCGACACCGACCCGAGCCATCATCTCGTCGAGGAGGCCGGTCGCCGGAGAGGCCGGAACGAGCGCGGAGATCGGGGCGAAGGCGAGGAATTCGTTCGTCATGGCCAGAACGCTAGGGCCTCGTGTCCAGCCACGACAGGGGGGTGACCGAACGGCACCCGAGCGCAAACGAGCGCGCTACATGGGGAGCTGGTCCATCGCCTTGAAGACCCTTTTGTCCGATATCGGATAGGCAGTTCCCAACGATTGGGCGAACAGATTGATCCGTAACTCCTCGATCATCCAGCGGATCTCCCGTAAACCCTCGGCCGGGGCACCGAGTGTCCGCAACTCCCGGTACTCCGACTCGATCTCGTGGATCTGGGCCGTCAACTGGCGGTCGCGAGCGAGATTTCCGGCCAGCCGGTCGAGGCGATAGACGATGCCGCGCAGGTAACGGGGCAGGTGGTGCAGCTGCCGCCAGCCGGTCTCGGTCACGAACCCGGCGTGCACCAGGCCCTTGAGCTGCTGCCGGACGTCGGCCAGGGCGGACAGCAGCGAGGGGTCGCGCAACGAGGTGAGGCGCTGGTCGATGTCGTACGCCGTCGCGAGCACCTGGCGCACCTGGGTGACCACGTTCGCCACCGCGTCGACCAGGTCCTGCCGTACGGCGTCCCGCAGCGAGGCGAACTCGACGGACGACCAGACCGGCCCGCCCGCGTCCGCCACCAGCTTGTCGACCGCCGCACCGGCACAGTCGTCCAGCAGGTCGGCGATCGACCGGTACGGGTTCCCGCGCGACAACTCGAGCTTGGCCCGATTGTCGAGCCGCCCCTGCAGGTAACGCGCGGCCGGCGGCAGGGTCAGCAGGAGCAGCTTCCGGGTGCCCGCGACCATCGCCGTACGCTGCTCGTCCTCGCTCTCGAAGACCTTGACCGCGACGCTCTCCCCCTCGTCGACCAGCGCGGGGAAGACGTTCACCTCGTACCCGCCCCGGATCTGGGCCACCCGCCGTGGCAGCACGCCGAAGTCGTTGGTGGTGATCCCCCGCCGCTCGATGTTGCCGGCCGCGGCCGAGATCGTCTGCTGCACCTTGGGCGCGAGCGAGCGGCGCAGCACCTCGAGGTCGCGCCCCTCGGCCAGCACCGCGTCCCGCTCGTCGACGATCCGGAAGTTGACCCGCAGATGGTCCGGCACCTGGTCGGGCCGCCAGGCGTCACGCGGCACGACCGTGCCGGTGAGCCGCCGCAGCTCGTTGCCGATCGCGTCCGGCAACGCGCCGCGCCGCGCCGGAACCCGGTCGAGGACGGCCTCGGCCCAGTCCGGCACCGGCACGAAGTTCGTCCGCAGCGCCTTGGGCAGGGCCCTGATCAGGGCGATCACGACGTCCTTGCGGAAGCCCGGCACCGACCAGGCGAAGTCGTCGGCGTCGAGCTTGTTGAGCAGCGCGAGCGGCACCCGCACGCTGACGCCGTCGGCCTTCGAGTTCGGCTCGAACTCGTACGTCAGGGGCAGCCGCACCCCACCGGCGAGCCAGGCGTCCGGGTACGCGTTGGGGTCGATCCCGTCGCGGCCCGAGTTGACGAGCATGTCGCGGGTGAAGGTGAGCAGCTCGGGCTCGTCGCGCCGGGCCTTCTTCCACCACGCGTCGAAATGCCGGGCCGAGACCACGTCGGCCGGGATGCGCGCGTCGTAGAGGGCGTACACCGTCTCGTCGTCGACCATGATGTCCCGGCGGCGTGCCCGGTTCTCGATCTCCTCGATCCGGGTCAGCAGGCGGGCGTTGTCGGCGAAGAACTTGTGGTGGGTCTCCCAGTCGCCCTCGACCAGCGCGTGCCGGATGAACAGCTCCCGCGAGACCACCGGATCGACCTTGGAATACCCCACCTTGCGCCGGGGCACGATCGGCAGACCATAGAGGGTCACCTTCTCGTACGCCATGACGGCGCCCTGCTTCTTCTCCCAGTGCGGTTCGCTGTAGCTGTGTTTCACCAGGTGCGGGGCGAGTTTCTCGGCCCACTCGGGCTCGATGCGGGCGTTCACCCGGCCCCAGAGCCGGCTCGTCTCGACCAGCTCGGCCGACATCACCCAGCGCGGCTGCTTCTTGAAGAGCGCGGAGCCCGGGAAGATCGAGAACTTGGCCCCGCGAGCTCCCAGGTATTCGCGTTTGTCGGTGTCTTTCAGCCCGATGTGCGAGAGCAGACCCGAGAGCAGTGCGGTGTGTACGTGCTGACCCTCGGCGACCTCCGCGCGATCCTCCACGAGGGACAACCCGAGCGTACGGGCGACCTGGCGCAGCTGGGCATAGATGTCCTGCCACTCGCGGACCCGCAGGTAGTTGAGGAATTCACTGCGGCACATCCGGCGGAACTGGTTACCGCTCAGCTCCTGCTGCTTCTCGCGCAGGTAGCGCCACAGGTTGAGGTAGCTGAAGAAGTCCGATTCCTTGTCGGTGAACCGGGCGTGTTTCTCGTCGGCCTGCTGCTGCTTCTCGGTGGGCCGCTCACGCGGGTCCTGGATGGAGAGCGCCGCCGCGATCACCATGACCTCGGCGACGCACTCCTGCCGGTCGGCCTCGATGACCATGCGGGCCAGCCGCGGGTCGACCGGGAGCTGCGCGAGCTGGCGGCCCAGCGGGGTGAGCTTGCGGTCGTCGAGCGCGCCGAGCTCCTCGAGCAGCTTCACGCCGTCGGTGATGGTGCGCCGGTCCGGCGGGTCGATGAACGGGAACTTGGCCAGGTCGCCCAGACCCAGGTTGGTCATCTGGAGAATGACGCTGGCGAGGTTCGTCCGCAGGATCTCGGGCTCGGTGAACTCGGGGCGGCCCTCGAAGTCCTCCTCCGAGTAGAGCCGGATGCAGATGCCGTCGGCCACCCGGCCGCAGCGGCCCTTGCGCTGGTTGGCGCTGGCCTGCGAGACCGGCTCGATCGGGAGCCGCTGCACCTTGAGCCGGCTGGAGTAGCGGCTGATCCGCGCGGTGCCAGGGTCGATCACGTAGCGGATGCCGGGGACGGTCAGCGAGGTCTCAGCCACGTTGGTGGCCAGCACGACCCGGCGCCGGGAGTGCCGCTCGAAAACCTTGTGCTGCTCGGCGGCGGAGAGCCGGCCGTAGAGCGGCACGATGTCGGTGTCGCGCAGATTGCGCTTGCCGAGGGCGTCGGCGGTGTCACGGATCTCGCGCTCGCCGGAGAGGAAGACCAGGATGTCGCCGTCGCCGGCACGGCCGAGCTCGTCGACCGCCTCGGCGATGCCGTCGACCTGGTCGATCGGCTCCTCGGTGGGCACGGGTTCATCGCGGTCCCGCGCCGCGGGCAGGCCCGAACCCTCGGTGGTCCGCACGAGCGGCCGGTAGCGCGTCTCGACCGGGAACGTGCGGCCGGAGACCTCGATGACCGGGGCGGGCCGGCCGGCGGCGTCGGCGAAGTGCTCGGCGAAGCGCTGCGTCTCGATCGTCGCCGACGTGATGATCAGCTTGAGGTCGGGACGGCGCGGCAGCAGCTCCCGGAGGTAGCCGAGGATGAAGTCGATGTTGAGGCTGCGCTCGTGCGCCTCGTCGATGATCAGCGTGTCGTACCGGTACAGGTTCCGGTCGTTCTGGATCTCGGCCAGCAGGATGCCGTCGGTCATCACCTTGACCAGCGTGTCCTCGCCGACCTGGTCGGTGAAGCGAACCTTGTAGCCGACGGTGGTGCCGAGCGGGCGGCCGACCTCCTCGGCGATGCGCTCGGCGACCGTCCGGGCGGCGATGCGCCGCGGCTGGGTGTGGCCGATCTGCCCGCGGACGCCCCGGCCCAGCTCGAGGCAGATCTTGGGGATCTGGGTCGTCTTGCCCGAGCCGGTCTCGCCCGCCACGACCACCACCTGGTGGTCGCGGATGGCCGCGGCGATGTCGTCCTTGCGCTGACTGACCGGCAGCGCCTGGGGAAAGCTGATCGGGGGCACGGCGGCGAGACGGGCGACCAGGCGGGCGTTCGCCTGGTCGACCTCGGCCGCGATCTCGGCGAGCGCGGCGGCCCGGGACTCCTCGTCGCGGATGCGCCGAGTCCCCTCGAGCCGGCGCTGCAACCGGCGCTCGTCGCGCGGGAGCAGGTCATTGATCCGGATACGCAGGTCACCGACGGCCGGTGTAGCAGGTGAAGTCGACATCGCGCGACAAGAATAGGCGGATCGGGCCGGAACCGCCTGGTGATTAACACCGCCCCGGAACCGGGAATCGGATCACCCGCTACCGGGTTGCGGGCCAGTGCTCCGCCCTTCAGGAGAGGATGTCAATCGGAGCCGGCGCCCGCGGAGTGGCGGCCGGGCACGGCGTTGCGCAACGGCGGCGCGGCGGGGTCGTGGGCCGACGGGTCGGCGGCCGGGAGTACGCCGAGGCCGGGCAGTCGCGAGTTCTGGATCGCGTCGCGTTCGGCGAGCGCCCTCTCCAGGGCGGCCCGGGCGGCGTCGTCGTCGGTTGCACTCATCGGGTGTTCCTCCTGATCGGGTACGGATTGATCGGGTACGGGCTGATCGGGTACGGGCACGGTGAAGTGGAAACGCGTGCCGCCGCCGGGGTTGTCGGCCACGCCGATCTCGCCGCCGTGGCGCTCCACGATGCGTTTGCAGATGGCCAGGCCCAGGCCGGTGCCGGCGTACCCGGCCTCGGCGTGCGCCCGGTGGAAGCTGTCGAAGATGTCGGGCTTGGCGTCGTCCGGGATGCCGATCCCCCGGTCCGCCACCTCGATCCGCGCCCGGCCCGTGCCGTCGACGGAGCAGGTCACCTCGACCCGGGGCACGCTGCCCGGCCGCACGTACTTGAGGGCGTTGCCGAGCAGGTTGTCGAGGACGTGCCGCAGCATCGCCGGGTCGGCCGTGACCACGGGCAGCGTGTCGACATCGATCTCCGGCCGGTTCTCCGGGCGCAGGTGCGCGGTGCAGTCGTGCACGACCTCGGCGACCAGTTCGGCCAGGTCGACCCGGCGGGAGCGCAGCGGCGCGTCCCGCGCGGTGCTGTACGCCAGCAGGGTGTCGATCAGGCCCGCCATCCGGTCGACCGCGTGAATGATCCGGCCCAGGCTCCCGCGCGCCCCGCCCACCTCGGCCCCGTCCGGCGCGTCGGCCAGATCCTCGGTCGCCGCCTCGCAGAGCCCCCGGATGACGGAGAGCGGGGCCTTGAGGTCGTGCGCCACCACTCCGGCGAAGACGGCCAGGTCGTTCTCGTAGCGCCGCAGCTCGGTGATGTCATGCAGGACGGCGACCGCACCGGGCCGGCCGTCGCCGGTGTCCAACGGGCGCCCGTCCGTGCTGACCAGGATGCCCTCGGGGCGCCGCGAGTTGCGGACGACCATCTCGACGCCGTCGCACGACTCGCCGTGCAGGGCCCGGACGAGCGGATGCTCGCTGACCGGGAAGGGGGTCCGGCCGTCCGGCCGGTACAGGCCGAAGTGCTCCTGCCAGGCGTTCGGATCGTTCTCTTCCTCGGTCACCCCGAGCAGAGAGCGTGCCGCGGGGTTGAGCAGCAGGGCGCTCTCCCCATCGAGGACGGTGACCGCCTCGCTGATACTGGCCAGGATCGCGCTGAGCAGCCCGGCCTGGCGGCGGCTCTCCTTGTCGGCCTGGCGCAGCTCGGCGGTGGCCTTGTGCACCCGGATCTCGGCCCGGGCCCGGCCGGTGGCCAGCACGTAGACCAGACCGGCCAGCAGCACCGACATGGCGCCGCCGGTGAGCAGCAGGGTCAGTGGCAGGGTGCTGGCGGCGCCGGGCAGGCGCGACGCTTCGGCGCTGGTGAGGAGAGTCCATTGCCGGTCGGCGATCTCGAGGTCGACGCTGCGCCGCAGATCGGTGTCGCCGGGGACGGTGTACTGGGCGACCACCGGGCGACCACCGTCGCGGTTGGTGGCGAGCAGCGCGCCGTCGAGCTGGCCCTGGCCGACCGTGGCCAGCATGCCCTCGAGGAAGTCCCCGCCGCGCAGGCCGAGGACGATCCAGCCGCGGAACTCGGGGCGGTCGGCGCGGGTCCAGACCGGGGCGGCGAAGATGAACGAGCGCTGCTGCTCGGCGACAGGCAGCCTGCGGTCGCGCAGCAGCACGTACGCGTCGGACACGCTGGGCTCGCCGGTCTCGCGGGAGTCCAGCAGGGCCGCGGCCGCCTCGGGCGCGGCGGCGACGTCGAGCCCGTTCATCTGCGGGCCGGCCTTGTTCAGCGGGCGGGTGAAGATCGAGAAGTAGTGCTCGCCGCTGCCGGCCGGTTTCAGCTCGAGCCCCTCGGCACCCCGCGCGCGCCAGAGCCGTTGCAGGCCGGGAATCTGAGCCTCGGTGGCCGGGATGAGGAAGGCGATCGAAGCCGCGCCGACCAGGCCGGCCGAGGCCAGCGGGGCGGTCGCCGTGTCGAAGTCGTCCCAGGTGAGGGCCGGATCGGTGCTGATGCCGGCGGCAGCGGTCTCGACCAGGGCCCGGTAACGCTCGGTCTCGGAGCGCACGGCGGCGTGGGCCACGGCGGTGCGCTGGTCCATCACTCGGTCGGCGTTGTCGCGCTGCACCCAACGCAGTCCGGCGTAGACCGAGGTCACCACGAAGAGGCCGGTGAGCAGGACGATGGCGGCGAAAACAAGACCGGTGAAGCGTCCGCTACGGTTCTCCGCCGCGGCGTCCGAGGGCACCCGTAGCTTCACCGAAACGAGCATAAAGTGCAAAGCACCCCCGCTGGCCGGGTTCGGCCGACGGGGGTGCGGCAATCTACTTCCAGGCGTCGGACCGGCTACTTCCAGGTGTCGTACCGGTAGAGGTTCTGCTGCACCATCAGAGTCGTGACCTTGGTGTAGTAGTGGGGGTCGGTCGCGTACCCGGCCTTCCAGACCTTCCAGATGAAGCTGTTGGCGCTGGTCGTGTAGTTGAACGCGCCGGCGTAACGGGGGTTGACCCGCAGGAAGCTGCCGTGGTCACGGAACGAGTGCGTCATCGAGGCATACGTCCGGAAGCTCGCCGTCGTCGTGAAGCAGGTGCCGGCCTTGGTGCACTCCTGAGTGCGGTAGTCGTGGCAGCCGCTGGCCAGCGTGCCGTACCGGCCGCTCTGGCATTTGATCCCGAAGTAGTTGCCGTCGACCGACGCGAGGCCGCTGCGGCCCCAGCCCGACTCGAGGATCGCCTGGGCGATCGTGACCGAGGCCGGCACACCGTACTCGCGCCAGCCACGCTGCGCACCTGGCACGGCGGTCTTGATGAACTGCTCCGGCGTGACGGTGGTGGCCGGCGTCGACGGTGCGGGGACCGCACCCGGGCAGAGCGTCAGGGCGGGGGTGACGACGTACGCGTGCGAGATGTACGAGCCGTCGGTGAGCCGGTTCCACTGCGTGGTGGCGCGGACCGTGCCCTTGACCAGGCTGCCGGTGACGTAGCAGACGCCCTGGACCTTGGCGCCGGTGTCGAGCACGCGCACGACCGGCGCGGTGGTCGACGGGCCGGTCCGCACGTTGACCCTGCCGTCACCGCTGCTCACCGTGCCGACCTTCGGGACGACCGGGACGGTGGGCTTGGTCGTGGGCTTGGTGGGGGGCTTGGCGGGAGGCTTGGCGGGAGGCTTGGCGGTGGGCTTGGGGACGGGCTTGGTCTTGACCGTGTCGGCCTGCGGCGACTTGGTCACGCATCGAGTGATGGTCTTGCCGGAGCGGACGTACGCGTGGGTGACGTAGCCGCCGTTGCTCAGCTTGTCCCACTGGGTGGTGGTGCGGACCGAGCCGCGCACGCCCTGGCCGGTGACCGCGCAGACCGCGGTGATCTTCTGACCGTCGCGGACCGTGCCGACGACCTTGGCGGCCAACGACGGCGCGGACCGCACCTTGAGCGTGCGGTGCACGTCGATCGTGGCCGAGACGCCGGCCGCGTTCGCCGCGGCGGGCGGGGCCACGAGACCGGCGCCTACGGCGATCACGAGCAGGGGGCCGGCGCACCGGCGGGCGTACTGGCTCATCTGAGAACGTCTCCTTCGTCGCGGACGGCGTCCGTTCGAAGGTGACTGCGGGGCGTTGCGAGGCAAGAGCGCGCCGGGGTGCGGAACCGTTGCGACGATGCGCAGCCGTCACGGAAGTGTCGTGCGGCACACAGGGGGACTGAGGGGCCGGGCAATAGGTGTCACTTGAGTCGGCGGGTGGCGGGGTCGGGTGTCCCAGGGGTAGCCGGTTCGCGCACATGGGATGAGTTGACGGATGGTGACGATTGCAGCGTTTGCCGATCTGGATCGCGGCGCGCACGCCCGGGCGGGCAATCTCGACGTCGAGGCCGATCTCGGCGCGCGGGTCGCGGGTGCGCCGGTTGTCGTAGCCGCGGTCCAGGTGGGTGATGACCTGCTGCGGCAAGTGATGGCGGGTCGAACCCGGGTGGCCCGGGACACAGCGCGGCGAACTGGAGGAAGATCGGTTCAAGCAACGATGACGGCAGGGCAGGCACGGGACTCCATCGATCACTTAGCGTAGACAACTTTGATGATCGATTCCCGTGCCCGCTGGCTACCCGAGGTGCCGGCCCGTCCGGATCTTGGACGCCTGTTGCCGATCGCTCTTATGATTTTCGCGGCGGTTGGAAAAGCGACCGGCTGGGCAAAGCGCTAGCGCCCGGACCCACCCCACTCGAACACCCACCTACGCAGCCGAACCGGCTTCCCCTGCCCTGCTTCACGGGGAATCCGTTTCCTCTCCGGCCTGACGGCCGGAGTATCCACGGAGGTTTCCGATGACGGTCCTGGCGTCTCCCGAGCAACCGACGGCCGCGCGTCCCCGTGGCGCCTGGCACCTGCTCGCGCCGATCGCCGTCGCGCTGCTCGCCGCGGCCGCGGCCGGCGTGCTCTACCAGTTCTTCGTCCGCACCGCGCTCGGCCAGCGGATCGACACCGGTGCGATGCGCGGCGCCGACGTCCACCACCTCCGGGTGGTCGAGGTGCTCGATCGCACGCTGAACGGCACGACGCTGGTCAGCCTCGTGCTCGTCTGCCTCTTCGCGGCGATCTTCGGCGTCCTGCGCAAGCGGGTCGACCTGGCCCTCGGCGCCGCCCTGCTGGTGATCGGCGCGAACGGCACCACTCAGCTGATGAAGATGCACCTGGCCCGTCCCGACCTGGACGGCACCGAGATGCCGAACTCGTTCCCCTCCGGGCACACGGCGGCGGCCGCGTCGGTCGCCTTCGCGGTGATCCTGGTGCTGCCGCAGGCGTTGCGGGGCATGGTCGCCCTGGTGGGCTTCGGCTACGTGACGGTGATCGCGGTGGCGACGGTGTGGGCGGAGTGGCACCGGCCCAGCGACACGGCGGCGGCCCTGGCGGTCACCCTGGGGTGGGCCGCGGTGATCTCGTTCGGCATCCGCGTGCACCGGCTGCGGGCCGAGGGCGGCACCCAGTCCCCGAGCCGGCTGGTCACGGTGCCGCTGTTCGCGGTCGGGGCGATGACCGCGGCGGCGGGCGCGCTCGGTCTGGCGATGGTGGCGCTCTCCGAACGTGCGCTTCCCGACCTCGTCTCGGGAAGGTTCGCGTTCCTTTCCGGCTCGGCGGCGATCACGGCTGCCGCGGCCGGCGCATTTTTCGTCTGGGTGCGGCTGGCCGCCGGCGACCGGCTGGTGCCGGCTGTCGGAGCCGCGTCCGGCGAAGAGCAATCCGGTGGTACGGCGTCTGCCGGCCGCCGAGCCAAGGGAGGCACAGCATGACGACGCCCAACATTCCCGGAAATCCGACCAACGCCGGCAGCTCGGTCCCGCCTGGACCGGCCGGGGTGCCCAGCCTGCCGGCGCAGACGGTCGCGTCAGGAGGTGCGCCGACGGTCGTGGTGGGGACATTCCCCGACTACGCGCAGGCGCAGAAGGCCGTGGACACGCTGTCGGACAACAAGTTCCCGGTCGAGCGGACGGCGATCATCGGGACCGATCTGCGCCTGGTCGAAAACGTGCTCGGACGCGTCACCACCGCGCGGGCGGCGCTCGCCGGAGCGGCCAGCGGGGCCTGGTTCGGGCTCTTCATCGGGCTGCTGTTCGGGCTGTTCAGCAACTCCGGCTGGTTCGCGGTGATCCTGGTCTGCCTGCTGATCGGCGCGGCTTGGGGGGCCATCTTCGGGGCCATCGCGCACGCGGCCACGGGTGGGCGGCGGGACTTCGCGTCGCGGTCGTCGATCCAGGCCGGGCAGTACGCGGTCGTCACCGACGCGGATATCGCGGACCAGGCTCGCTCTCTTCTCGTTCAGCTCAACTGGCAGGCCTCGGGAGCTCAGTGATCACCGGTGCGGGTCCCGCCATCGCTGGTGCGGGGCCCGCACCAGCGATCGGAGGCTCGGGTTACAGCGACCCGTCCAGTTCGCCGCGGAGCTTGGTGAGTGCCTTGGTGAGCAGGCGGGAGACGTGCATCTGCGAGATGCCGATCTGGTCGGCGATCTGCGACTGGGTCAGGTTGCCGTAGAAGCGCAGGGTGAGGATCTTCTGCTCGCGCTCATGGAGGGTGGCGAGGGCCGGGCCCAGTGCGACGCGGGTCTCGGCCAGCTCGAACTCGTAGTCTTCGCCGCCGAGGGTGTCGCCGAGCTCGGTGGTGCCGTCGGCGCTGATCGGGGTGGAGAGGCTGGTGGCGTTGTAGGCGCGGGCGCCTTCGAGGCCTTCCAGGACGTCTTCCTCGGTGACGCCGAGGTGGATGGCGACGTCGCTGACGGTCGGGGAGCGGCCGAGGCTGTGGGTCAGGGTGCTGTTGGCCTCGGTGATGGCCAGGCGCAGTTCCTGCAGGCGGCGGGGGACGCGCACGGACCAGGTGCGGTCGCGGAAGTGGCGCTTGATCTCGCCGATGATGGTGGGGATGGCGTAGCCGGCGAAGTCGACGCCGCGTTCGGGGTCGAACTTGTCGACGGCCTTGATGAGGCCGACGGTGGCGGTCTGCACGAGGTCGTCGGTGGGCTCGCCGCGGCCGGAGTAGCGGTGGGCGAGGTGGCGGGCGAGCGGCAGCCAGGCCTCGATCGCCCGGTCGCGCAGCGAGGCGCGAGAGGGGTGGCCGGCCGGCATCGCGGCCATCGCGTTCAGTAACTCGGCGGCGCTGTCGGCGGGAGCGTGGGCGGCGGCCGGAAGGGCCGTTGCCTCGGTCGCCGTTTCCGCTGTCTCGGTCGCCGTTTCCGCCTGCGCGGTGCTGGTGGTGATCTCGGTGACGGTCATATCTGTGGTCCTCCCTGGCACCTTTCCGGAGAGCCGGTCCTGGTCAAACGCTGGACCCGGGTCGGTCGGGTGTTCCTATCAACTGGTCGACCGTGATCGATCCGACCACCGTCGACCGCGCATGCTTAGGTCGTTCGGATAGAGATAACCTAGCCGACAGGGCGAGGGAATACTAGCCGAAAGTATGAGTCACTTTGCGTGATAGCAACTATCCGGAGAGGATCTTGCCGGGCCTCCTCGTGGAGATCGAAAGTCCTGAATTTCCGGGTCGAGTGATTCGCCCGGTTGTTGAGGTGACCCGCGGGGGCCGATGTCAAACACGATGGCGGCGGAAGATGGAGCACACGTCGGAGCCGGGTTCCCGAACCCCGGGTGCGCGGAAGCCTCTCGGCTCGTAACCTGCCGCCGTGCCCTTGATCCTCTCGGCGCTGCTGCTCGCGGCCGTGCTGGCCTTCGCTGTCGTGCGCCCGCGGGGGCTGCCCGAGGCGGTCGCCGCCGTGCCCGCGGCCGGTCTGGTGATCGCCACCGGCTTGGTGCCGTGGCGCGACGCGCTGACCGAGTTCCGCGAGCTGGGCCCGACCGTCGGCTTCCTCGCCGCGGTCCTGGTCCTGGCCCACCTCGCGGCCGAGCACGGGGTCTTCCGCTACGCCGGAGCGGTCGCGGCCCGGATCAGCGGCGGCCGGCCGCCGAGGCTGCTCGCGGCGGTCTTCGTCGCGGCCGCGCTCACCACCGCATTCCTGAGTCTGGACGCCACGGTCGTCCTGCTGACCCCGGTCATCCTGGCCACCGCGGCCCGGGTCGGCGCCCGTGCCCGCCCACCCGCCTTCGCCTCGGCCCACCTGGCGAACTCGGCCTCGCTGCTGCTGCCCGTCTCGAACCTGACCAACCTGCTCGTCTTCGCGGCCAGCGGGCTGACCTTCCTGGGCTTCACCGTGCTGATGGTGCTGCCCTGGCTTGTCGTCATCCTGGTCGAGTACGTGGTCTTCCGCGGCTACTTCGCCGACGACCTGCGGGCCACACCCGTCCCGGAGCCCGGGCCCACCGATGACCCACCCCCGCCGCGGTACGCCCTGACCGTGCTCGCCGTGACGCTGATCGGCTTCCCCGTGGCGCAACCTCTCGGCGTTCACCCCGCCTGGGTCGCCGTGGCCGGCGCGGTCCTGCTGGCCGTGCCCCACCGCGTCCGGGTCGGCACCCTGATCCGCGAGGCCAACCTGCCGTTCTGCGCGTTCGTGCTCGCCCTCGGCGTCGTGGTGCTCGCCGTGCAGCGGCACGGCCTCGAGCGCCTCGTCCACGCGATTGTTCCCGACCACGCCGACCTGCTCGGCATGCTGGCCGTCGCGTTCCTCGCCGCCGCGATGGCCAACCTGCTCAACAACCTGCCGGCGACGCTGGCGCTGATGCCGGCCGTCGAGTCGAAGCCCGGTCTGCTCCTGGCGATGCTGATCGGGGTGAACGTCGGCCCGAACCTCACCTACGTCGGTTCCCTGGCCACCCTGCTCTGGCGGCAGATTCTGCATGCCCGCGACGTGGCGCCCGACCCGCGCGACTTCCTGCGGCTGGGCCTGCTGACCGTGCCCGCCGCGCTGCTGTTCGGCGTATTGGCACTGTGGCTGGGCCTACGGATCGGTGGGGTATGAATCGGTGGGGTATGACAGGAGCGCACCCTCGCCGCCGCGCCGGAGTCGGTCCGGGGAACGGCCGAGGTGATCCGGTGGGGGATTTCGGCGGCGGGGTGCGTCCGACGCAGTCAGTCTTATCGATACACTTGTTACAGGCAAGTAAATCTGGTTACGGAACTCAGTTGGGGTGGCGGGCTAAGGGTGGCGACGCCGTACCCGCGCAACAGAACCGTCCGCCACCGAGACGGCCGTCAGGCGGGGTCGTTCGGGGGTGCGGTGTGGCTGGCCGCCTCGCGCAGATCGATGTCCTCGATCAGTGCGCGGGCGGTCTCCTCACTGAGGTGGTGATCGTGCACGGCCTTCCCGAGGGCCAGGCGTTGCGCCTCGAACGACGCGTCGGCGTCGGCGGCGGGCCGGGCTGCGGCGTCGGCG